>Ga0214923_10001447_pt1 | contig 33684 bp, 35 predicted proteins | sample LL1510_MetaG_FD_177993 | JGI IMG/M metagenome (GOLD analysis project Ga0214923, IMG submission 177993) | Freshwater microbial communities from Lake Lanier, Atlanta, Georgia, United States - LL-1510 | ecosystem: Environmental > Aquatic > Freshwater > Lake | place: USA: Georgia | collected...
TATACTTTCTTCATGGCTTATTGAATATTTATCTGTTCGTCCTCATACTTCTCTTAACTATCTTACTCCTCTTCAATTCCTTGACTCTCTATACCCTAATTTGTCGACGATTACCTCATCTCGTACAGAAAACTTTTTTATTTATATGCTATAATAATAATACCAACTGCTCTTTTGCAAAAATGTATGACTTCGAAATTTGATTTATTTTAGCTACCCCTCTCAAGCGGTGGCTTTTTTCTTTTCTAATAATTTCTTTTTCTTCACTTGCCTCTGATAGTACCGAATAATCCGAAGGCGATAAAAAATTCCCAAAGTATCAATCAGAGTATCCCTAATTGCTTTATAGGTAATACCAGTAGATGTTAGGTTTAGATACAATCTCACCGGCACTTCCAAAATTGGATAACCATAATACCGAGCCAAGACTAACATCTCAATATCAAAAGCATATCGCTTAACCAACATTTGATCCATAATAAAAGTAATTTTATCTCGCTCAAAGCCTTTTAATCCAACTTGAGTATCCTTAACCCCCAAACCAAATAATACAAAAGTAGTGAGCTGAGCTAAAGAACTGATAAACTTTCTATACAGAGGATATTTGATCACAGACCCGCGAGCCCGCTTGGAGCCTATCACAATAGGGCATTCGGTAATTTGTAAAGTGGCAATCACCAGCGAAATATTCTCCACCGGGAAATCAAGTCCCGCATCATAGAAAATCACATATTTGCCCTTAGCAAAAGATAGGCCATATTTTAGAGCCCACCCCTTACCTTGATTAGGAGTAGAGAGATTAACTGAAGTCAGCTCAGACTCAAAGGGAAAAGCCGCATCAAAAGTCTCTTGACATCCATCAATAGCAATAATAATCTCAATATTATATGGTTGCTTAATCGCATAAGCCTCAAGAGCCTGGATTGTCCTGGCAATATTATCCTTCTCTTTATAAGCAGGTACAACAATACTAATATCCACCATAAAATAATTTTATCTGTAAACTTAAATATATAATATCATAAAAATAATATTTTTACCAAATACAGTCCTCCTCCGCCCTGCGGGCACCCACCTCCTAAATAAATATAGGAGGGACTTAAAGCTCCCCCAAGGGAGGACAGTATTTTTGTCCCTCGCCTTTGTAATCCGCCTTGGGAGGAGGCGAGGGTGCCTGCAAGGCGGGTGTGGACTGTACCTATATTTCTGTCCTCCCTTGGGGGAGGTGCCCGCAGGGCGGAGGAGGACTGTACTATTACAATCTATTCTTGATTATTTTTTATAACCACTCTACCAATATGCCAAAGACCACTACCAACCGCAATCACAAATAACCCATAAAAAATCCAATCCGCCACTCGCACAGCCCAAGATTTATGATATCCAAACTCACATTCCGAATTAGCAGGCAAAATAGAAGCCTGAATTAGCCCATCTCTCTCTGAGCTGGATTCCACTATCTTGTCCCCATTACAAGTCCATCGAAATTGAGGAGAATACATCTCAGCCACTCTAACTTTTTGCTTCTCAGCCCCAGTCTTGATAATAGGATTATAAGAAAAATCCTGAGTAATATCCTCGCCTGAGACATAAGGCTTCACATCTTTTACTTCATAAATACTGTACCCCTCTACCGTAGAAGTGACTCTGTTCAGACCATCTCGTCTTTGTAAAAGAGAACAGCTAATAAAGTTTTTATCATTTTCTAATCTATCCTCACAATAATCATCATATCCACTAAATACAACATACTTAATATTATAATCTCTCAGAATTTTAACCCAATCTTTGGCAGGATAATTCATCAAGACCTTATCAAATTCATTAAAAAGTCTCTGCCCCTCCGACATCACCCGAGTATGATTCCAAGACCCATCATCATCACGAGTCAAATCCATAATCCTATATTCCATATCTGGATTAAGATTAGACAAAATTTTCTGAGCTCGCTCTACTCCCTTCATATGATGATCCATAGATGGAATAGTACGAAAAGTATACATCTGCACCGCCTGATACCTAGCTGATATCAAAAATAGCACTAAAACCAACCCAAAAGCATTAACCGAAGCTAATTGCCAAGCTCTAGACCTAGCATAATCAGCAATATAATACCAAACCACCCCACCAAGCACAACAACCCCCAAAGCAAATACCATCATAAACCTTCCAGGAGTTCTAAGCCCCCAAAAATAAGGAAAATACTCATTCAAAACCCTATACAACCAAGAATTACTATACCCAAGAGCCAGATATCCAGCCAATCCAGACCCAAGCCAGAGAGGCAAAATATATGTATTCCTCTTAAACCAGAAAATAGCACCTATAGCCAAAGACACCCAGAAAACCCAAATCAGACGATTATCCAAAGGCACCGACCACAAATCATAACCAATTTCCTCAGACACAATCCCCTCTTTATTCTGCAAATAAACCAATTCCTCTAAAGTTGGAGAATAATAATCCTTCACAAAAGGGGCACCCCTCTCCTCAGTCTGAGACTCATCCAGAATCCCATCCGCCTGACGAAACCCAAAGAAAGTAGGGACCAAAACATGCAAGCCCATCAGCCCCACCACCAGCCAAATCGAACCAAACAGAATCCCCCTACGGAATAGCTCTCTTCTAGATTTAATATCCACCAGAGCCATGCCAATCATAATCACCATAAGAGGCAAAACATTTGTAAATACCAAAGTAATCCCTGACACCAAAGTCGCAAAAGCCACCAAAACCCCCAAGACAATAATTCTAAGAACATTCTCCCACCATTTTACTTCACTGTTACGAATAATTCGCAACCAAACCCAGACAATCCAAGGCAACAAACTATAAGCCACCCCAAACTCTGTCACTCCACTCAGTACAGATAAAAAGAAAGGATTCAAAGCATAAATCAAAGCCACCAAAACCTGCGCCGAGACACCAGCAATTCTATTCTCTAATTTTGGCATAATAGCACGGTACAAAACAATAGCCCCAATCCCAGCAATCACAATGCTGTTAAATTGATGAATCTTAATCCCTAAATAAAAATCCCCAGCAATCCAGCTCAAAAACTCCGTATCCAAAACCGCCCAATTACTAGTCAAAATATTCCAAGCTCGCCCAAACTGATAAAACCACCCCAAGCGAAACTGCTCCCAAACATCAGACAAAACTACCATACCGCCCATATCCAAAAAACTATTATGCGGAATCCCAGCCCGCATAAAGTACCTACCCGAAATTAAAACCAAAGTCACCACACTAAATCCAGCAATCCAAACCCAGTCCTTAATTTTAGACACCCACCTCACAACCCAAGATATTCCCTTATCTAAAAAATTCTCCAACCAAGTCCAAGACAATTTATGATTACTCCAGATCTCACTAAAGACCATAATACACAAAAGATAATAAACATTCACCGCAAAAGCCTCCGCCAACTCATCCAACTTGAGAGATAAAGCAATCGGAATCAGAGTCAAAAGCCCCAAAGCTAAAAACCCCGCCGGACGATTATCTATCCGAAACAAAATCACCCCAGCCACATAAGCCCATATCAAAGCACCCCATACCTCACCAAAAGACCAAAATAACAAAACAAAGATCATCCCAACCACAGCAAGCCTCAACCAATCTAACCCAGAAATCTTAGATTTCATAAATTATAAAATAAAATTTTAATACAAATATTATACCATAAAATTACTAACCACTCAAAAAAGATATGTACTTGGTATATCTTTAATTTACAAAATAAACACACCATGATATTATCAATCTGTAATTTTGTACCTTAATACAATGTTCTTCAAAAAAGTCTCACACTCAGTGATCCAAATTCTTGGGTTTTACATAAAATGTTCTTGGCTTGAGCCAACACCCTCCTCCAGACAAGCAATCTATCAAGAGGCGGTAGCTTTTAGAAAATTAAAAGAATGCTCCCCATTTAAAACGCCATGGAATATGGAAATAAAGTTAGGACCATATATTTGTATCCTGACCAAAAATGCCGGAAAGTCATTAGCCACTCTATTAGACTCCTCAGATGGTGAATATTATATCAACCATCTAGATAATTTCCTAAGACACTTAGAAAATTGGATTGATGCTACTAGTTATGAAGTAACCGTAGACTCTTTAACCATAAATCCTTGGGTCAAAAGCAGAGAAAAGATAATTCCTCTTCTCAATGAGGGAGATAATCATCCCTCGCTACGTCAGGTCAAGGCGGACCTCAAGACACCCCAAAGAGTAAGAGTATTTGAAGAGCATGGTGATCTCCACCTAGAGAACATTATGCTCAAGCAAGGTGAGATAACCCTAATCGATCCTAGATTTGGAGTGTACCCCATAGCATTCCCTTACCTAAAAATGCTATATATGTGGACATTACTACATAGCGGAGCAGACTGTTCTCACTTAGTGGTGAAAAAGATATTAGACTCCGTAAAAAGGATGGGATTATCTAAAGAAATCAAAACCTTGATACCAACAACCCTACTCAGGATAAAATATCCTCAAATGATGGAACCCAAATTTCATCATCTCCTCAATCATCCAAAATCAAATGAAGTCATAGCAATATTAGACTTTATTTGGAATAATCTATAAAAGGAAGAAATTTTCTTCCTTTTTTTCTTTTTATATGCTAATCTACAAATAATACTTATCCCTCTTCTATGACTCAATATAATCTCAGAATTTTATTCATCAGGCATGCTCAAAGCCAAGCCAATACCAATCCCGACATCATCGTAGGCAGACAAGCAGAATCCCCACTAACAGAATTAGGAGAACAACAAGCACAATTACTAAGACATAGATTAGAAGAAATCTCAGATCCATATATCTATACCTCAAATCTAATCAGATCTCAAGCCACCACGACACTAGCCATAGCCCCAGATTTGCATCACAAAATTAAAATAATACCTCAGCTACAAGAATTCACCAATGGAGACTGGGATGGAAAATCTCGTAAAGAAATCTACACACCCCAACAATTAAACCAAATCAACACAGCTGGATACCTATTCATACCACCAAATGGAGAATCCCAAAGAATGGTACAAAGACGAGCCTCTAATTGGCTAGAAGATGAAATACTATACAATACAGAATTCCAAGGAACCCAAGAAAAAACAATACTAATCTTTTCACATGGACTAGTAATCAAAAGCCTCCTCCACTATATACTTGGATTCTCAGATAGATATATATATCGTTTTAAATTAGAAAATACAGGAATATGTGAATTTAGATTCACAGAAGAAGGATGGTTCCCCATAGCTATCAATGATACAAAACACTTAATAAAATAATATTCTACACACCCAACAATATGCTATAATAAAAATATACTAATTAATCTCTACAAAATATGCTCCTCACAACCACATCCCAAATCTCAGGAACAGAAATCACCGAATACAAAGGAATAGTAAACGGAGAAGTTATCCTAGGAGCCAATGTATTCCGAGATATCTTAGCCTCCATTAGAGACTTTATCGGAGGAAGGTCAGCCGCCTATGAAGAAGTACTCAAAAAAGCCAAAGAAGAAGCTATCCACGAGATGAAACAAGAAGCTAAAAAACTTGGAGCTAATGCCATCATTGGAATCGACATCGACTATGAAATGATTGGAACCGGCATGCTCATGGTAGCCGTCAGCGGAACCGCCGTCATAATAAAGGAGTAATTTAAACTCATAAATTCCCCTCTCCACCCAAGGCGGATTTCATTGAGGGCTTTAAGTCCCTCCTATATTTATTTAGGAGGCGGGTGGTCCCTCCCATACTTTGGTTTGGGAGGGGACGGGTGTGGACTACCCCTTCCCTCCCCTTTTACGATAAAAGGCATATCCAAGATGGTAAATCTCAACTTGACAAAATATCAAGTTTAAGTTATTATTGCTATGTATTCGGCATTAGCCGCGACCCTCTTGAAATATAGAGGGGTTATAAATAGGTAAACTAGGAGATAATAATCTACCTATTTTTTATTATCACTACTTACCCTCTGACTTAGCTTGTTTTTCCTTCATCATTTGCTCATATTTTCTAAGCATACGATTCTGATCCTCTGAAGATTGTTCAACAGCTTTATATACAGCTCTTCTTTGGTTCTCCTCACTAAATAGTTCCATTAGGTATTCCCTATTCCTTTACTCTTCTTTTACCTTGTCCATACTTATCATATTAATTATACCTATCTTATATCATCTATTAGATTTTGTAAACTCCCCCATCTATTGACAAAATTATATAAAAAATATATAATTAAAGTACAAATTGGGATTGTCCCACGACCCTGTGTATTTTGTAAAAGATACATAGGGGTAATACTTAAGCTGATTTTATATCAGCTTTTGTTTTTGAATAAAGCTAAAAATTGATTCTTTACAAGATTAAAGTCCTCGCTTTGCAACTCACCCATTTTATAATGTAATCTTTTAGATGACATAGCTTTTAATTGAGACACCATAGCTGAAACTTGCTTTTCTTTAAACAAAAATTCAATATAAAACTTACTATCTTTTTTATTTTTTGTACTCATCGGTAGACCATAATATAGATCTTTGTTGAATTTTCTCAAAATAATAACAGGTCTGTGAAAATATTTATTTTTACCGCTAGACTCATGTCCCACATTTTCTCCCCAATAGCTCATCCATACCTCCCCCTCCTTAAAAGAAGGAACTTTATATTTATTAATATCTATTTTTTCCTTTAGTCCAATCCACTCCTGAAATCTTTTTATAAACTTTAGCATATTATATTTTTGATTCTTGTACATCCAGTATATCCTAAATATTTTGGTAAAGCAAAAGCTTCTGCTCTAAAATTTCCCTCTCCACCCAAGGCGGATTTCATTGAGTGCTTTCAGTCCCTCCTATATTTATTTAGGAGGCGGGTGGTCCCTCCCATACCTTGTTTGGGAGGGGACGGGTGTGGACTACCCCTTCCCTCCCCTTTTACGGTAGAAGGTATAAGTTTTTTACTGGATACTTATAAAATATTCTATAGTTTTTTTCAAACCATCTTCAAGAGAGACCCCTGGCTCCCAACCTAGTTTTTCCTTAGCTAGAGAATTATCTGGCTTTCTAACCTTAGGATCATCCTTAGGCAAATCTTTAAAGACTATCTTGCTACTAGAATCAGGGATTAACTTCAACACCTCTTGAGCAAAATCCTTAATAGACCTTTCAATAGGATTACCCAAATTAACAGGACCAGTAAAATTCTCACTACCCATCATTCTAATCATCCCATTCACCAAATCAGAAACATACTGGAAAGATCTAGTTTGGCTCCCATCACCATAAATAGTAATATCCTCATTATTCAAAGCCTGATTAATAAAATTAGATACCACTCTACCGTCATCTTTCTCCATTTTAGGACCATAAGTATTAAAAATTCGAATAATCTTAATATCCACCCCATACTGCCTATAAAAATCCATAAACAAAGTCTCAGCCCCTCTCTTACCCTCATCATAATTAGACCTGATTCCAATCGTATTCACATTACCCCAATAAGATTCAACCTGCGGATGAACCAAAGGATCACCATAAACCTCAGAAGTAGAAGCCAACAAAATTCTAGCCTTATTCTTCAGAGCCAAATTCAACATATTATAACTACCCCAAATATTAGTCCTAAAAGTAAATACAGGATCCTTCTGATACTGCTTAGGTGAGGCCGGAGAAGCAAGATGATAAATCTCATCAATACCATCCAAATCTATAGCCTCAATCACATCATGCTCAATAAATTCAAAATTAGACAATGCCAACAAATTAGCAATATTAGACTCATTAGAAGTATAATAATTGTCCAATGCAATCACATAGTTATTACCATCCTTCACCAATTCAGAGCAAAGATTAGAACCAACAAACCCAGATCCACCAGTAACCAAAATTCTTTTTTGCATATTCATAATTTTATCTACCTACCGAATAATATTTTATACCCAATTCCAACATCTCCTCAGGCCTCCAGATATTTCTACCATCAAAGACCACCTTACCCTTCAACTTATCTGCTAGAATAGCTCTATCAGCATTTCTAAACTCATCCCACTCAGTACAAATAATCAGCACATCAATATCATCCAACACCTCATACTGAGAAGAGACAAAGTCAATCCTAGACTTATACTCGTCCTCAAGATTAGCAAATTCTCTAAAACTATCCATAGCCACAGGATCAAAAGCAAGCACAGATTTAGCTTTTTTATCCATTAATTCCCTAATAATATAAGCACTAGGAGCCTCTCTCACATCATCAGTCTCAGGTTTAAAAGCCAGCCCCCAAACCCCAAACTTGAGAGAACTAAAATCATCACCATACAATTCCACCAATTTATGAATCGGCTTAATCTTTCTCCTAGTATTTTCAGCCTGCACCTCCTTTAGTATCGAAAAGTCATACCCAATACCATCACTATAATTAATCAGAGCTGATACATCCTTGGGGAAACAAGAACCCCCATAACCAATACCAGCCTTTAGGAACTTAGACCCAATCCTACTATCCAAACCAATACCCTTAGCTACCAACTCCACATCTGCATTATTCAATTCACACAAATCAGCAATCTGATTAATAAAAGTAATCTTAGTAGCCAAAAAAGAATTAGCCGCATACTTAGTCAACTCAGAACTCTTTTCATCCATCAGCAAAATCTGATTCTCATTTTGTACAAAAGGAAGATATAATTCCACTAATTTTTGGCGAGCTTGATTAGAAGAAGTACCAATCACAACTCGCTCAGGCTCCATAAAATCTAAAACTGCATTCCCCTCCTTTAGAAATTCAGGATTAGAAACAACATCAAAATTACAGTCCTTATTATACTCCAACAAATGATTACGAACTATCTCCGTACTCCCTACAGGAACCGTACTCTTATTAACAATAATCCTATACTCCTTGATATGTCTAGCAATCTCCTTACTAACAGTAATCACATAAGACAAATCTGCAGACCCATCCTCTCGAGGCGGAGTAGGCAAACACAAAAATATAATCTCCGACTCCTCCACAGCATATTGTAAATCATCAGTAAAAACAATATTTCCAGAATCTGAGTTTTTGACAATAAGTTCATCCAAACCCTTCTCCCAAATAGGAGATTTCCCAGATCGCAAAACATCCAACTTAACTTGATTATTATCTACACAAATCACCTGATTCCCCTTCTCCGCAAACCCAATCCCAGTCACCAAACCAACATATCCTGTACCTATAACCGCTATTTTCATACTTTATTAATTTAATATTAACTACGTAATGTATTATAGCATAGAATAGAAATTATCAGGAGGACTTACTACTGCCCTTTTGTCCCTCGCTGGCGAGGGTGGCACGGAGTGCCGGGTGTGAACTACTCCTTCCCCTCCCTTTTACGATAGAAAGTATACCCAAGATAACCAATACATAGGATCAGAGTAGTACCCGAGATAATAATACCAAGGTAAAAATATGATTGTGGTTTGAAGTACAAAGTCAACTCTATATCTATACTTCCATCTGGATTTTCTTTGTAATAGGACTTATCAAAATTAGCTTTGATATATTCAGGATCTATAGTCCATTGATTGGCATAGTCATATACAATCTTGTGAGAATCTTCGAAGACAGTTTGCTTCCAAAGATAACTCAACTCCTCCCCTTCAAAAAATTTTTGAGTATGTTCACACTCTTTGATATTCTTCCCTTCATTATTATATTCTTGGATTATATTACAATCTTTAGAGTTAGAGTCGATTGGGTTGAGGTAGAGGTTCCACTCTTTGTGAAATGTGCTTAGAAATTTGAGGTCCAATTTTTGATTCTCACCAATATTCCTATATTTTATATTATACTTAGTGGAGTTTATTTTATTAAATATCAAATCGCCATCTCCATCAACTCTGTTCGAGTAATCTATAATCTCTAATATATTTTCGCTAACTAATTTTACCTTACCTTTATTATTCTCAATTATTTTGTCAAAAAACTCTGGATCATTTTTGATTATAGAGATGTCATTATCATAAGTTGACGCTGGTACATAGAGGTCAAAATTTGAGGTATAAATATTTTGAAAATCATAAATATATTTTATATTATATTTTTTAAGCAAAGAAACATCGTAATCTGATTTTATAAATTTATACTGTAAAGAATCTTTAAACCTTACCCCATCGGGGTTTGTAATATATTCCTTACCAGAGTATATTATATAACTATCCCAGCCAATATTACTTTTAGGCAATCCTTTTATACCTTTTTCTACTACTAAATTATTAAATGAATAAGAGTTAAAGAATGGATATGTCAAAACCCTATATGTAGATTGATCTGATTTAGAGAAACTTTCAAAAGGCTGGAATTTTTGCCTAACAGATTCATAATTAACCTGTGGCAAATTATTTCTTATAATTAGTATATTTGACAATAAAAATATTAAAAAATATGAATATAAAAGAAGCATAAAAATGCTTGGTATTTTCTTAGGTAAAATATAAAAAATCGTTACAATTAAAAGTATAAATACGATTGGAAAAACATGAGCTGATTCTCTCAACATTGGTAAAAATATCGATATTATGGGGAAAGAATAAAGATAATTATAAAATCCTGCTACCATCAGGAGAAAAATTCCTAAATTAGATATAAGGAATAGATATAATTTAGATTTACTAGATTTATTACAAATAATAGAACTTATAAATATAAAATACAGTAACATGAAAAATATCAACCAATAGTATGGGTATATATTTTCTATTTGGGTGAAGGAGCTAAATGAAAAGTTAAATAACTTAACAAACTCAATACTTAAAAGTTCAGAAAATATCTGATTTTTAGCTATATCTGATGTCTCTGACACACTTATAGCTCCCGAAATAAAGTTGGAGAGCCATATTAAATTAGCCGCAACTACTATAAATATTGACAAAACTGAATATTTTAAAGAAAATTTATCTTTATTTATTAAAAAATATATTCCTAAGAGAATAGTGGTAAATATAAAAAACTGAATTTGAATACCTATAAATGCAAATAACATAGCTAATATTATATAGTGCCTTAATCTCTTTTGAAAATAGTTAATTAGAAAATATATAATATAAATAAAAATTGTTAGAGATATAATATAATAGTAGTGACCTGCAATTAATTTATAGAAAATCAAAGGGTTTAGCATACAGATTAAACCCAGTAAAAAGGATAGTGCTAATCCCCTATACTTTCTTATTATTAAGAAAATACCAAAAGAATAAAAAGCAAAGAATAAAATTAATATTTGGAATAATAATATTTCTGGTCTATTTATAACAGTACCTAAGAGTGAAAAAGCTAATCTTACAAAATAATCTGTAGCATAAGATAGAGGTTCCCCAAAACCTAAATCTATCCAAGCAAAATATTGTCTATTAAATATGGTACCTATATGATCTGAAAAATAAGGAAAGTTCCAGTCCCAGTAATTATTTACTCCTTCTTTTAAATTATTAAAGTAAATAAAATAAAAAATAAAATAAAGCAAAAGATACAGCCAATTATACGAAATTATTTTTTTAAACAAATTCTTCTTTGGCAATTGTTTTCCAATCATATTTTTTGATAAATTCAAATGCTTTTTGAGAGAGACTGTCTCTTTTATTTTTATCATTTATATATAATAGAATTTCTTCAGAAAAATGAACTTGGTCTCCTAAATTTATCCACTCGACATTTTTGCCCCAAATAGGGGTTATCTCCTTTAAGTTATAACACAATACCGGTACTTTAATAGCCATGGCTTCACCGATAACTATAGCCCAATTCTCCTCATGTGTAGGCAATATAAATAACTTAGATGAATTCAGCAATCTAAACTTATCCTCCATGTCATATATTACACCCAACAAGTCTATGTTATTTTTAAGATTATTTAAATTAATCCAATCCTTAATCTCTTTTACCATTTCTGGGGAACCGTCTCCAATTACACCAAGTTTTAATTTATTATTCTCTTCGCAAACAATTTTCCATATATTCAAAAGGTCCCATATTCCTTTACCATTATTAAGCCTTTTCATATACACAGCATCATACTTCAATCCCTTTTCCTTGGAGTATTTATTCCCTATTTTAGATATCTCATCAAAATCTACACCACAATATACAGCTTTAATTTTATTAGGATTAATATGTTTTATCTTTATCAATTTATCTTTTGTTTGATCTGATACAGCTAAAATTTTATCAGCAAAAGTTTTTATCAAAAATCCAGAAAACCATCTATTTAACCAATAAACATATCTTTTTAGAAAAGGAGTATTACCTCTTTTTTCTTTCCAGGGATAATCTTCCACCCAGTGATAGACAGCATACCATTTACATTTATTTAATAGCTTCAATCTTAGTGCAGGAAGAACATCATAAAGATGTTCACATGCACTATAAACAATTTCACTTTTATAATTACTTAAACTTTTAGGTAATGAAAAAAATGATAGAATTGAAATTTTTAAATTAGACCATATACCAGCATCAATTGAATAATTAATGAGATGATTTTCTTTAAACTTAACATCAAAGTTTTTTAAAAACTCATTCCCATTACTAGTCGTCAAAACTTCTAGTTGGTACCCTTGTACATTTTTAGCTATTTCCGCTAATCTAACATCCCCACCCGATACTCCAACTTTATCACCATTTTTAACCAAACCATTTATAATAAATAAAATCTTTTTCATAATTTATATAGATCTTAAAATATAATCTGCTGCTTTACCATCTCCAAATGGATTGCTCCATTTTACAACTTTGTTCTTAATTATATCATATTTTTTATAAATATCTTCAGTGCTAATAGAATCTAATAATATAGCCCCTCCCACTTCAATTGTTTCTGGTCTTTCTGTGTTAGTTCTTAATATGACACATTTTTTTTCTAAGATACATGATTCTTCCTGAATTCCACCACTATCTGTGAATATCATATTAGATTCTTTTTGTAGCTGAAGCATATCTAGATAACCTACTGGTTCTATCAAGACAAAATTTTTATCTTTCTTAATTGAATCTATTTTGTTTTTTAATCTAGGATGGAAAGGAAAGACACACTTAATATCATTTTTATTACATATTTTTGAAACTGTATTTATAATTGCCATGAAATTATCATCATTATCTGTATTAGATGGCCTATGACAAGTGAGCAAGCAATACTTATTGGGCTCTAAAGATAAGTCACTAAGAATAGTAGATTTTTGATTGGATAAAGCCGAGGCCACATAAACAGCATCAACTATTGTATTTCCTGTAATGACTATTTTTGAATCATCAATCCCTTCTGATAATAATATGTTTTTTTGCTTTTCCGTAGGTGCAAATAAATAATCTGAAACATGATCAGTAACTATTCGATTAATTTCCTCAGGCATAGTTCGATCATAACTCCTAAGACCAGCTTCAATATGTCCTAGTTTGATATTTAGCTTGGAAGCTGTTAATGCTCCTGCTAAAACGGTATTGGTATCCCCTTGGACAAATACAATATCTGGCTTTTCTGCTATCAAAATATTTTCTATACCCACTATCATTTTCGCAACTTGTTCTCCTTGTTTACCTGATCCTATATTGAGATTATATTTGGGTTGAGGTATTTCCAACTCCTCAAAAAATATTTTATCCATTTTCTCGTCATAATGCTGGTTAGTATGAATTATAAAAAAATTCATTTTTGTATTCTTTGCTTTCATAATCAAAGAATACATTTTTATAATTTCTGGTCTAGTACCTAATATAAATCCTATTTTTTTCATAATTAAATAAATTAATTCTACTTTATTCTATACCAAATACTATTATATGGAGTTTTCTTTGAAATCCTAATAAAATTATTTGAGTTCAAATAATCAATTATACTTTCATCTATAAAATCTTCCGCTAAAATATATACTTCACTGAATGCATCAATTGTTTTCTTAGATCCTTCTAAAGCATACTTTTCTGCACCTTCTATATCCATTTTAATAAATAATACTGTATTTTCTGACACATCTTCAATAAGCCTCATGTCATCTAATACATTAACTTTTATTGAATATGTATTTTTGGAATAATAAGATTTTTCAATAATACTTTGCCCGCCTGGATTATCACTATTTAAACTAAGTAAAATTTTTTCTTTTTTATTATAAAGACCATAGTTAAAAACTTTAACTTTATCCTGCAAAGAATTTATAAAAATATTCTCTTTACATAAATCATAAGACTCTTTGAATGGCTCAAAAGCATATATAGCTATTTTTTTCTTATAGAATTTATTACCTAATATAATTGAATATGTACCTATATCAGCTCCAATATCAAGAAATTTAACTGTTTTATTTTTAATAAATATTTTATCTAATGTTTTGACTACAAGATCAATATCTGGTCTTTCAAAATCTGGAGAGGCACATATAACATCAAAGGTCTTAGGTCGCACTTTGAATTTACCAAATTTAGTTTCTATAAATTCTATATTTGCAAAATTTTGCCAATTAATATTTTTATTTATTTTGGATAACATGTATAGTATATTAACTAAATACAATCTAAGTCTTGGGGTTTTAATTTCAAAAAAGTTTGCAATTAATTTACGATAAAAATATCCTATATAAAATTTAATTTTCATAATTTTACTTCTTACTGTTATATAACTCTAGCCCTTTCATAATTATCATACTAGGTAATAAAATTGGTTGTTGTATTCCTTTGATTAGTAGTTTTGAGGCTGGGAATCTTTTGAAAAAACTCATTTGTTGTTTGAATATATCTGGATATTTTTGAGCATATTTTTCAAACATATCTTTAGCATAATATTGTTTTTTCTTACTACTTCCAAATAAATTTATTTTGCCTTCATCGTGTAGAAGATAATTTTGGGTTCGCATTATTTTGTAATTATTTTTCCTAAATCTAATTGTCAAATCCCAATCTTCTGGTCCTGTGAGATCCTCATCATAACCTCCTAGTTCATTATAAGCTTCTTTACTAAAAAACCTTACAGCTTCTATCAAATCATTGCCTTCATAAAAACTTCGCTCAAAAGCTTTGACTTTAGTCCAATAGCCTTCTCCTATGGATTTCTCTGGTAGTATTACTGCATCTGCTTGTTGTTCTATTGCTAGGTCTACACATTCTTGTACTGAATCTGGGTGGAAATATATATCGCTATCGTGAATTAGTAGATATTCTCCTTTTGCTTTTTTGGCTCCATAATTTCTCTGCGCACTTCTCTCTGGTCCTTTGTTATATACTTTATTGGTATATTTTTTGGCTATTTCTTTGGTATTATCTGTGCTATTATTGTCTACTAATATAATCTCTATATTGGGATAAGTTTGGTCTTGGATTGACTTTAAGCATTTATCCAATGTTCTGGCGGAATTTTTGGTGGGAATTATTACTGATACCAGTGGTTGTGCTTTACTCACAAAAATGTTTTAATTAATAATTTTTATAAAATCTTTATAACTTTCTTCAAAAGTTATAGTTTGACTGAATTTATGACCTTCTTGTCTTAGTTTAGCATATAATTTTTGATCTGAGAATAGTTTGGCTATGTTTTGAGCTAGATTGTTTGGGGTGTTGGTAGTACAGACTATTCCTGTCTGATTATGGATGACTGAGTCTCTGAGTCCGTCTACATCATAGACTATGGCTGGGGTGCCTTGTGAATTGGCTTCGGTGACTATGAGTCCCCATCCTTCTTTGACTGAGGTGACTAGGATTATATGTGATTTTTGCATTAATTCTATTTTCTTTTGTTTGGAGACTTTGCCCAGATATTGTATGTCTTTTTTGTATTCGGATTTTTGTATTTCTTGTAAAAATTCTTGTCCATATAGATCATTACTATCTCCTGCTATGATTAGTTCTAGATTGGGTATGGATTGTTTGGCTAGATTATAGGCTTGGAGTATGTCTTTGGTTCTTTTCATCGCTCGTATTGAACCTAGGCTTAGTATTGTGGGGTTGGGGTATTTGGTGATTGTGTCTAAGTTGTCTACTGGTTCTATTTCTATTCCTTCGCTGATTATTTGGATATCTTTGAATCCTAATTTTTGTAATTCTTGTTTGGTGCTATTGGAGATGGTGATGACTTTTCTGTCATTGAGTAGTCTGAGGTAAATTGGTTCTATGATATACCCAATCCAGTTCAATGGGAAAAACATCTGATAAAACCATATTTCTCGACAGAGTTGATGGATGAATAGGATGTTTTTTTCTTTTACATAAAATTTAGCAAAAAATGGGACGGTATTAATTTCATCTATTACTAAATCTGCCCAACCTTTGAGATTCTGCTGATAATATTGGTAGGCCTGCCAATATACTGTCCATCTCCCGCCTACTCGGATTATTTCATAGCCGTCTATAACTTCTCTTACTTCTGCCCCTGTGTAACCTCCTACTATTAGTTTGACTTGGTGGCCGTCTTGTACTAGTCTTTTGGCTAATTCTTCATTGACTATCTCAGCTCCTCCTGCGAGAGGATTTTTTTTATCTTTCCATGTGAGCCAGAGAATCTTTTTCTTTTTCATAAATTTATTTATCCCCTATTCTTAAAGTATTCTACGGTTTGGAGTAGGCCTTGTTGTAGATTGGTCTGTGGTTGCCAGTTGATAGCTTGGTGGATTTTGTCGTATGAGAGGCAGCTATGTTGTTGTTCTCCTAGTTTAGCTTCACGATGTTGTCTGGTGATGGTGGTGTTGGTGAGTTGGTGTAATATGTCAAAGATTTGGTTGATATTGGTTTGGGTGGCGGTGGCTATGTTGTAGCTTCCTGAGAGGTCTCCGAGTATGGCTTGGATATTGGCTTCTACTACGTCTTGTACGTATACAAAGTCTCGGGTGTTGTTGCCGTCTCCGTTTATATAGCATTGTTGGTTTTGGAGCATTTTGCTGATGAATAGGGCGATGACTCCGGCTTCTCCTTGGGTGTTTTGTCTTGGGCCGTAGACATTGGAGTATCTAAGGGCGGTGTAGTCTATATTGTAGATGGTTTTGTAGTAGTGGGCGTATTTTTCCATTACTAATTTGGCTATGCCGTAGGGTGAGATAGGGTCGGTGGGATGTGTCTCTGGGGTTGGGAGCATGTCTGTGTCTCCGTATATGGCTCCGCCTGAGGAGGCGAAGACTACTTTTTTGACTCCGTTTTTGTGGGCGGCTTCGAATAGGTTGATGGTGCCGATGATGTTGACTGAGGCGTCGTATTGTGGGTCTTGGACTGATTTTCTGACATCTAATTGGGCTGCTTGATGGCAGATGACTTGGATTTGGTGTTGTTGTATTATTTTGTTGACTTGTTCTGCATTGGTGATGTCTTCTTGATAAAAGACTGCTTGGGGGTTGATAAGGTCTGTCTGTCCTGTGACTAGGTTGTCTATGATGATGACTTGATGTCCTCGTGCGATGAGTTGGTCTACTATATGTGAGCCGATGAATCCTGCTCCTCCTGTGACTAGTATGTTCATATTTTGGGGGGTGTTATTATGTTATGGTTTTATTATAGCATAGAAAAAATAATTGGGAATTATGAATTTGTAGGGGCTAAAATACAGTCCTCCTCCGCCGTCGCAAATGGGATTTGCTCCTGTGAAACCTCTCAGGTTTGACCACCCTTCCTCCACGGGAAAACTAACGTTTTCCCGACCACTTTCCCAGACTTTCAGTCTACTTCGTGACACCTCCCCCGAGGGACAAAAATACAATTTAAAGTGGAGTTTATCTTGAAATCTACCAGCTTCCTCCTCCACCTCCTCCTGAACCGCCTCCCACAGATCCACCTCCAGACGAAGCTACACCTGAAGACATTGTACTATTAAAACTATTTATAAAATTAACTGGTAAAAATACTTCCCCACCATTAGAGTTATACCATTCTGGATTTTTTTCAATTAAGCCTTCAAAGGCTTTTGCCCAAATAGTGGCATGACCTAAGGCTATTGCATAAGGTAGTATTTCAAAAAATATTTGCTCCTTTTCTTGAAACTGTAATCTGTTTTTTTCAGCTGTTTTTATATATTCTTCAAATCCAAGTATATGTTCTAAAACTCTTGCACCTTCTTCTGTTCGTTTTGGTGCATAATAGGCTATAAGTCCTGATGCAATACCAAGAATGATACACGCCACTCCAATCCATGGGGAAACAAATACATTAAAAACAAAACCTGCCGTCACCAAGTCCACCCCAATAAATCCTAATATACTTCTCAGTACAATAGGATTTGTGACATAATATTGTTTTACTTCATCTTGATATATTTTATTATAAATAGTACTAAATTTATCCCCTACCTGTTCTTTTTCTAAATCTTTGGTAGTTACAATTTTTCTATTATCTTTGAATAGTATAGCTATTAATTCTTGCTCAAATGGCTTTAATATTTTTCCTGTTGGCATATCTTTGAGATCAAATTGAAATATACCATTACTAAACCATTTTTTCTCTTCTATTTGGGTTATATTAAGTATTCCTTGTTGCGCAAGGGATATAATGGTTGCTGATATTTCTACTGGAGTTGAATAAGTGTTCTTGAACCGTATAATTCCAGCGGGACTCATACCCTTTGGAGCATCATATTGTCTAACTATGGGTTTACGGATTTTTGGGTCTCTTGCCCAAGTATTCCAGACGAAATATAATATGAGACTCCCTATTACAAGAATTCCTCCCGCAATACTCTGATATATAACTTCTTGATTTTCTTCCCACCAAGTTAGAGGAGTAAGTGTCCCAAGCGGAAACCCGATTACAAAGGTTAATCCCTCTCCTGCTGCAAGTAATTGATTAGATTTAATTTCAATAGTACGAGCATTAGTCCAAGTAATAGTACAGTCTTGTGCGGTAGATGAAGACACACCAGTATAACAATACAATTTGTCCCCTACTTTATTCTGTAAATTTTCTGGTAGTACAATAGTTGCAGAAGCTTTTTCTATGGGGACTTCCCATTCTGCTCCTGTAATCTGCAAATATAATTCATCTATATCTTGAAGTTTTTTGATAACTCCTTTTACTGAATAACTTATATTGTATTCATTAACTCCTGTGAGAAATATATCTTCATCTCCAATTCTAATTTCAATATTATTTAAATCTCTACTAATTTGTTGGGTTGCCTCTTTCCCATTATGTAAGGTATATATATTGTCTTGTATTTTTATATTTTTAGTTGGAATATTACGATATATACCCCTTTTTTCTGAGTCATCAAAATCATATAATATATTCTCTTCAATCTGTATACTTCTATCTTTATTTATTATAATTTGACTATTAAAATTTTGAATTGATTCAGCAAATGTCTTTATTGGGATTAAATATATAGCTGTTATAATTAAAAGATATTTTATTTTCATATTTTTATAAATAATCTAGTATTCTATCATAATCTATAAATTGGAAGGTTTTGAAGATAAATCTGCCAAGTACTTCGAGGCTATCGGTGAGGAATAGTATACCGATTAGGACTAGGAATATTCCGCTGATAATACTAATGATTGGGGTTAGGGTTTCAATTTTTTGTAATAACTGTCTGCCTTGTGCTAGTAGTATAGCGGTGAGTAAAAATGGGATGGCAAGTCCAACTGAGAATATAAACATTAATATTACTCCGTCTAACACCGTCCCCTTGTTTATGAGAAATGTTAGAATTGTCCCAAGTATTGGGCCTACACAGGGTGTCCAACCGATTCCGAGTAAAGCTCCAAGTAAGACTGAGCTTTGCGGAGTACCTGCTTTGAGTCCTGTGATTCTTGGGGTCCAAGTAGTTTGGAAAATTTTATACCTGAATACTCCTATCATTTCAAATCCCCAGATTAAAATTAGAAATCCGGCGATACGACTGATTATAGCTCTGTTTGCTGGATTGAATAAATTAGACAAACTACTAGCAAATACTCCTAAAGTTATGAATATTCCCATAAATCCTAGTACGAATAAAGCTCCATTGCGGATAGTTTGGATTTTGGTTAATTTCCCATCTCCCGTGATAAAGCCAATATAGGCAGGGATTAATGGGAAGGTACAGGGGGCTAAAAATGTTAGCATCCCTGCAACTAAACTTCCAACTAAAAGGGATGTACTGAGCATATTAATTTATCTTTTCCTATATTCTATGACTAGAGCTCCAAAAGCTATATAGGTTAAGATTAGTCCGATAACTACTCCAAGTATTGGGATAAATTTCAATAGGTACATTACAATATACACCCCCAAAGCTACTAGGAAGACTTGTGCTTTACCTTGTTTGAGGTCATATTTGTGATTCAACCACTGAGCCACTATGTAACTAGTAATTGATTGTGAGAAGAATATCATAGATAGATATGCAAAAGTTACGAATATGGCTACTGGGATTCCTATCAAACTTACAAATAATAAGATGATGATTGAAATTGGGAGAAAGAATGATAATACCCCGTAGAAAAATGCTTGTCTGAAATCTTTACCATTTTCTAGGTTTTTGACAGCTTTAGAGGTGAATTTACCAACGAACCAGGCTACCAAAAGAATTACTAAAGAGGCTGAGAGAATTCTAAATACTAACATTCCTGAGAACATATTAGGCATAATTTCTTTGCTTCTCTTCTGAGATTGTAATAATTCTGAGTCAAAATTAGCAGTTACTCCTTCTTCTAGATTAGGTTTGAGATCTAATTCTTTTGTGTGACCGTAATTAACTGTGTTTCCAAATTTGGCTGATTCTGTTATATTGACACTTTGCTCAGCTACAAATTCTGTTTTACCTACTAGAGTTCCTTCTAAATTGAAATCTGCTGTTCTAATTTTGGTATCCCCCAAAACTGTTCCAGTGATTGTACTATCTACGCTAGCAATTTTGATATTACCATTAACTTGACCGTCTAATTGGAATTTAGAAACAAATGCAATGATATCTCCTGAAATAGTAACATCTTTATCTATAATCAAAGTCTCAGCAAAAGCTATGATATCTCCTTGGACATCGGCTTTAATGATAACGGTGCTTCCTGCTACTCTAATATCATCCCCAATTTCTTGATTGATAGTGATTTTATCTCCCGCTATTATAGCATCTTGAGTGATAGTTGCGTCTATATCCAATACTCCTCCAGCTATGATAGCATCTCCTACTATTTTTTCTTGTATTCTGACTGTTTGCCCAGCTAAATAGGCGTCTCCCTCTACTCTTTCTTTTATATTAATTACCTCTCCGGCATCTAACATTAAGGCTGAGGCTGATTGTACATTCAATACAATTACTAGAGCTATAATTACAGAAAGATATTTTTTCATAAATTAAAATATACAACTTATACATAATTATTATATATTGTACTATACAAATTTGTCAAACTATAATATAATATAAATATAATTAAAAATAATATACATATATGATTAAAATTAAAGGTGTGTCCAAAAAATTCAAAGATAAAACTATTATTCATAATTTGGATTTGTCTATCAAAAAGGGTGAATTCTATGCTTTGATTGGTCCTAATGGAGCTGGTAAAAGTACTTTGATCAAATTATTGTCTGGATTATTACAACCCACTAAGGGTGAAATTCTACTAGATGGAATTAATATTGTGGAAAACCCAAAAGAGGCTAAGGCTTTGATTGGCTATATTCCTGATGAACCGACTGTCTGGGATGGTATGACTGGTTTTGAATTTATGAATTTTGTGGGAGCATTGTATAATATTCCTGCGAGCCAAAGAGAGAAAGATATCAAAAAACTATTAAAAATTTATAAGTTAACAGGTACAGAACATCAATTATATCAGGATTATTCTCGTGGAGTGAGGCAAAAATATTCTATTCTAGCAGCTCTGTTGCATAATCCTAGTATATTATTGATTGATGAGCCTATTGTGGGCTTGGATCCGATTAGTATTGATATTACCAAGAATATTCTGGATATTTTTGTCAAAGATGGAGGAACTGTCTTGATGGTGACTCATACTTTGTTTGTGGCTCAGGAATTAGCTACCAGAATTGGTATCTTTGAAAAGGGGAAACTCAAGATTGAGGGAACTTATAAGGAATTGGTTGATAGAGCTAATTTACCTACCAAAACTTCGCTGGATGATGTATATAAAAATTATTTAGTTTAAATCAATACTATGTCAGAATCATTTGGATTATTATTGTCTTATCCCGGACAAGTTATCAAAAGGTACTTGGCTCGCGAGAAATTCACTCGTATTTTTGCTATTTTTATCTTATTACTGATTATTCTATTTGTAGGCATTTCTATTTATGCCACTACGATTGGTGGGCTTAATTTTATTAGTAGAGATATAGAAATCAGAGATGCTTTATACTTTTATATAGCTCAATTATTTTATTTGCTTGTTTTTGTATTAAGTTTTGGGAATAGTATCTTAGTAATTGCGGCTTCCTTTGCTCGTAAATCTCATCAGTGGATTATGGCTACTCCTTCTTTCTCTATTATGGCTTTTGTGAATTTATTTCAATTATTAGCTTCTAGTCTTTGGATTTTTCTTGCTGTAATTATTCCTGTTTTAGTGGGAATTGCCCAATTTATGGGGGTGGATGGATTGCAATTATTTTTGAGTTTTGTATTGACTACAGCTTTGATTATTATTGGTAGCATTTGTGGGGTTCTGGCTTATATGCTTAGTGTTTACTTGCTAAGATATTTTTCTAGACTACTTGGGCAGAATATTGTCTCTCAGTCTCTGGCTATTATTTTGCTTGTAATTAGCTCTGTTTTGATGATTGCTTTATTCTGGAGAATTGCTATTCCTCAAGATTTTGTAAAATTCTTTGATGGGAATTATATTGTCCAAATGCAGACTATGAAGGAACAGTTAATTTATTTGCCTACCTTTGGAATAGCTCAAGTTTTGCATGATTTATTATTCTGCTCTAATATATTTGGGACTACTTATACTATAATTTTTACTGTTTTGACTTTGGGGTTATTCATAATTACATATGTTTTATTAGATAAAAATTATCTAATAATGTGGCAACTTTTACAAGAGGGTAATTATATAGCTGAAAAAGAAAATTCTAAGCTATATAGTCATAGATCTTATAATTTTCCAGCTGTCAATGCAGTTCATAATATTATTGATAAAGAATTATTGTTAATATGGAGAGATAAAAAAAATCTACTTTGGTTTGTAATTGTAATTGGATTATGGGTGGCTCAGACTGCGGTTAGCTGGAGAGTTACTGCTAATGCTAACAATTATGGTGATGGCTATGTCTTTCCTGACTTTGTATATGCTTTGATTCTAGCTATTGGACTATACTTTATTAGTGCACTGGCTCTGAGATTCGTATTCCCTACTTTTAGTGCAGAGAGAAAAGTGGCTTGGATTCTAGGAGTTGCTCCAATTTCTCCTTGGAATATTGCAGTTGGTAAATTATTGATTTATACTGGAATATTCTTGTTCTTAGGTAGTCCGATTGTGATTGCTAATTTTGTGATATTAGGTTTTGGATTCTTCCCTGCTCTATTGTATTGGATTGTATTTAGCTTATCTGTAATTCTAATAGTATTGCTCGCTATCTATTTGTCTATTGCACATCCTAATAGATTTTCTAGTGACCCTGAAACTTTATCCACTACCCTACCTGGCTTAGCCTTTACTAGCTTGGCCTTGGGTGGAACAATTATTATTGCTAATATTATGTATTTGGTTCTGTCTAATGTAGATTTGGTAGTACTTCTAGTATTATTAATTACTGTTCTAAATTTATTACTTACAAGTTTGACATATAATGCTAGTGAGAAATTTGAATATGCTGGGGAGATTATTGCTTAGGTAAATATTAAAAAATGGACAGTAATTTTGTCCCTCGCTTTTTAATTATCCTTGGGAGTATGAGGACATAATAGAAACAAAAACACAAAAAAAGGGATATTCTCCCCCCTTTTTGTCTAGATTTGTGAGTCTATCTTAGCCTTTATTCAGGCTGATTACCTTTTTGCTAGAGTCTGACTTTTGCTGGACTCGGATGGTAATTTCTCCGTCTTTGTAGTCAGCTGTGATACTGTCTTCATCTATATCTCCTGGCAATTGAACTGACCGGCTAAAAGATTCTTTGGAAATAGATTTGAAGTAATAATGTCTATCTTTGTCCTCTTTTTCCTCTTTGGATGAGACTTTACCTTCTATGGTCAAGACTCTATTATCTAGAGTAATCTCTAAATCATCCTCTTTAAATCCTGGAGCTTGTAGCCTGACTACTAGTTCTGATCCCTCTTGATACATTTCCATATCATTGATAGATCTTGTAAGACTTGGGAGGGATGTTTCGAATATTTCATCGAATAGCCTACTTGGACTTAGTTCAAAAGTATTTAATGTTGGTAGATTTCGAATCCTCATATATGTATAAATTAATACTACTAATATGTAATGTACATCTGTATGGAGGGTACCCTCCTTAATTATATTATAATTCTAATTTTAGCAGTGTCAAGAGGTGACTTCTAATTACTTCACCGTAATTTCACCTAAGGTTTTTGCCCATTTAATATCTAGAAAATGTCCACTATTAGGGATAGTGATTAATTCTCCCCCTAAATCTAGAGCTATATTCTGAGCCTGAATATATGGTATATTGGCGTCATCCTCAGAGCCGATGACTTTGATCTGCCCTTTTACCTTAGACTTAACCTTTTCAATATCTACCAGATGCTCAAAAAAGTTAGCATAATTACCATTACGGAAGCTAGAGTTAGTAAGGGAATTATCAAAAGGGGCTATTAGTACTATATTCTCTACAATCTGTGTGGTATGCTCCAAGAATAACAAAACGGCTCTCGTACCTAAACTATGACCTACTAGAATTACTGGGTTTTTAGCTTTAGACACTGCTTGCTCTATAATTGGATACCATTCTCTAAAAACTGGATATTTACCTCCCGGTAAATTTAGGGTTATGACCTCATTGCCAGATTCTATAATAAATTGCCTAAAATCTGGATGCCACATACTCTCACTATTATGATTATATCCAGGGATATCTATAATAGTATAGGCCATATTATTTTTTGAAATAACTTATAATCAACTGAATACAACCTACAATCCCAATCACCACTCCTACTCCCATCAGAATTGGGAATATAATCTGTGCCGCAAAATTAGCAATAAATGAAAACAAAAATAATCCAAAACCTCCCCAGATTAATAGCTGTGGCTTGGACTTTAGATTTTTACCATTATTGCCTCCTATAATTCTAATTTCCATAATTGAAAAATATATTTTACTTAATATTTCTATTATACCATATTTTAGTAAAACAAAAACTCCCTCGAGGGGAGTCTTTGTAAAAATTTATAAAAGAGCTTGTGTATTATATAAATTTTAGGGTTTTGTGTCAAGGGGATAGTACCCTACTCCTTCACCACTTTAGCGGAGATAATTTTGATATCTTCTACGGGTTTATCTTGGGCAGCGGTTGGTACGGTGGATATAGCTTCAGCGATATCTAATCCCCCGATTACTTTACCGGCATTGGTATGAGCTCCATCTAGCCAAGGGGTGGATGCGGTGGTGACAATGAAGAATTGGGATCCATTGGTATCGGGTCCTGAATTAGCCATAGCAAAGCTTCCTTTGACAAGTGGTTCGTCATTGATTTCATCATCAAACTTTTCTCCCGCATCTCCTGTTCCATATAATGCTGCTTTGCTCGGGTCTTTGGTATTAGGGTCTCCTCCTTGTATCATAAAGTCTTCAATCACTCTATGGAATAAGGTGTTGTCATATACTCCTTCTTTGGTGTATTTGATGATTTTACTAGCTGTATTAGGTGAGAGGTCGCTGAATAATTCTACGGTGATTTTACCTTTGCTGGTTTCGAATTCAATAATTGGTCGCTCTTTCATAATGTCTTCATTTAATTTGGTAATTTGTTGAGTTTGCTCGAGGCTGGCTTGGATAGCTTGATTGCCTTTATTACTAAAGTCTTTGTTGATAAAGATTATTGTCCCTAGTACTAAAAAGGTCATACCTAGTGCAAAATATCCTAATTGTTTCATATTATGTATTCTATTATTGATATATTATATTTTGTATTTTTATTATAGCATAGATTGAAAAGTTTTTGAATGGTGAATGATGAGTTGTGAATTCGTAGGGGCGACCTTTCAGTCGCCCGTATGTCCTCCTCCGTCCCCGCCTAAATAAATATAGGAGGGATCCATCCACCCCTCAATGAAATCCGCCTTGGGCGGAGAGGGGAATTTTTAGCTCAGTCCTCCTCCGTCACCTACGGTGACACCTCCCCCAAGGGAGGACAGAAGCTCAGAAATACATCCAGCCAGTTAAACTATCCCTATCCTTTCAAATAATCAAGATGGGCGGTGTCATTGTATGTGATAACTTTCCAGCCGGTATATGGGTATTCTGGATGATAATGTAGCACTACTATGCCCGTGTTTTCTAGCCAGTATTGTTCTTGTAATCTTTTATAAATTTCTGGGCTTAAAGAATCACCTAAAATTGCTTTTATAATCAAAGCATTTAAGAAAAATTGATGAGTGACAACTCCCAAAACTGGCTCTGGTTTTGATTTTAGGAATTCTATGGCTTGCTCTGACCTTGCTAAAATACTATCATAACTATCCCCGTCTTCAATTTGAGTGTCTGGTGTAAAAAGACTATTACTCCAACTCTGCTCTATTGCTAAAATTCTAGGTTCTTGTCTAATTTGTCCAATAATTGAACTAGGTTTATGTTTTTCTACAAATAAATCTGAATATTCTATATCTAAATTTGTGATTGAGCTAATTATTTTGGCTGTTTCTATAGCTCTAATAAGGGTACTAGAGATCAGATATGGTAATTGTAGAGATTTTATTCTATCAGCTAATTGGGTGGTCTGTAATTTACCTGCCTCTGTTAAATATTGCTCTCTTGCATGAATATTTTTATTTTGGTTAATATTCTCATCACTCTGAGCATGTCGGAAAAAATATATTGTTTTTTGTGGTTTTGTATACATAAGAGAGTAAAAAGATTTTTTATTGTAAAAGAAAGTGAAAAAAGTTACATGTGGACCGTACTGGGATCGAACCAGCGACCTCTTCCATGCCATGGAAGCGCGCTACCAACTGCGCCAACGGCCCTTTTATATTTATATTATATCAGTATATCTTGTATCTGGCAATATTTGCTGAATTTGAATCTTGGCTGAATATATATTATAATATATATATACATTTATAACTAACTTTATAATTATGTCTAATAAATCTTTATTCGGGTCTATATTGGTTGGAATTGGAATTGTTTGGTTACTGGATAGTTTTGATGTGATCGATGCTCCTAGTTTTGGACAGTGGTTACCAATTATTTTGATAGCTGTTGGGGCTTGGAGATTTCTATTCTCTCAATTTAAGGCTGTGGTGGAGTCTATAATCTGGACTGGGTCTGGAGTGACTCTTGGATTATTGCAGCTGGACATCATTACTGTCAAACAACTTTTTAGAGCCTTTTGGCCGGTGATTGTGATTCTAATTGGTTTATGGGTTTTGAGCTCTAGTAAGAAAAAGAGTATTGCGAATGGTGAGGATAAGGTAGAGACAAAAAGTTCATAGTTTAAATTGCAGTCCTCCTCCGTCCTGCAGGCACACACCTCCTCAATAAATATAGGAGGTACCACCCTCGTCTGCTCCCAAGAAGGAAGCCAATTACTATCCAATTTACTGTTATTAGTCTAGTGATGCATATAATACCTTTTGTCTATGATTACCTCATCTCGTAGAACTCATTGACAGTTTATAAATTTTGTTCCATAATATATATTGTTATTAAATAAATATTAAATATATGCTTAGCTTTCGTATGCACAATGGTTTAGCCCGTCTCAAAATGTATAATGGACTTATGGGTGCTTTACACTTTTTTCAAGCTGGTTTGATGCTATATGTGTCAAAAGAAGCTCTGTTTCCTGTGACTACTAATTATCTAGACTTTGATTCAGCTACTCGTACGGCGGCTCCCGTGACAGAAAAATTCTTTGAAATAAATCTTGGACCGGCTGTTGCTTTATTCTTATTGCTCTCTGCTATTGCTCACTTTATTACAATTTTGCCAAATGTTTATCCTTGGTATATCAAAAATCTCAAAAAACATATCAATGTTATCCGATGGTATGAATATGCTCTATCTTCCTCAGTGATGATTGTCTTAATCTCTCTGTTGGTAGGAATTTATGACTTCTCTACTCTATTATTGCTATTCGGTATCAATGCTAGTATGAACTTGTTTGGGTTAGTTATGGAGCAAATCAATCAAGATCGTAAAGATGTTAATTGGCTTCCTTATATTTTTGGATGTCTTGCTGGTATCATCCCTTGGATTGTAATTTTCCTTCATTTCCAAGGAGCTATCTCATCAGCTGAAGTAGAAGTTCCTACCTTTGTCTACTTTATTGTATTCTCTCTATTTGCTGTATTCAATGTCTTTGCTCTTAATATGTTCTTACAGTATAAGAAAATTGGTCCTTGGAAATCTTATGTATTTGGAGAAAAATTCTATATTTTCCTATCCCTATTTGCTAAAACTTTATTAGCTTGGCAAGTTTGGTCAGGCACTCTGAGAGGAACTGAAAATGAAGTTTCCACTATTATTACTAATATTTTTAGTTTCCTATCATAGAACTTATAGTTGAATATTATCCCAACAAAAAATCCCGAGTTATATCGGGATTTTTTGTTTATCTAAGACTTTTTATTCTCTAGGCTTAGCAGGTTGAATGGAGATTTCTCTTTCTAGAAGAGATGCTCCATCTAACTGTTGAATTGCTTTTTCAGCTTCTTCTTCGGTTGCAAATTCTACAAATCCATAACCTTTGCTACGATTGTTTTCTTTGTCGAAGATGATTTTTGCTGAAATTACAGTTCCAACAGTCTCAAAAAGAGATTTTAAGTCCTGATTGGTTGCTTTGTACGAAATATTTCGTACAAATAAATTCTTGTTCATAATTTACGATTTTGAAGAAAGATTACTCTTTCTTACTAACGGTTACCCTCCTGTCGACCTGCCTAAGCCAAGGATTAAATATATTATAGCATATTTTTAAATCTTTGTATAATATTTATCCACAATTAGAGAGAATTATAACTATCCTACTAATATAGCTTGTAAATCTGTGATTAAATCTAAGGCTTCTTCTCTTGGTCTCTGAAAAGCATTGCGTCCCATTATACTCCCAAAGGCTCCCCCTTCTCGAATAGCTTGTATTTCATCCTCTAAAGTCTCAGCATTAGCAAAATCACCTCCTGAGTGAATAACTATCCTATGTCCATTATAGGCAGCCTTCATTACTAATTTGATTCTGTCAGTAAGAGTTTGAGTTGGAACCTTATCATAAATACCCATTTCCTGATTGGAGGCTATGCCATATCCGTCTATTGGGAGTTTGACTTTTATAATCTGAGCTCCTAGACTCACTCCTATAGCTACTCCATAGGCTATAACATCGACAGCTCGCTCTTGTCCTTTGATAAGCCCCTCTCCTCGTGGATACACCCATAGAATAGTAATAAGACCAGCTTTGCGAGCGTCTGCTATCAGAGCTCTAGCCTGTTGCTCCATCTCATTACTATATAAAGACCCAGGATATAGAGTAAATCCAACTGCCGAGCAACCGAGTCTTACGGCATCATCTACCCAAGAGTGAATGGATGGTTTTGGATTTTCGCCGTCTGGTATCATTAAAGTATGGGAGTTGACCTTGAGAATAGTAGGGACTTTGTGTCTTGCTAAAACTTCATAAGCCCGCTCTAGAGAGCCAAGTGGAGCGGCATAAGCATTGAATCCGCCATCTACAGCAAACTGGGCTTGTTCTAAGGGGTCATACATCACAGGATTGGGCTCAAAAGCTCTTCCAGGACCATGCTCTAAAATCTGGTCTATTGGCAAAATCATAAGTTTACCTGTCCCCCCGATTCGGCCATAATTAAGAATTTTTAACAAGTTATCTTGCTGTTCTGGGGTGTTGGTATATTGATACCAAGATAAAATTTCTTTTACTCTTTCTTTATTTTGAGGGTTTGTGGATAGCATAATGGGATTATTTTATATATGTTCTTTGGATATGATATTATGATCATTATCTAAATTATAAACCAAAATATCTCCAATAGCAAATTCTACTCCTTCTATCTCGCTATCGCTGAGCCTATCGAAATATTTGAGTATGGCTCTGAGCGTATTCCCATGTAGGACTAATATAATATTCTCATTATCTTCAAGACAGCTTCTAATATGTCCTTCTAAATAAGGTATAATCCGCTTATAAGCATCATCCAGACTCTCGGTACGAGGTAATAAATCTCTTGGAATAGAGGCATATTTAGGGTCAAAAAAAGCATTCCTTGGATCATCCATTTCCAAAGCCGCTGGTCTAGTATAATAACCTCGACGATAGCTATGCAATTGTTCCCAAGACAATTCATCTAGAATATCTACTTTGGATTTACCTTGCAATTTGCCATAATGTCTTTCATTAAGCTTCCAATCTCGAATAATTTGGATATTTTGTTGTCCTATTTCTTCTAAAATTAAATCTAATGTAATAACAGACCTCTTCAAAACAGAAGAATAGGCTCTATTAAATTGAATATTTTTACTTTTTAATCTCTGTCCCATCAGACGAGCATCTTCCATACCTTTAGATGTCAAATCTACATCTGTCCAACCTGAGAACAAACTCTGCTTATTCCATAAACTCTCTCCGTGCCTTACTAATACAATCTTTTTCATATCTATATCTCTAATTCTAATACTACTGGACAATGATCGGAGCCATATACATCTGAAAGTATATAGGCATCTTTAACCTTGTCTTTGAGTAGCTGACTTACAAAAAAATAGTCTATTCTCCAACCTACATTTCTATCTCGAGCTCTAGTCTTCATATCCCACCAAGTATATAACTCTCCTTCTTGAGTAAACATCCTTAGAGTATCGATGAAGCCATATTCCTGAGTCAATTTATCTAACCAAGCTCGCTCTTCTGGCATAAATCCTGAGACTTTCTGATTTTCTTTTGGGCGGGCTAGGTCAATCTCAGTATGAGCTGTGTTGACATCTCCTGTGATGATAATATTCTTATTAGCATAATCTATATTCTCTAAATATTGTAGCAAAGCCTCATAGAACTTGAGCTTATAGGCAAGCCTCTCTTCCCCAGAACCACCATTAGGGAAATAAATATTAATAAGAGTAAAACTTTCATACTCAGCAATTTGAATTCTACCTTCTCTATCAAAAATATCATCAATCTGGAAACCAGTTTGAATAGATTTAGGTCTAGCTTTAGAATAAATAGCTACCCCGCTATACCCCTTTCTAATCCCAGATTCAAAATAGGAATTATACCCATCAATACTAGTAATCTCAGCCGAGAGCTGCTCTATATGCGACTTCGTCTCCTGCATACAGAATATATCCGGCTGATATTTGTCTAGAAAAGGATAAAATAATTCCTTACGCTGCAAAGCCCTCAAGCCATTTACATTCCACGATATTAATTCCATAATCTTTCTATAATTTATGTTCGTATTATATCATAAAATTTGGGAATTTAGAATTGTGTTGGGTTATGAAGTTTTATATCCCTTTGGAGGCTTTAAGTCCCTCCTATATTTATTTAGGAGTTGGGTGGACAGCCCCGCTGGACGGGGTAGAAGTTTTTTACTCCCTTTCCTCTAAATCTTCAACTACTACAATTACTTGCTGGCCTGTTTCTAAATTTTTGACCAAGACTTCTCCACTTTTTGCTTCATCAGAGCCAAAGAAAATAGCTTCGGTATAGCCCTTGCGGTTGGCATATTGTAGAGCTTTTTTGAAATTAGTAATTTCTGGATATAAATCAAAGGTTACTCCGTACTCATCTCTTAGCTCTATGATTGCTTGCATTGTCTCTGGTAAATTCTCTTCGCTCAAAATAAATACTCCCCTTTTTGGCTCTGTATAATTCATAGCCTTGAACCACTCTTCTTCTTGCAAAATTCCAAATAATCTACTAACTCCTATCGAGGCTCCAAATCCTGTAATTGGGGTATCTATATAATTCCTAACCAGATTATCATATCTACCTCCAGAACAAACACTACCATAAGATTCTAGCCCTTCTAGATTGCTCTCGAATACTGTGCCAGTATAATAATCCTGTCCACGGACTATGGATAAGTCTATTTTATATTTTCTAATTTCAAACAATTCTAGATATTGTACTAGTTCCTGTAATTCTTTTAATCCCTCTAGATATATTGGATTTTGGCAATTTTGATCTTGTAATAGATTAAAGACTGCCTGAACCCCACCCTTAGCACTAACTAAATTATATAAAGCATTTACAAATTCATCCTCAATGTACAAATCTCGCAGAGCTTGAAGCCAATCTGTTTTGGATAATTTCTCATATTTATCTATGATTCTCAGCACCCCAGCCTGATCCTTAACCTTATATTCCTCTAGCAACCCTGACAAAATCTTACGATTACTAATCCTAAAATTAATCTCTGGTAAATCTAAAATAGCAAAAATATTCTGAATAATAGATAATATCTCAGCCTCAGCCAGCCTACTATTATTGCCAAGTATATCTATATCCGCCTGATATAACTCTCGGTATCTGCCTTTTTGAGGTTTTTCAGCTCGCCAGGACTTGCCTATCTGATAAATTTTAGCTGGCATAGCTATATCTCGATGATGTTCGGCTATGTATCTGGCCATCGGGACAGTAAGGTCAAATCTAAGGCTAAGGTCCCGACTACCCTTTTGGAAGCGATAAATTTCTTTATCCATCTCGCCACCAGCTTTTGCTAATAATACATCTGAATATTGAATAGAGGCCGTCTCCAGCGGAGTAAATCCAGCAAATTCATACTCGTCTTGAATTGTCCTCAAGATATAATTGAATTTGACCTGTTCATCTAGGCTATATTCGATAAAACCAGAAGGTAGCTGCTGTTTTAGCATATTGTATAATATCAAACTAAAGCTAGAATTTGGCTAGCATGCTTGAGAGGATTGACTTTCTCAAAATGCTGAATTAGTTTCCCCTCCTCATCAATTAGGAAAGTGTCTCTCTGTATTCCCATATATTTTTTACCAAACATTGATTTTTCTTTCCAGACTCCATAGGCTTGGACGACACTTTTCTCGATATCAGATAGTAGCGGGAAATTAAGATTATGCTTCTCGACAAATTTTTTGTGTGATTTGACATCATCTACACTCACTCCTAATACCACAATCCCTTTGGCCTCGAGATCGTTCATCGAATCTCGCATCCCCTGAGCCTGCACTGTACATCCAGGAGTCATATCCTTAGGATAAAAGTACAAAACTACTTTTTTACCTCGGTATTGGGACAAGGTGTGACTCTTTTCATCTTGGTCTACTAGTGTGAAATCTGGTGCTAATTCTCCTATTTGCAACATATATATATTGGTTAATTGTATACTGCATATTATAACAGATTTTTGTTAAATTAGCAATTTTTTGTGCGAGATGAGGTTATCGTCTACAAAAGGAATAAATTGTCCTCCTTTGGAGGAGGTGGTCCCTCCCATACTTTAGTTTGGGAGGGGACGGAGGTGGATTGAGTTTGTATTTTATCCACCCTCCCCCGTCGTAAATAGGATTTACTCCTGTGAAACCT
>Ga0214923_10001448_pt1 | contig 33681 bp, 30 predicted proteins | sample LL1510_MetaG_FD_177993 | JGI IMG/M metagenome (GOLD analysis project Ga0214923, IMG submission 177993) | Freshwater microbial communities from Lake Lanier, Atlanta, Georgia, United States - LL-1510 | ecosystem: Environmental > Aquatic > Freshwater > Lake | place: USA: Georgia | collected...
TTTTGCACGCGAGCACCCAAGATCTGCCTTGCCTGCGCGAACTTGGATTAAATCCCAGCAAACTCTTCGACACTGAACTCGGCGGAAGAATTGCTGGTCTACCGCGCGTGGGCTTAGGTCCGCTTCTGGAATCTCTGATCGAGGTTTCGCTAGCTAAGGAGCATTCTGCGGTTGATTGGTCACAACGTCCATTGCCGCAAGATTGGTTAAATTACGCCGCACTCGATGTTGAACTCCTCATTGAACTTCGTAATCAGATGTATTCAATCCTAGAAAATTCCAATAAATTGAAATGGGCGCTAGAAGAATTTCAGGCAATTCTTAATGCACCGGCTCCCCCACCTCGTGTCGATCCGTGGCGTCGTACATCAGGAATGCATAAGATCAAAAAACGTGATCAACTCGCTATCGTGCGAGCGCTCTGGACCGTTCGCGCCGAGATTGCCCAGGAAGGAGATATTGCACAAGGACGTTTGTTATCTGATGCCGCAATTGTCGAAATCGCAACTAAAGCGGCAGAAAAACCAATAGCCGATAAGAAAGCATTGGAGAAAGTTCTACGTCCGCTCGGCTTGCGAGCGCGTTGGATGGAAAATTCTGCGTCCTGGATTCGTGCGATCACCGATGCCCTAGCCCTACCCGAATCCGAGTGGCCGCCGGTGCGTACCGAGAGCGATGCGCTGCCACCGATCAAGATTTGGCGCGAGCGCTTTGCGCAGAAATACGCTCCGCTTACACACGCTAAGGCCAATATTCAGGCCAAGGCCAATGAGCTGGCCATCCCCTTTGAGAACCTCATAACCCCTGAATATGTGCGCCGAATCTGTTGGAACGCGCCTAAAGCAGGCGTGGCAGCCGCGCTGCAGGCTCTCGGAGCCCGGCAATGGCAGATTGAGATCGTTGCCCCCATCCTAGAGGCAGCCTTACTTGAAACGGAGCCGCTCGAACTACCCGAAACGGATACCCCAGAACCGACTGAGGTGTGAGGAATTACGCAACATTTAAGTTGCGTAAATAGGTCGCTAGTTCTAGATTTGGCACATGCTCAGCACCTTCATCATCGCCTTGCGCGAGGGCCTGGAAGCCGCACTTATCGTTGGAATTCTCGTCGCCTATGTGGTGCGCACTGAACGTCGCCACCTCCTAAAGCCGCTCTGGACTGGCGTTGGCGTTGCAATATCCGCCAGCCTTTCGCTAGGCGCTGTTCTCTCATTTACATCTGCAGAACTAACAGATCGCGGTGAACAGTTATTCGCAGGAGTTACATCATTGATCGCAGTAGGGCTTGTTACCTGGATGGTCTTTTGGATGAAGCGCACCGCGCGCACCCTGCGCAACGAACTTCACGGAAAAGTAGATAACGCCATCATGGGCGGGCCATTAAGCCTTGCTTTAGTGGCTTTTTTCGCAGTTGCCCGTGAAGGTTTAGAAACAGCGCTGTTTATTTACACAAACTTTAAAACAGTTGGCGCGGCATCTACCGCAACAGTTGGCTTAATTCTCGGTCTCGCACTTGCAGTTGCTCTCGGTTATGCAATCTATAACCGTTCGGTGAAGTTAAACCTCTCTAAATTTTTTACCATCACCGGAGTTGCGTTGGTTATCGTTGCAGCCGGAGTTCTCTCTTACGGTGTCCACGAATTCCAGGAGCTTGGTTGGCTACCAGGGGCGGATGATTTCCTATGGGATGTAACTCCTTGGATCGCTAAGGAATCAATCCTTGGCTCGCTCCTAGGCGGAACTATCGGCTTTGATACAACTACCTCCATCGTCCAATTCATCGCTTGGGCCGGCTATCTCGTGGCAGTTCTTGTGCCATACCTAGCCAAGGCAAAGCCAGCAGTTGTCGTAGCTGAGCGAGTAAAGGTTTAACCTCTCGCCTGTTCCGCTTTCGCCTACTGGCGAGTAACCTTTCTCCATAGCCCGCACTCAAGGCAAAAGAGAAAGAGTTCATCATGTCTCGTACCGTTGTTCTAGTCGATGCTGTTCGCACCCCATTTGGAAAAGCCGGAAGTATGTACTCCGGTACTCGCGCCGATGATCTGATGGTGCGTGCCATGCGCGGATTATTAGAACGAAATCCAAAGGTTTCACCAGATGCGATCGAGGATGTAGCTATCGCTGCAGCGACACAGACTGGTGATCAAGGAATGAACCTTGGTCGTAGCGCATCTCTTCTCGCCGGTCTTCCAATCACAGTTCCGGGTTATTCAGTTGATCGCTGGTGTGCTGGAGCGATGACCGCGATGACTTCGCTTGCTGGTGCAATCGCCATCGGTTCAATTGATATTGCTATCGCAGGCGGCGTTGAACATATGGGCAATCACCCAATTGGCGATGGCATTGATCCTAACCCAAGATTTCTTGCAGAAAAGATTGTTGATCAAGATGCGCTCGCGATGGGTGCAACTGCCGAACGTTTTCATGATCGCTTTCCGCAATTAACTAAAGAGCGCGCCGATCGCTATGCCTATAACTCACAGATGAAAACTGCCGCGGCTTACGCTGCTGGAAAGATTCAACGCGATTTGATTCCAACCGCGGCGCGAATTCCTGAGATGGGTTGGGCAATTGCAACTGTTGATGAACCACCACGTCCAACAACAACTATGGAGGGTCTGGCAACTCTTAAGACGCCGTTTCGTCCAGCCGGTCGCGTAACACCTGGAAACTCATCTGGCTTAAACGATGGTGCAACCGCGGCGATTTTAGCTAGCGAAGAAAAGGCTAATGAACTCGGATTAACTATCAAGGCAAAACTAGTGTCATATGCCTTTGCAGGTGTTGAACCAGAAGTTATGGGTTACGGCCCAGTTCCTTCAACTATTAAAGCGCTCGCTAAAGCTGGATTATCAATATCTGATATCGGAGCCTTTGAAGTTAATGAAGCATTTGCGGTGCAAGTAATTGCCTTTCTTGATCACTTTGGAATCGCAGATGATGATCCACGTGTAAATCCTTACGGTGGTGCAATTGCAGTTGGCCATCCACTTGCTTCATCCGGAATCCGTTTGGCGCTTAACTTAGCGCGCGCCTTTGAAGAGCGCGCCGAAGTCCGTTACGGCCTAACAACCATGTGTATTGGGCTAGGTATGGGCGGCACTGTTATCTGGGAGAACCCACACTTTTCAGGAGGAGCAAAGTAATGTCCACCGAAATCAAACTTCCTGAGGGCGCTCCTGAAGAAGTTGTTACAAACGCACTTGTTCGCGATGTTGATCTAACTCCATTTGGTTTTGCTGGATCGCTGGCGCTAATCACTTTAGATAACGGACTTGATCACACCCGCCCCAATACCTTCGGTCCACAATCACTTCAAGCCCTTGATGCGGCAATCACCGATGCGATTGGTCGTTCCCCTGCGGCAATCGCAATTACCGGAAAGCCATTTATCTTTGCCGCCGGTGCCGATCTATCAGCTCTTTCATTCCTCTCAGAGCGTTCGCAGTCACTTGCGATCGGAAAGCTTGGACACGATGTTTTTCGACGCTTCGATGAATGTGGGATTCCTACCTTTGCATTTATCAATGGGCTAGCTCTCGGTGGAGGTCTTGAAGTTGGGCTTCACTGCAATTACCGCACTTTGGCATCAACTGCATTTACAGGACTACCTGAAGTGTTCTTGGGTTTGGTTCCGGGCTGGGGCGGCGCAACGATTCTGCCGAAGTTGATCGGTCCAGAGCGCGCAGTTCAAGTAATTATGTTAAACGCTCTAAACAACAACACGATGATGAAGGCTAAAGATGCTTTATCTCTTGGTGTAGTTGATGCAGTTTATGAACCCGCTGATTTCCTCGAGCGCTCCGTTTCATTTGCGGCCAAGGTGTTAAGCGGCGCGACTAAAGTAGAACGTAAAGATTATTCAGCAGATCCTGCTTGGGAGCAAGCTTTAGCAACTGGCAAAGCTGCGGCGCTAAAGAAATATGGCGGCGCTGAAATCGCATCTCCAATGCGTGCGCTGGAACTTATTGCCGCCGCGCGCACAAATAGCCGTAGCGCCGGATTCGACGCCGAAGATCAAGCGCTCGCTGATCTAACGATGTCCGATCCACTTCGCGCATCTCTCTATGCCTTTAACTTGATCCAGAAGAAGCGTAAGAAAGTTGAGGGTGCGCCAAAGCCCGCGTTGGGACGAAAAATCACCAAAGTTGGCGTTGTTGGCGCAGGTTTGATGGCATCACAGCTCGCACTTCTCCTGCTGCGCAATCTCAAATGCCCAGTTGTGATGACTGATATCGATCAAGAACGCGCTGATAAAGGCGTGGCCTGGGTTAAGAACGAACTTGCGAAGCTAGTTGAGAAAAAGCGCATGAGCGAAGAGTCTGCTCGCCGCTTATCACTTCTAATTAGCGGTTCTGCCGATCAAAATACTTTCGCAGGTTGTGACTTTATTATTGAAGCGATCTTTGAAGAACTTTCGCTTAAGCAAGAGCTTTTCAAAAAACTCGAAACTATCATCTCCCCTGAGTGTGTGTTGGCTACGAATACTTCTTCACTTTCCGTTGAACGAATGAGTGAAGGACTTAATAATCCAGAACGCGTAATCGGTTTCCACTTCTTCAACCCAGTTGCGGTTATGCCGCTGTTAGAAGTAGCTCGTACATCCAAGACAGACGATGCAACCACCGCCACAGCGGTTAGCGTCGGTAAAGAACTCAAGAAAACTATGATCATCTGTAAAGATGCGCCAGGATTCGTCGTTAACCGCTTACTTACTCGCTTCATGGGGGAGGTAACCGATGCCGTTGATGAAGGCACAACACCCGAAGTTGCCGATAACGCGATGCGCAGTATCGGTTTCCCGATGTCACCATTCGAACTTCTCGATCTAGTTGGTCCAGGAGTTGCTCTGCACGTCTCTGAAACCCTTCATGAAAACTTAGGGCCGCGCTATCGCATCTCACCAACGATGCAGGCGATGGTTGGTGCCAAGATTCGCAACTTCTACATCAAGGGCGCTGATGGAAAAGTCACCGCAAACCCCGAAGCCGTTGCCTTAATCAAACAAGGTGATAAACCATCTACCGCCGAACAAGTTCGCGAACGCGCATTGAAAGCGCTAGCAACTGAAGCGCGCATGATGCTCGATGAAGGCGTTGTCTCATCGGCAGCAGAAATTGATCTGTGCATGTTGATGGGCTCTGGTTGGCCGATGCATCTCGGCGGCATCTTGCCTTACTTAGATCGTGAAGGAATTAGTGAAGCGGTTTGCGGTCAGCGCTTTCATGCGCCGGGAATTGCATCTCTGCCATAGAAGATCCTGCCAGAGTTGAATCAGATTGCGAACTATTCCATTCAACGATACTTCGTGCGATGTTCTGAGTGGTAATTCCCAAATCATTAAAAATTTCAGCGCGCTTAGAATGTTCAATAAATTCCAGCGGAACACCTATTGAATTAATTGGCGTTGCCAGCCCCGCCTCACGGAACATCTCAGAGATAGAACTAGCAATACCGCCGTGCTTAATTCCGTCTTCTAGAACAACTACGCTCTTATAGCGCTGTGCCATCGTTATGATTGCCGAAGGTAATGGCTTAACCCAACGCGGGTCGATTACAGTTACTCCGACGCCTTCGCGATATGCCATGGAAGCCGCTTCTACTGCAATCGCCGCCATCGCACCAATACTTACAAGAAGTACATCTGCGCTTTCTCCGCGATATAAAACATCTATGCCATCGCGGCGTTCAAAAGCTGGAATATCGCTCTGAACTGCGCCCTTCGGAAAGCGCAGGAGTGATGGAGCGTTGGAAATTGCCACTGCTTCTCGCAAAATTTCGCGCAGCCGTGTTCCATCACGTGGCGCGCCAACATGCAAAGTTGGAACAATTCCAGTTAGGGCTAAATCCCAAATGCCATGGTGAGATGGGCCATCATCACCGGTAATACCTGCTCGATCTAATACGAAAGTCACGCCAGCTTTGTGTAGCGCAACATCGAGCAAGAGTTGGTCAAAGGCGCGATTTAAAAATGTTGAGTAAACGGCAACTACCGGGTGAAGCCCAGCAAAGGCCATTCCTGCCGCACTGGTTACCGCATGCTGTTCTGCGATTCCAACGTCGATAGTCCGTTCCGGAAATTCCTTCTCAAATTTATCTAAACCAGTCGGTCCAAGCATCGCCGCTGTAAGTGCGACGATATCGCTTCGCTCACGACCAAGTGCTACTAACTCCTCAGAAAATATTTTGGTCCAACTGGTAGCGCTCTTGGCAAGTGGTGCGCCAGTTTCTGGATCAACAACTCCGACGGCATGGAATTTCTCCGCTTCATCGGCGACTGCTGGTTGATGCCCACGACCTTTTTCAGTAATTGCATGAACTAAAACTGGTGCTCCGTATTCCTTGGCTTTTGTTAACGCCTTCTCAAGGGCGGCAATATCGTGGCCATCAATTGGCCCCATATATTTCAGGCCAAGATCCTCAAACATTCCCTGTGGTGCAACGATATCTTTAATTCCCTTTTTCATACCGTGAAGCGTTTCGTAAATAGGTGTACCGACAACAGGTGTCTTATGCAAGAACTCTTTACCCCAGTCCAAGAAGCGCTCATAGCCACGGGTGACGCGTAAAGTTGAAAGATAGGTTGCCAATCCACCGATAGTTGGCGAATAAGAACGTTCGTTATCGTTTACAACAATTACTAAATTACGATTCTCGGCCGCGGCGATATTATTTAGCGCTTCCCACGACATACCACCAGTTAGAGCGCCATCTCCCACAACGACAATAACGTGGCGATCGCTCTGTCCAGTCTGTGAAAAGCCGTAAGAAATTCCATCGCCCCAAGAAAGCGCAGTTGATGCATGCGAGTTTTCAATAACGTCATGTTCACTCTCGGCGCGATTTGGATAACCAGCGATTCCTCCGCGTTGACGCAAGCCATCAAAATCTCCCGCGCGGCCGGTAATTATTTTGTGAACATATGACTGATGGCCAGTATCAAAGAGAACAACATCGCGAGGTGAATCAAAGGTACGATGAATAGCCAGAGTTAACTCAACTACGCCCAAATTTGGTCCTAGATGCCCACCGGTCTTAGAGACTTTCTCAACTAAGAATTGGCGAATCTCGGCGCTCAACTTTTCCAATTGGGCGCGGTCCATCGCCTTTACATCGGCAGGACCTTTGATTGATTCGAGCATGTGCCTAGTCTAGTTAAGGCCTACTTTTTGCGCGATTTTTACGCGAGGCCTAAGCGAGAAGAGAGCGCAATACGTACTGCATGATCCCACCATGGCGATAATAATCACCTTCACCCGGCGTATCGATACGCACCTTAGCCGTGAAAGTTTTATCGCCCGCAGTAACCGTTACTTCCTTAGGAATACCGCCGCCATTTAGCTCGGTGATTCCAGAGATTGCAAATGTTTCATCGCCCTTAAGGGCAAGGCTCTGCGCGTTTTCGCCATCTTTGAATTGCAATGGAAGAACTCCCATGCCGATCAAATTCGATCGGTGAATACGTTCAAAGCTTTCCGCGATTACGGCGCGCACTCCAAGAAGTGCTGTGCCTTTGGCTGCCCAGTCACGTGATGATCCTGATCCATACTCTTTGCCAGCCAAGATAACCAGCGGAACACCTGCTGCTTGATAAGCAACCGATGCATCATAAATAGTTGACTGCGTACCTTTATCGAGGAAATTACGAGTAAATCCGCCTTCGACGCCATCTAGCAACATATTCTTCAAGCGAATATTTGCGAAGGTTCCGCGAATCATTACCTCGTGGTTTCCGCGACGTGAACCGTATGAGTTGAAGTCAGCGCGAGCAACGCCATGTGCCTCAAGATATTTTCCAGCCGGTGAATCCGCTTTGATATTTCCTGCTGGAGAAATGTGGTCTGTTGTAACTGAATCGCCAAGAATTGCAAGAACGCGCGCGTTTGCGATATCTGTTACCGGCTTTGGCTGTGAAGGCATGCCATCAAAATATGGCGGCTTGCGAACATATGTTGATTGCGCATCCCATTCGAATGTCTTTCCGATTGGAGTATCAAGTGACTTCCAGCGGTGATCGCCATCGAAGACAGTTGCGTAATCCTTCTTAAACATTTCAGATGAGATCGATGAATCGATTACGTCTTGAATCTCTTTAGCGCTTGGCCAAATATCAGCAAGAAGTACTTCCTTGCCATCTTTATCTGTACCAAGTGAATCCTTCTCGAAGTCATGGTTCATGGTGCCGGCAAGCGCGTAAGCCACAACTAGCGGTGGAGAAGCCAGGTAGTTCATCTTTACATCTGGGCTAATTCGGCCCTCGAAGTTACGGTTACCAGATAGCACAGCAGTAACTGCTAAATCATGCTCGTTGACAGATTTACTGATTTCGATTGGCAACGGACCTGAGTTACCGATACAAGTTACGCAACCGTAACCGACCAAGTTAAAGCCGAGGGCCTCCATGTACTTGGTTAAATCAGCGCGATCGTAATAATCGGTAACAACCTTAGAACCTGGAGCAAGGGTTGTCTTTACCCATGGCTTTGAAGCTAGGCCACGTTCGACCGCTTTCTTAGCAAGTAAAGCTGCCCCAATCATGACTGAAGGGTTTGAAGTATTAGTACATGAAGTAATCGAAGCGATGACTACGTCACCATTTTTAATCGTAGTTGCTCTACTTCCCACGTTTACTGGATATGCCTCTTTACCGGTCTTATTTGTGTAGTAAGTAGGAAGTACCTTTTCGAATGAGGACTTTGAGGCACTTAGCGATATGCGATCTTGTGGGCGCTTAGGTCCAGAAATTGATGGGACAACAGTCGAAAGATCTAGCTCGATATGTTCGGAGTAACGAGGGCTAACTGATGGGTCATGCCACATTCCTTGCGCCTTCGCGTATTGCTCAACTAACGCAACTTGATCTTCACTGCGACCTGTGAGGCGTAGATAGCGAAGAGTTTCATCATCAATTGGGAAGATCGCACAAGTTGAACCGTATTCCGGACTCATATTTCCAATTGTTGTGCGGTTCGCCATTGGAACGGAGACAACACCTGGACCATAAAATTCCACAAATTTTCCAACTACTCCATGCTTGCGCAGCATCTCGGTAATTGTTAACGCCATATCAGTTGCCGTTGTGCCAACTGGTAGCGCACCGCTTAACTTGAATCCAACAACGCGTGGGATCAGCATTGATACTGGTTGACCGAGTAGAGCTGCTTCTGCCTCAATGCCGCCCACGCCCCAACCAAGAACGCCAAGTCCGTTGACCATAGTTGTGTGCGAATCTGTACCGACAACGGTATCTGGATATGCGCGAAGCACTCCGTTGACGCTGCGAGTCATAATTACGCGAGCCAGGTATTCGATATTTACCTGGTGAACGATTCCGGTTCCTGGTGGAACAACCTTAAATTCATCGAATGCGCCCTGGCCCCAGCGCAAGAAGCGATAGCGCTCACGGTTTCGTTCGTACTCGATATCAGTGTTCTTTTCGAATGAATCTTTAGTTCCGAAGACATCTGCAATAACTGAGTGGTCGATCACCAATTCCGCCGGAGCTAGTGGATTTACCTTTGCGGGATCTCCCCCGAGTTCAACAATCGCTTCGCGCATCGTTGCTAGATCTACAACACAAGGGACTCCTGTGAAGTCCTGCATGACGACACGAGCCGGCGTAAATTGAATTTCAGTATCTGGCTCAACAGATGGATCCCACTTCGCAAGAGCTTTGATGTGGTCAGCGGTGATATTTGCGCCATCTTCAGTTCGAAGTAGATTTTCTAGTAAAACTTTTAACGAGAATGGAAGGCTCGCTGCGCCCTCGATCGTGGAGATATCGAATATTTCGAAATTTTTTCCGCCAACGCTTAAATTCTGCTTGGCCCCTAATGAATTTTTGCTCATCGCGTGCCCCTCACTGATTTATCTTGACGTCAAGATACCTTAAGTGGCTGAAAAAGCGCAACAGATTCGATGTGTTGCGTCATAGGAAATAGATCAAATGCCCGGATTTCGGCGAGCCCATATCCCAAACCCTCCAGATAAGCGGTATCTCGGGCTAAGGCCGCTGGATCACAGGCTACATAAATGATGCTTCTCGGCTGCAACGAAACCATTGATGAAACAACGTTCTTGCCAGCTCCTTCGCGCGGTGGATCTAGAACTATTACATCTGCTTTAGAAAATCTCGGAAGTATCTTTTCTACATCTCCAGTATGAATCCCAACGCTTGCAAAGTTAGCGAAATTTCTTGAAGCATCTCCACTTGCCGATTTACTGCCTTCTACCAAGTCGATCCGACCCGATTCGCCAACTAGATCTAGAAACTTAGCAGTGAAAAGTCCAACTCCCCCGTAAAGATCTAGTACGTGATCGCCTGACTTTATTTGGGCATACTTCAAAACTGCTTCGGTTAACACTTGCGGAGCCAATTTGTGGCTCTGCCAGAAAGAGCGTTGGGAAACTTCCAGCGCAAATCCATCTACTTTGTAAGTTGCCACATCTGGGCCTTCGGCTGTTCGAACTGGACTTTTATCGCGGGTATAGCCAGTTGCAATTGTTCGCTCACCGGTTGAAGAGAAAGAGACTTCGACTTGCAAGTCACCCTTCCATTTGCGGTTGCTTAACTCTTGATAATTAATCTCGGCCTGCAAAATGCGACAATTGGAAACTGGGACTACTTTGTTGCTACGCGCTTGGCGAAATCCAAGTGCGCCATCGCGAGTTGTCACCGCGCCGAATCGGGTTCGGTACCCAAGCGGGCCCCCGACTTCCTCAACTTTAATCCGCAAATCTTTCTTGGCAATTCTTAAAAACTGTTCTGTAATTACATCGGCTTTGAGTTCTCTTTGACGGGAGAGAGAAATATGTTGGAAATCGCATCCCCCGCAGCCACTTCTATGTGCGTATTGGCACGGTGGGCTTACGCGATCTTTTGACGCTGTCAAAACGTTGACAACGTCGGCGCGATTAAATGATGAACTGGCGCTGGTAATCTCAATTTCAACTTGTTCGCCAGGTATCGCATGCCGTACGAAGATAACTGCACCGAGATGGCGCGCAATGAAATGGCCGCCGTGGGCGATCTTTTCTATAGTTACAACCAAGCGCTGGCCGACCGATAGTTCAGGCTTTCGTTCCGTTTTATCGGTACGCGCATCCTCTATCGCCATACGCCCAAGCCTAAGGGTGGTAAGTTAAACCTTGTGCACGTCGTGATTATGGGATGCGGTCGAGTTGGGTCCTCATTGGCGACCGAACTTGAAGCAGCTGGCCACTCAGTAGCGATTATTGATCAATCTCGCGAGGCTTTCCGTCGCTTAGGTCCAGACTTCAAAGGTCGCACCGTCGCAGGAGTTGGCTTTGATCGCGACACCTTACTTGAAGCAGGAATCGAAACCGCTGATGCATTCGCAGCAGTAAGTAATGGCGATAACTCAAATATTTTGGCTGCGCGCGTTGCTCGCGAAACCTATGGCGTAGCAAATGTGGTTGCCCGTATTTACGACCCAGGCCGCGCCGAGATTTATCAGCGCCTTGGTATTCCGACAGTTGCAACAGTTATTTGGGCTACAGATCAGATTCTTCGCCGCTTGGTGCCAGAAGGTTCCCGCTCTGAATGGCGCGATGCCAGCGGAACCATCCAACTTTGCGAGATGCATCCACATAAAGATTGGTTTGGCCGTCCAATCTCTGAAATCGAATTGGCGATAGATGCACGCGTGGCATTTTTAACTCGCTTGGCGGAAGGTTTGATTCCTGATGAGCACACCGTGCTTCAAGATGGCGACTTAGTCCACGTCACCGTGCGCGATGAAGATGTTTCAGCAGTAGAAGCCATATTGGCTCGATCACCTGAGGATCACTCATGAGAATTGCAATCGCCGGAGCTGGCAACGTCGGTCGCGCTATTGCGCGCGAACTTCTAGATAACGGTCATCACGTTCTTCTGATTGACCGCGATCCTAAGGCGCTCAAGATGGAATCTGTGCCCGATGCGGAATGGTTGATGGCCGATGCCTGCGAAATCACTGCACTAGATAAGGCGGTTTTAAATAATTGCCAGGTACTTGTTGCGGCTACTGGAGATGACAAGGTGAATTTAGTTGCTTCACTGTTGGCAAAGACCGAATACGGAGTCCCGCGCGTTGTTGCACGAATCAACCACCCAAAGAATGAATGGCTCTTTGATTCATCTTGGGGCGTAGACGTTGCGGTATCAACTCCACGAATTATTTCGGCACTTGTAGAAGAAGCCGTCAGTGTTGGAGATGTCGTTCGCTTATTCTCTTTCCGTAAGGGTCAAGCAAACTTGGTAGAGCTCACTCTTCCAGATACTTCAATATGCATCGGAAAGACTGTTGAAGAGATTGCCTTGCCAGATGATGCATCATTAGCTGCCATCGTGCGCGATGGCCGTGTAATAACACCTACTCCTACAGATGTATTTAGCGCTGGTGATGAATTGCTATTTGTCGCATCGGCAACTGCTGAGGGTCTTATTAAGTCCTGCTTTATTGCGCAGTAATTTTTGTTGGTGGCACAGTCTTTAGAATCATCCAAGATCCATATGCAGTTGCGAGAAATAGCGGATAACCCATCGCCAGATTTACGGTTCCTAGTAAATTAACATTTCCACTTCGGTAAATGGGATATTGCACCGCAATACGAGTAAAAAACATACCAACCCATAGCCAACTGGCACGTTTGTAGGCGCGAGCTCGCGCAGCGTCTTTGCGCCAATGCAGATTCTCACCCAAAATCGGTCCGAGCAAGAGGCCAAGCACCGGCCATCCGGCTAAGTTAGCAATTAAGTAAACAGTGCCGTAACCAAGGTTGGTCAGAAGTTTTGGAATATAGAGATCGCTGGCATTTCCAGTTCGATTGGCAAACCAAGCACAAACGAGTGATCCAACCAGACCCGAAACTGCATGCTGAATCGTTTCGCGCATCGCTAATCGAATAATCGTTAGTAGAGCTGATACCGATACTGATGCAATTAACGCAATCTCTAATTGATCTTTTATATTAAAAACTACGAGAAAGATGATTGCGGGAATTCCCGAATCAATCAGCCCCTTTTTGCCTCCAAATGCGGCAAGCACTTTGGCTTTATCTGATTCGTGTCCCGGATTACTCATGAGCGACCTGTCGAGCCAAATCCATCGTCGCCGCGACCAGAACCTGGCAGGTTTTCTACTTCGAGAAATTGCGCACGCTCTACTTTCTGAATAACCAACTGTGCAATGCGATCGCCACGTTTGAAAGATACGCTCTCTTTTGGATCGTGGTTTATTAGAATAATTTGAAGTTCTCCGCGATAACCAGCATCGACAGTTCCTGGTGAATTAACCATTGTTACGCCGTGTTTAATGGCGAGCCCAGAACGTGGATGAACGAGAGCAACGTAGCCATCGGGAAGGGCGATCGAAATTCCGGTCGGTACCAAAGTGCGCTCCCCCGGTGCCAAGGTGACATCAATACGCGAGACGATATCGGCGCCCGCGTCTCCACCTCTGGCATATTTTGGAAGTGGAAGATCTGGATCTAAGCGAGTTACAAGAACTTGTACCTTCATTATGGATTTATCTCAAACTCGGGATCGACGAAAGCCAAAATCTGGGGAGACTTTGCGATGTGCTCCAAATATTCTTTCGGCGCATTCTCTAAAAAGTGTGACATCGGAACGATGACGAAGAGCGCTGCCGCTTTTACCGCAATTTCTCCATCTGGGCCGCCGAGGCGTCCTTCGGCGGCGGTGTAAACCTTGCGATTTACCTGACCAGTAATTCGCGCAGTTATGTGAAGAGTGGTCCCCATGGGAACAGGCTTAAGAAAATCTGTTTCTAATCGCGCAGTAACTGCTGGAGATCGAATCAACCACATTAACTTTCCGAGAGCTTCATCAAAAGCCAGCGAAAGTAATCCACCATGAGCTAAACCCGGTGCTCCTTGATGATTTTCAGTAACGGTAAATTCCGCGGTTAAGTCAGGGCCCAATCCTGCGTGTGCAACTAGGTGCAGCCCAGTCGGATGAAGTTCGCCGCAACCAAAGCAATGACCAAAGTGCGACGGAATCTTTGTGCCGATTTCGGGTGCCTTGGGATGTCGCGCTGGAATCAAAGCGCCACTTGGTGGAGTTGTACTAGCGACTCGGCTCATAGCCCCACTTTACTTCAAATTTACTTGAAAGTGGTTGCTTCATCTACAACGCACTTAGACTAATGGTGTGATCTTTCGTGAGGTTCTGCGCCCGCCCATTTGGGTGCTCGCCTTTATTTACTTTTTGCTACTTTCGATCGTTCTCTCAGTTTGGGCCGCATTCGATACTCACGCAACTCTTATAACTCTTGCGCTTTCCACTCTATCTCTGTTCTGGATCGCCATCGCAATGAAATCAGAGATTACCTTTGATGGAAATATATTGAGAATTGATCGGGCGAAAATCGAGAAGAAGTATTTGGGAAAAGTTACTGTTTTGGATCGTTCGGCGATGCGCCTGCTTCGCACCCGCGATGCTGATCCCGCTGCATATCTAGCAATTAAATTCTGGGAGCCAAGAGGCTTGCGCATAGATTTAAATGACGATCGCGATGCCACGCCTTATTGGCTTGTTTCGAGCAAACGTAGCGAAGAAATCGCCGCGCTCCTTAACCGTTGACTGGTTAAATTACCTGCACTCTTTACAGACTGCTAGCTTAACTGCACTCTTTACAGACTGCTAGCTTAACTGCACTCTTTACAGACTGCCTTGGCACCTTCGCCCTTAGCCAACTGCGTAATGTGATGCACCAAGAAGCATCGTGAACAAGTAAATTCATCGACCTGCTTTGGTACAACGCGGACCGCCAGCTCTTCACCAGATAAATCTGCGCCAGGAAGTTCTAGATTCTCTGCCGCCTCTGCTTCATCTACATCGATCTGACCGGATTGAGCATCGACGCGCTTAGCTTTAAGTTCTTCTAGCGACTCCTCGTGGAGTTCCTCATCCGTCTTTCGGGGGGTGTCGTAATCTGTTGCCACTGCTCTCACCTCGCTTCCATCTTGAAAAAAATCACATAAAAGTCAAGCGTTGGTCACGGGCGCATACTCGCGCAATTACCTGTGATTACCCATTACAACCCTCGGCGTGTCGCAGATATTCCCCAAAAACGAGGTAAAGGCCAGTTATTTGGCAGAGAGGATCGCTTCATCTATCGCTTTGGCTAGAGCGGCGCTAACCCGAGCATGAACAGCGGTGCCATTCTCTACATATTCCTCTGTAATTATTTCGCCTTTTTCGTGCACAGCGTTTACTAAGTCGCCGCGGTTATATGGAATAACAGAATTAATTTCCACGCTTGGTTGCGGCAGTGATTTTTCAATCGCATGAACAAGTCCTTCTATTCCAAAGCCGGTACGAGCAGAGAATGCATAACTATTCTTCTCTTTCCGAAGAATTTCCATGACGATCTCTGGGTCAGCTGCATCCACTTTATTAATAGCGATTATCTCGGTTATATCTCCCCCACCGATTTCATTAATAACTTGGCGGACTGCGCGAATTTGTTCAAATGGATCTGGGTGAGAACCATCAACTACATGCACAATTAAATCCGCGCCCGAAACTTCTTCCAAAGTAGATTTAAATGCATCTACCAATTGATGAGGAAGATGGCGAACAAATCCAACGGTGTCTGAGAGCGTATATGTTCGACCATCGCTGGTATGTGATTTACGGACTGTTGGATCAAGTGTGGCAAAGAGCGCATTTTCTACAAGAACTCCAGCATCAGTGAGGCGATTTAAAAGCGATGATTTCCCAGCGTTGGTATATCCAGCTATGGCAACTGATGGAATATTAAAACGCTTACGTTCCTGTCGTTTTATGTCGCGCGAAACTTTCATCTCTGCGATTTCGCGGCGCAGCTTTGCCATCTTGTCACGAATACGGCGCCGATCGGTTTCAATCTTTGTCTCACCGGGACCTCGACCGCCTATACCCGCACCACCTGCAGCACGTCCACCAACTTGGCGCGAAAGCGAATCACCCCAACCACGCAGCCTTGGAAGAAGATAGGCAATCTGAGCTAGCTCTACTTGCGCCTTACCTTCTTTACTCTTGGCATGCTGTGCAAAGATGTCGAGAATCAAAGCAGTTCTATCTACAACCTTCACTTTTAACTTATCTTCGAGTTGGCGAAGTTGAGAAGGTGAAAGTTCTCCATCACAGATGACGGTGTCAGCGCCACTTGAGACAACAATCTGCCGAAGTTCTACAACTTTTCCAGAGCCAATATATGTTGCCGGGTCTGGTTTATCTCTGCGCTGAATCAAACCATCTAAAACTTCAGAACCAGCGGTTTCGGCTAGCGCTTTCAATTCAGCCAGCGAAATTTCCGCCATTTCCGCGCTGCCCTCAGTCCAAACTCCCACCAAGATAACTCGTTCTAATTGAAGTTGGCGATATTCGGCATCGGAAATATCTTGAAGTTCAGTGGAGAAGCCTTTAACACGGCGAAGCGCATGGCGATCACTTAACTCTTGTTGTGGTTCGAGATCGTATTCACTCTCATCTGCATCAAAATCTGCAGCAACGCGGGCACTTTCGCGGAGCAGTTCCTCAAATAAATCGGGATTGCGTGGGTCTTGGTTAATCATGCATCCTGCAAATAGCTAGTGATATCAACATCTTTAACCAATACTGCTGGTCCCGTCAGCGTCGCATTAGAGTGTGGATCAATATCCACCACCAATCTTCCACCCGGAGGATAAATAACCCACTGTGCTGGTAAAGGAGTATTGGTTTTGCGCGTGGCTGCTAGAGCAACTGCACAAGTGCCGGTTCCGCATGAACGAGTCTCACCGCTGCCGCGTTCATGAACTCGCATCTTGATCTCTCGATTGGCAGTTATCTCCACAAATTCGACGTTTACGCCTTCTGGAAAGCAATCTTTAGGGCGAACGATAGGTGTGATCGCGAGAGATCCCACATCCTCAATTTTTTCAACGAAGACAACTGCATGAGGGTTTCCAACGTTGATGTGAAAGCCATTCCAAATCTTGCCTTCAACGGAAGCGGTTATCTCCTCGTTCTCATCTAAAACTTTTCCCATATTGACTGAAATATCTTCACTGGATGGGACCCGTAAATGTTTGACGCCATCGCGGGTATTAATTGCAAAAATTCCCTCAGGTTGATGACCTCGTTCAACGAGATACCTAGCCATGACGCGGATACCGTTGCCGCACATCTCGGCAAGTGAACCATCAGCGTTGCGGTAATCCATAAACCAATTGCCGTTACGCTTGGCGATTTTAATTAAGCCATCAGAACCGATACCGGTGGCACGGTTACATAAAGCAACCGTTTGAGCAGAAGTAATCGAGAGCTCATCTTGCGGATCAAAGACCAAGAGAAAGTCATTCTCAGTTCCGTGGCCATAGGTGGCTATTACAGGCGTATTCATCTAGTTGCCGAGTTTATCTTCTCAATTATGGTTTCCAAGCGTGATTGAATTGGTGAAATCCAATTAATTCGCGCATCGCGCGAGAACCAAGTCTCTTGGCGACGTGCGTATTGCCGAGTTGCGCGCTTGGTCTCCTCTTTCGCTATTTCTTCACTAATCTCACCTGCTCGCATCGAAATGACCTGCGCATATCCGAGGGCGCGACGAGCGGTGGTGGCGCGGTTAATTCCTGCCGCGATCAAAGAGTCAACTTCGGCCACTAAACCTCTCTCCCACATGAGATCGACGCGCTGATTAATTCGTTCAGTTAATTTCTCTCGGTCCATTACCAAACCAAATTGCAGAGCATCTGGATAAAGCGAGCTCTCTTCTCTAGGTAAGTTGGCTGAAAACGGCTGACCGGTGATTTCAATAACTTCCAAGGCGCGAATCACGCGACGTACATTTTGAATATCGATCGCGGCCGCTGCTGCTGGATCTAGAATTCGTAACCTCTCAAATAGTTGAGCGACACCGAACTCCTCGGCTTCGGCGTTCAACCGTTCTCTCACTGTTGGGTCGGTATCAGGAAAATTCAAATCATCGAGAATAGCTTTTATATATAGGCCAGTTCCACCAACGATTATTGCGTTCTTGCCGCGTGAATGAATCTCAGTGATTGTTGCGCGCGCCTTATATTGATACCAAGCAACTGTCGCATCTTTGGTTACATCTAATACATCTAATAAATGATGCGCTACACCACGGCGTTCATCCAAGGATAACTTTGCAGTTCCAACATCCATTCCTCTATAAAGTTGCATGGAGTCGGCGTTAACTATTTCAGCGCCAATTTCTTTCGCTAAAGAAACCGCCAAATCGCTTTTACCCGTTGCGGTAGCCCCACAAATAACAATCGTCTTCATGCTTAAGCGTTCGAACGAAGTTTTGGTAGCCCCAATGAGGTTGGAGCCCGGCCCTCTTTGCTGCGCGCCTCGTGTACATCTCCCCCACGCGTTTTGATATGCGCTAGTTCTTGCCCAAGCAAATAATGTGCGGAAGCGTCGGTAATCTCTAAATCAACGAAATCACCAGGGCGCGCTTGGCTGGTGGCAGCAAAGTGAACCAGACGGAAATCTTCAGTTTTCCCGGTTAAGCGAGCTTCTTGCTGATCGCGACGGCCCTCAACTTCAGAGACCAGCACTCGATGTTTTTGACCGATTGATTTTTGATTTACACCTAAAGAAATTTTCTGCTGATGCTCATGTAATCGCGTGTATCGCTCGCCTACAACTTCTTCTGGTACTTGATTGGGCATGGCGCCAGCAGGAGTGCCCGGGCGGATCGAATATTTGTAGGTGTAAGCAGCAGAAAATTGTGCCTGGGTAGTTAAATCTAAAGTTGCTTGGAAATCTTCTTCGGTTTCACCTGGAAAACCGACAATGATGTCGGTTGTAATCTTCGCATGTGGCATGGCAGTTCTAACGCGATCTAAAATTCCTAAATATCGGCTAGAACGATAGGACCTGCGCATCTCTTGCAAGATGCGATCTGAACCAGATTGCAAAGGCATATGTAAATGAGGCATTACATTTGGAGTGCTGGCCATAACCTCTATCACATCATCAGTGAAGTCTCTGGGGTGTGGAGACATAAAGCGCACCCGCTCGAGGCCGTCGATATCGCCACATTTTTTCAATAGCGATGCGAAGGCCCCGCGGTCACCGAAATCGACTCCGTAGGCGTTTACATTCTGTCCGAGCAAGGTAATTTCGATAACGCCTTGCTCAACTAAGGCGCGAATTTCTTTGAGGATATCTGCCTCGGGACGATCCTTCTCAATCCCACGTAGCGTCGGAACAATGCAGAAAGTACATGTGTTATTGCATCCCACTGATACCGAAACCCAAGAAGTAAATGCCGAGAATCTGCGCGCTGGAAGGGTGGAAGGAAAATGCTCTAACGCCTCTTTAATTTCAATTTGCGACTCTTCCTCAATCCGGGCGCGCTCTAGCAAAGTCGGAAGCGAACCAACGTTGTGTGTTCCAAAAACCACATCAACATATGGTGCCTTTTTTAAAATGATTGATTGATCCTTCTGGGCCAGACATCCACCAACGGCGATCTGCATATTGGGATTTAACTTCTTAATTGGAGCTAGAAAACTTAAATTTCCATAAAGTTTGTTATCTGCATTTTCACGAACCGCGCAGGTATTAAAAACTACGATATCGGCTTGTTCTCCTGGTACAGCAGGAAGGTAACCTGCTTCGTCCAGAAGACCTGCTATGCGTTCTGAATCATGAACGTTCATCTGGCAGCCATAAGTTTCAACTGCATATGTGCGGGACATGCGGGTAAGCCTATCGTTGAGTTAGACGGTGAGCACCTTCACGGTAAGCGATACACGATCAGCAATCAAAATTGAATGATTGGGCAGTTTTGTCCAACCACTTTGATCCCACCCGCTAGATGCCACGACCACTTCAGAACCGCCATTTCGCTGTGAAACTTTGTAGTACAAATCGTAATAGCCATCCGTTGCCCAATCTGGCTTGCGCTTTGGGTCGTGCTCGCAAATTGTTATGTAGTCAGAACCGTTCATTAGCATGGCATTAACACTTGAAAAGTCGAATTGACGTAATTTTTTAATTGCACTTGTTACGCCCTCGATTAATCCAAAGCTATCTATTTCAGTTAGTATGAAATAGAAATAACGTTCGCTATCTGTATCACCCTTGATATAGGGCTTGTACTTATCGCTAATCAATCCATCGAGAGCTGATGCAGGATAGATCGCTCCGTTATGGATAAAGGTGTAACCATCGTGAGTAAAGGGATGGGTATTTTCTTCTGAAACCGGCAAACCGCTAGTGGCCCAGCGAAAGTGCATAAGCGCACCATCTGCGTTTGTATTATTTAAAACGGATTTGAAATTATCGCTGGAGCGAGCAATTTCAGGCGCCTTCGCCAGCTGGGTAGTACCGTCACCGCGATTTAGCGCGGTTATACCCCAACCATCACAATGAACGGAAGATAGTTCAATAAATTCCTGCAGGTTTTCTCCGACCACTTCCCCAAATGACTCAGGCGAAGACGACACGTAGCCCATAAGTCGGCACATTTTGAGACAAACCTCTTCCATAGAGAGCACACTTTGAAGTAGAAAGGCTACCTCGGTGACCCACATCGATCCAGCACCATCAGCCACGGAGCAAGGTGTTCCATGGTTAAAGCGGCTTTAGGAGGAATGCAATTGGCTAACACATACGATGCCGATGCGGCGAAACTCGCCGAACTTGGTTACAAACAGGAATTCGATCGCAAGTGGAGCGGGTTCCACAACTTTGCAATCTCATTCTCAATCATCTCAATTCTCTCTGGTTGTTTTACAACCTTTGCACAGGCTTGGAATAACGGTGGGCCGGTTGCAATCTCAATTGGTTGGCCGGTTATCGCCAGCTTAATCATGATCATCGGGTTAGTTTTATCCGAACTTCTCTCCGCCATGCCTACTGCAGGTGGAATTTACTATTGGGCGCTAAATCTCGGTAGACCAGTACACGGATGGGTAACCGGATGGTTAAATTTAATGGGGCTAGTGGCGGTTACGGCTGGTGTTGATTATGGTTTTGCTAACTTTTTCGTTTACACCGCAAATCTATTTAACAGCTCAATTGATCCATCTAATCTAAAGTTAGTCTACGTGGTATTTGCAATCACGTTACTGATTCATATAGGAATGAATATTTACGGCGCTAACATAATTCACCGTCTCCAATCTATAAATGTTTGGTGGCACGTTGGTGGAGTTGCTGCAGTTATCTTGATTCTTATTTTGGTGCCAGCCAAGCACCAAACTACTTCTTGGGTATTTACCCATCAAATTAATAACAGTGGTTTTAGCAATTATTGGCTTTATGTCTTGCCTATTGGATTCTTGCTAACTCAGTACACAATTACTGGATTTGATGCTTCAGCCCACGTTTCAGAAGAAACGGGACAAGCCACAAAAGCGGCTGCGCAAGGACTTTGGAAGTCAATCGCCTACTCTGCTGTAGCGGGATGGATCATGCTTTTAGCATTTCTCTATGCAGCAACTGATGAAGCAGGGATCACAAAGGCCGGAGGTATTTCTCAGGCTATTTTCGTAACCGCGCTCTCGACTGGTTGGGCAAAGATTCTTTTAATCATCACATGCGTTGGTCAATTCTTCTGCGGAATGTCATGCGTAACTGCTGGTTCTCGTATGTTGTTTGCTTTCTCACGAGATCGCGCTGTTCCAGGGCACAAGAACTGGATTAAATTGGATAAGAACCGTAACCCTTCACAGGCTGCCTTCGCTCTGGGATTCTCATCCTTGGTACTGTCGATTCCGGCAATCTGGTCTCCGGTTGCTTTCTTTGCGATTACTTCGGTTGCAGTAATTGGACTGTTCGGTTCATTTGTTATTCCAATCTGGTTACGTTGGCGCAAAGGAGATGCCTTCAAGCAGGGCGATTGGAACCTCGGCAATAAATGGAAGTGGATGGCTCCAATCGCAATTTTGGAAATTGTGATTATGTCTGTCTACTTCTGCCTACCAACAACTCCAGCTGGAATTTGGTGGGGCGCAGATTTTGATATCAAGGCCGCTAACTACACACCAATTGCATTCCTCGTTGTACTAGGTGGAGCAATGATCTGGTGGTGGACTTCCGCTCACAAACACTTCAAGGGCGTTGTTCGCACTATCGATTAAGAAGTAATCAAACTAGAATCAACCCGCTCCACAATTGTGGGGCGGGTTGATTTTGTATAGGGAGAAGAATGAGTGCTCGGGTAAGCAATCGAATTGCAATTGTCACAGGCGCTGGCTCTGGAATCGGAGAAGCATCGGCAATCAGATTGGCCGAAGAAGGGGCGCGAGTAATTTGCGCCGATATAAATGCCGCTGCTGCGCAAGCAACGGCACAGAACATTAATTCTGCGGGATTCTCAGCTGAGGGATATGCCATTGATATTTCAGATAGCGCTGCTTGCGATTCTTTGATAGCTCACGCAACTTCTAAATATGGCTCGATCGATATTTTGGTAAATAACGCAGGCGTAAATCTGCCTGGCGTGTTCCATGAAGTGTCGAATGAGACCATCGATAGAACTCTAAATGTAAATATCAAAGGTGCGATGTTTCTGACTCGTGCCGCACTCCCCCATATGCTTAAAAATTCTCGCGGATCAATCGTAAATATGTCGAGCGTTAACGGCCTCGTCTCTGAACCTTATTTGAGCGTTTACTCCGCTTCCAAGGGCGCAATTGTTATGTTTACTCGTGGCATTGCTCTGGATTATGCAAAGACTGGAATTCGTTGCAACGCCATATGTCCTGGTTGGGTAGATACTCCGATTAACCATGCCCATGCCAAAATGCTGGGTGGTCTTGATCACGTATATAAGACGATTGATTCATTCCAGCCGATTGGTCGCCCAGGTACTAGTCGAGAAATAGCCAATGTAGTTCTCTTTTTAGCATCTGATGAGAGTTCATTTATGACTGGCTCAATAGTCTCAGCCGATGGTGGCATGACAGCACAGTAACTGGAATAGTACCCACATGAGCTCACTGACTATAGACAAGTTAAAGGCCCTAATCGCAGCCGGAACCATCGACACAGTTGTCGTAGCTATGACCGATATGCAGGGTCGCCTAACTGGCAAGCGCATCCATGGACAGTATTTCTTAGACGAAGTTGTTAAGCATGGCACTGAAGGCTGTAACTATCTGCTTGCAGTCGATGTCGATATGAACACCGTAGACGGTTACGAGATGTCTTCTTGGGAACGCGGATATAGCGACTTCGCGCTAATTCCAGATTTAAACACACTACGTTTAATCCCTTGGCAACCAGGTGCTGCACTCGTACTCGCTGACGTAGCATGGTTAGACCACACAGACGTTGTTGCATCACCTCGCCAAGTTCTGCGTAAGCAAATTGCTGAACTTGAAAAAGCTGGAATGGTCGCAATGTGCGGCACTGAACTCGAATTTGTAGTTTTCCGTGATTCCTACGAAGAAGCATGGAATAAGGGCTATAAAAATCTTATCCCTGTTAACCAATATAACGTTGACTATTCAATTCTGGGCGGATCTCGCATAGAACCTTTATTGCGAGATATTCGCCTTGGTATGTCTGCTGCAGGCATGACTGTGGAATCTGTTAAAGGTGAATGCAATTTTGGCCAGCATGAAATCGCCTTTAAATATTCAGATGCGCTATCAAATTGCGATAATCACGTCATCTATAAGAATGGTGCGAAAGAGATCGCAGCTCAACAAGGTTATGCTCTAACTTTTATGGCCAAACCAAATGAGAAAGAGGGAAATTCTTCCCATATCCACCTCTCCTTCCGCGGCTTAAATGGGGAACTTGTGATGGCCGATGACTCCGATAAAGAGCACGGTATGAGCGAAGTTGGTCGCCAATTCATCGCCGGACAGCTGGCGCATCTTCGCGAACTATCAATTCTCTTCGCACCTAATATCAACTCATACAAGCGTTATGTTCCAGGGTCATTTGCGCCAACGGCAGTTCGCTGGGGTCGAGACAACCGCACATGCGCACTTCGCTTAGTAGGCCACGGTGCGGGATTGCGTCTGGAAAACCGCGTTCCTGGCGGAGATGTAAACCCATACCTAGCGGTTGCTGGAATTATTGCAGCCGGACTTGATGGCGTGAAGCATAAATTAAAACTAGAACCTGAATTCAGGGGCAACGCCTACGAATCAGATTCGGCTCGTGTGCCAGCCTCAATGGCGGAGGCGCTAGAGCTTTGGGAATCTAGCGCATGGATAAGAGCAACCTTCGGCGCTGAAGTACAAGCTCATTATGCAAATATGGCAAGAATTGAATTGGCTGCTTATGGAAAAGCAGTTACTGATTGGGAACTATTCCGTAACTTCGAAAGGTTTTAAACCGTGTCAACTTCTTTTGATGTAATTAACCCTGCCACTGAAAAGGTAGTCAAATCTCTTCACGAGGCTGATGTTGCAGAAACAGATGCGATTATCGCTCGCGCCGCCAAAGCCTTTGGAAGCTGGCGTAGAGTTTCACCTGGTGATCGCTCCAACTTACTTCGACGATTCTCTGCACTCGTAACATCACACCGCGAAGAATTAGCCCAGATTGAAATTGATAACTCAGGCCACACTCGTGGCAATGCGCTCTGGGAAGCCGATAACGTCGCAAACGTTCTTAATTACTATGCCGGTGCTCCAGAGCGACTATTCGGAAAGCAGATCCCTGTAGCAGGTGGCGTGGATATAACTTTTAAGGAACCGATTGGCGTCGTTGGAATCATCGTTCCCTGGAACTTTCCAATGCCGATTGCAAGTTGGGGTTTTTCCGCAGCGCTAGCCGCCGGAAATACCGTGGTACTAAAGCCAGCTGAACTCACTCCCCTAACAGCAATCCGACTGGCGGAGATTGCTCTCGAAGCCGGAATTCCAGAAGGTGTATTTAACGTAATCGTCGGCAAGGGAAGCGTTGTTGGTAATCGCTTTGTAACAAATCCAACGGTTCGCAAGATTTCATTTACTGGCTCAACAGCAGTTGGTAAATCGATTATGGCGGGTTGTGCAGATCAAGTTAAGCGCGTGACTCTAGAACTCGGTGGCAAGAGCGCCAACGTTATATTCGCTGATTCTGATATCGATCGCGCCGCTGCTGCTGCACCTGGAGCCGTATTCGATAACTCCGGACAAGACTGCTGCGCGCGTTCGCGAATCTTGGTTCAAAAGAGCGTCTTTGATCGCTTTATGGAAGGTTTTGAAAAGAGCGTTAAAGCCTTTCGTGTAGCAGATCCGAATCTCGATACCTCGCAGATGGGCCCACTTATTTCCAAGAAGCAGCTAGATACTGTGCAATCTTTCTTGGGCGATAAAGATGATGCTGTGGCATTTACCGGTTCTGCGCCAACTGGTGATGGATATTGGATGCCGCCCACTGTACTTATGCCAAAGAGCGTTAACGCGCGCACCTGGCAAGAAGAGATATTCGGGCCGGTCGTTTCTGTGCTTACCTTTGAAGATGAAGCCGATGCTATTTCTCTAGCGAATGCATCGGATTATGGTTTGTCAGGGTCGATTTGGACCAACGACTTAGGACGAGCGATGCGCGTTTCTAGAGCGATTGAAAGCGGAAACCTTTCAGTTAACTCACATTCCTCAGTTCGTTTCTGGACTCCCTTTGGTGGATTCAAGCAATCAGGACTGGGTCGAGCGCTTGGCCCGGATGCACTTGATGCTTATACAGAAACTAAGAACGTCTACTTCGCTACCGAGTAAATTAACTCAAATAAGTTAAGCGGTACGGCTCTCTAGATTCAGAGCTGCAGTAAATGCTGCAAAAACTTCATCGCGCGTCCATGGACGTGGTGCCTGAGTAATGAAGTAGTCGTTCATGGTGTTATCGGTAAGCAAATCAAGGTCTTCGGCGGTTACGCCGATACTTGATAACACTGGGAATTGCAGATCGGCAAGAATCTTACGAACTGCGCCAACTGCTCGTGAACCATCACGGGTTCCATCTTGAGGAACACCCATGGCATCGGCAACTCGTTCCATCTTTTCAGGAACAACTTTGGCTTCACGAGTAAGTGTTTCAACGAGCACTAAGCCAATTGTTAAACCATGTGGAACATGCTTTAAGCCACCGATCGCCTGGCCGAGAGAATGCTCAGCAGTGCAATCGGAAATATTCATGGTTAGGCCAGCCATCATGCTTCCGGCAGACATGGCAGAACGCGCCGCTTTATCGTTGCCATCTTTAAATGCTGCAACTAGCGAACCAGACATCATGCGCACCGCTTCGTATCCAATTGCATCACCGATCGGAGTTGAACATTTAGCGATAATTCCAGCGATTGCTTGAGCAAGGGCATCTATACCTGTGTTCGCAGTCATCGTTGGTGGCATGCTGTAAGTAAGTACTGGATCAACAAGTGCCACCTGCGCACGAAGATTTCCGTTGGCTATACCTGTCTTAAGACCGGCATCCGGATCGGAGATTACCGAACCACCTGAAACTTCTGATCCGGTACCTGCAGAAGTTGGCATCGCGATAAGTGAAACAGTTGGAACCGGGTAATTCGGAGCTTTGCTTTGGAATTCGCGGAATGTGCAATTTAACTGCGCACACAGACGTGCGGCTTTTGCGGTATCAATAACGGATCCGCCACCAAGAGCAACCACAACTTCAGCGCCAGAGGCCTTGAGCGCGTTAGTTGCATCATCAACCATGACAATTGTTGGTTCGCCAGCTGGTTTTTCAAAAACTGTGACTGCAAGATGTGAGATGTTTCCTAAACGATCGATAATTGTTTTTGCGGCTGGATTAAATTTCTCTATTCCAGCATCAACCATCAAAAAGACTTTCTTCGCGCCAAGCTCATCAATAACAACTGGAAGTGAAACCGCTACACCTTCCCCGAATCGGACTTTGACCGGCAGGTAATTATTGAAGGCTTCGATGTTATTCATAACGCTCCCAGGATTTCTTAGTTAACTTTAAAGAACGAGCTTTACTTCTGCTGTCGCTATCTTAGATAGAAAACGATCGACTAAGTCATAACCGCGCTTATTAGATTCGGGTTCTTCTCGCTTAGTCTGTGCGCGAAGTTCCTCTACGACAACTCCTTCTGATTCAACTTCCACACATCCACCTTCCATGGCTAGCCATAGATCTAGGACGTGAGGATCGATCTCGGGATGGAACTGCAAGCCCAAAGTTCTTCCATAGGTAAAGGCTTGTGAAGCATTTTCAGTTCTCGCTATTTCAGTTGCCCCCGGTGGAAGCTGCCAACGATCCCAGTGATATTGGAACCATGGGCCTTCTTCAATTAATGAAGTGTCATCGCTCTTAATTCGATACCAACCGAGTTCGGCCTTAGGCGCGCGGGCAACCGATCCACCTAAAACTCGCGCCATCAACTGTCCGCCGAAACAGATTCCCAGAATTGGAATTCCAGCGTTATGGGCCTCTAAAACTTTTTCACACTCTGGCTTTAACCAATTGCCAATGCGCTCATCTTCCCAAGCGCCCCAAGGTGCACCTAGTACAACTAGGACATCGAATTCAAGTAGATTTGGCCAAACAACTTTGACATTGGGAGTTAGGAAATTTGACTCATCAACGATGAGAAAACGGGTTATCTCAAAACCGTGTTCGGTGAATCGTTGCGTAATTGGACCCGCCTCTGAGGCATGGTCATGCTCAATGAAGAGCGCTCGTTTAGGCATATATAAATCTTACAGAACGCTACTTTTGGATGCGAATTGGATTTTGTCCACGTGCGATTAGTCGTTCAAAGTGGACTTCGCGCTTATCGTTAAAGGTTTGTGCTTCTCTTGCTGTCCTATCCATAAATGCGGCTAATTCATCACGTGCTTTGAGACCATCTCCACTTAGATCGGTTCTTTCGAAGACATTCCAGGCGCGAAGTACTGGAGAGACCACATCATCTAAATGTTGTTGTAGATCATAAATTCCAGCCAATGCGATCTGGACTGCCTTGCGTCCAAAGCCGGGCATATTAGCTCCAGGCATATCAAAGTTTGTAACTACATCTGTGATTGCTCGCATCGCTGCGTTTGGTTCCAGATCAAGAGCGGCAGATAACGTATTTCTGTAAAAAAGCATGTGTAGGTTTTCATCAAGTGCAATGCGTTGCATCATGCCTTCGGCAATTGGATCTTCCGAAAGTTTTCCAGTATTGCGGTGCGAAATACGTGTAGCTAGCTCTTGGAAAGATACATAGGCAATAGTGTGCAACATATCGTTTTCATAAGGTGTTTGGTACCCAAGTGACATATGTGCCATACGCAGATCTTCAAGTTCATATGGATCTACTCCGCGAGTTGCCATTAAGTAGTCGCGGATAACAATTGAATGTCGCGCTTCCTCAGCGGTCCAGCGTTCGATCCAGTTACCCCAAGCGCCATCACGTCCCATTGAGATCGAAATTTCAGTGTGATAACTCGGCAAGTTATCTTCGGTCAGTAGATTTAATACGAGCGAATCTTGCGCGACTGGGGTTAGCCGAGAATCTTTCGCTTCCCAAGCATCGCCATTTAGGGGACCCGCGAAGTCTCGACCTTCAGACCAAGGGACATACTCGTGGGGGTACCAATTTTTCTGAACGGATAAATGGCGTTCTAGCTCGAGCGCAACAACAGGTTCGAGATCGCGAATAAGCCGAGACTGGATCTTGGCTGAGTCTTCGCTCATAGGTGAACGCTATGGTATTGGATCGGTTACTGACTAGTTATAAGTTCTTTTTTAATCGTTCTTTTGCCTGTAATTCTCGCCACTTGGCGATTTCAGCGTGATTTCCGCTCAATAATATCTCTGGTACTGGGATTCCGCGCCATTCTTGAGGCTTCGTAAAATTTGGATACTCCAAATAACCTTCCGAATTATGTGATTCTTCTGCAAGTGATTCTGGATTACCAAGTACTCCGGGAATCAAACGGGTAATTGCTTCAATCATGACAAGGGATGCAACCTCTCCTCCACCAAGCACATAGTCTCCGATGGAAACTTCGTGAACCTTAATATTTTTTGCCACATATTCAGCGCTCTCGTAGTGCGCACGGACGCGATCATCTATTCCTTCATAGCGACCACAAGCAAAGATCAGGTGCTTTGCACTAGACAAGCGCTGTGCCATCTCTTGGTTAAAGCGTTTCCCGGCTGGTGTCAGAATTATTAAATCGGTATCTGCAACCATCAAAGGATCTAAAACCTTGCCCCAAACTTCGGGGAGCATCACCATTCCGGCACCGCCACCATATGGAGTGTCATCGACGGTGTTGTGGTTATCTTCGGTTACTGCGCGCAAATCATGGACTTGAATATCTACCAGACCTTTAATTTGTGCTTTGCCAAGCAGCGATAACTGAGCGGGTGCAAAATATTCAGGGAAGATCGTTACTGCATCAATCTTCATTTGCCTATCCTTGCTTCATAATCTTCAGGAGGAATAACTGTCATCCGCTTTGACTTTACATCAACTATGGGAACAAGTTGATGGACGAAAGGAATCAGCACTTCGCCAACTTCAGTTTTGATGCTTAAGACATCTTGGCCGGGCAGGTTGAGAACTTCAGTAACTTCGCCAAAGAGGTCGCCATCCACCAAATACGCTTTACAGCCAATTAGCTGGAGCACGTGGTAATCATCTTCATCTAAGCCAGGTGCATCGATATCAACTTCGGCGTAGAGCAATTGATTGCGGTATTTCTCAATACTGTTGCGGTCGTTAACTCCCTCAAAACCTAGGAGCAAGATTCCGTTGTGTACACGTGCAGAAGCCACGGTTAAATTACCGTGGGTTTCTGTCTCAAGAACTGCACCTATAGCAAAACGTTCTGCTGCCTCATCGGTGCGAACCTCAATAGTTGTCTCGCCCAAAATTCCATGGGCGCGGCCAATGCGACCTACATTGAGTCGCATTTCTGACAAGTTGGTTAACGAGCCTCGTCGGTATCGATGAGATCAACGCGAACAGTGCGACCAGCAATTGCGCTTACAACTGTGCGAAGCGCCTTTGCAGTGCGACCATTACGTCCAATTACCTTGCCGATATCTTCAGGATTAACACGCACTTCTAGAGTGGTGCCACGACGATGAGTCTTTTCCTTGACGATGACATCTTCAGGATTATCAACGATTCCTTTAACGAGATGCTCGAGAGCTTCGTCCATCATGGTTATTCAGCGGCCTCTTCGGTAGTCACTGGCTCAGCTGGAACCTCTGCCACAACTTCGGTCGTCGGTTCTTCGGACACAGCGGGAGCAGGGTTAGCCTTTGCAGCTAACTTCTCTTGCGCCTTCTTCTTCATTGTTGTTGCGCCTTCTTTTGGCTCATCCATTGCTTGCTTAACCGCTGCTTCGTAAGCGATGCTCTTAGCAGGCTTTGGAGTTGCAAACTTAAGTGTTCCTTCAGAGCCTGGAAGACCCTTGAACTTCTGCCAATCGCCAGTGACCTTAAAGATCGCCTCTACAGCAGCGGTTGGTTGTGCGCCGACTCCGAGCCAATATTGCGCGCGCTCTGAGTTGACTTCCATGATTGATGGTTCTTGTCCTGGTACATAACGACCAATTTCTTCAATTGAAAGTCCGTTACGTGCTTTACGTGAATCTGTTACGACGATGCGGAAAAATGGTGTGCGAATCTTTCCCATGCGCATTAAGCGAATTTTTGTAGACAAAGAAGTAGTGCTCCTAAAAAGTGTGTCGCATCATTGACTATGCAGCGGGGTGCGCATGTACTCGATACAACTGTGGATATGGATGTTGTGGGGGTAGAGGGCCCCTCAACAGGAGGCTAATCTTGCCATCTACGCGTATTTAAACGAAATCCAAGCGTAAGCGCCGCTTGGTCTAGCCCTTTTCCTCTAGGGCGCGCTTGGCTGGATTGCCCGACTTTGACTTCTTCTTGATGGGCTGCTGACCGCTCTTTGGCGCGGGTAGCCCAGTTCCCATACCCGCTGGCATAGCCATTCCTGGAGGCAGACCCATTCCAGGTGGCAAGCCTTTTCCGTTGCGCATCTGTTTCATCATCTTCTGTGCTGCGGCAAATTTATCAACCAGAGCATTCACATCTTGAACTTTACGACCAGCGCCAAGTGCTATTCGCGCACGACGTGAACCATTGAGAACTTTTGGGTCACGGCGTTCTGTTGGAGTCATAGATTGAACGATCGATTTTGTACGGACAATCTCTGATTCATCAAAGTTTTCAATCTGCTTCTTAATTGCTCCAGCACCGGGCAACATTCCGAGCAATTTAGACATTGAACCCATCTTCGACATCGCTTCAAGTTGTTCTAGGAAATCTTCTAAGGTGAAGTCATCACCGCGAGCAAATTTCTCTTCCAGTTTGGCGGAGGTTTCTCCATTGAGCGCCTTCTTGGCTTGTTCGGCAAGCGTTGCCACATCACCAAGACCCAGAATGCGCGAGGCCATGCGATCTGGATAGAAGATATCGAAATCTGTAAGTTTCTCACCGTTGGATGAGAACATAATCGGCTTGCCAGTTAATTGCGTGATGGAAATAGCAGCACCGCCGCGCGCATCGCCATCGAGTTTAGTCAGGACTACACCGTCAAAGCCAACGCCATCTTGGAATGCTTGAGCGGTACGAATTGCATCTTGACCGATCATTGCATCTACCACAAAGAGAATCTCGTCGGGTGATACGGCATCACGAATTGCGATTGCTTCGCGCATTAAATCTTGATCAACGCCCAGGCGACCTGCAGTATCGACGATCACCATGTTGTATAACTTAGATTTAGCAAAGGCAATACCCTGTTCGGCGACTTTTACCGGATTGCCAACGCCATTGCCTGGTTCGGGTGCGAATACTGGAATTCCAACACTTTCACCAACGACCTGTAATTGGTTAACCGCGTTGGGGCGTTGTAAATCTGATGCAATCAGCAGTGGTGTATTTCCTTGGTCAGCGTAGAACTTTGCAAGCTTTCCCGCCAAAGTAGTTTTACCAGCGCCCTGCAAACCTGCCAACATAATTACCGTTGGAGCCGTTTTGGCGAAGCGAACCCGACGTGCAGAACCGCCCAGAATTTCAACTAGTTCGGTGTTTACGATTTCAAATATCGCCTGTGCTTGATTTGTGCCTGACTGTAATGTCGGTATTGCTGCTAAAGATTTGCTTCTAATTCGCTCAATAAAACTCTCAACAACGGAAAGCGCAACATCGGATTCAAGCAGTGCGGTTCGAACTTCGATACAGATATTTTCAATATCTGAAGATGAAATCTTTCCTCGAGAACGCAGCGATGAGAATGCGTTCGAGAATTTGGAAGAAAGGTTGTCAAACATAAGGTGGCAATAGTACTTGAAAGCTTATTTAGCCAAGCGATCGCGCCAGACGCTCAGATACTTCCTTGGCTCGTTCCGGCGAGAGCGCTCCCCCACCAACCTCAGTTACATAGAGGGTGTCAATGGCTTCGGCGCCAAGTGTTGTAACTATTGCTGAACGAATATCTATCTGTGATTTGGTAATAACGTCACCTATACCAAATAAAAGTGCAGGGCGGTCATGGCTACGAACTTCAATAATTGTTGCATCGGTCGCTGCATCCATAAAGGTTTCAACAATTGGTGACGGAACCGGAATAGAAGGAATATTTGCATAATCTGCGATTCGGCGCGCAATTCGCTCCTTTAAATCAGATGCATCCTCCAAGGCCTCGGCTATCGCAGCTTTTATCGCCTCTTCATCCACCGATGGCGCAAATTGATTTGGAGTAACAATCCATTTCATGACTGCGCAAGTGCCAATAGTCTGGGTGCGTGCTGAACGAACATCAAATCTAGCTAAGTTTAAAACTCCAGCAACGATCGAAAGTAACCCAGTTTTATCTGGGGCAATGATTTCAATTGCAAAGTCAGGATCGCGCGCTTGAATTTTTACCTGAAGCTCTCCAGAATCTGCCAACTCTCTCTGCTCGATTGTGAACTCTGGCTGGAGTGCAATCGTGTTATCTGTCAATGCCGAAGTAACCCGGCTTACAAGCTCGCTCAATAAACTCTCTTTCCATTCGCTCCAGGCAGCACGTCCAGTTGCCTGCCCATCAGCGATACTCAGCGCGTGCAATAGTTCGAGCGTCTGCAGATCTGGAATGACTGCCGTGACGCTGGCAATTGTTGCTGGATCATCTAAATCACGGCGAGTGGCAGTCGCACTAAGAAGTAAGTGATGTTTTACTAATAATTTCAATGTTGCAATGTCGTTCTCATCAAAGCCAATACGTCGCGCTAACGGTTCAATTAACCTCTCACCTCGGTCGCTGTGATCTTCTTGAGTTCCTTTACCAATGTCGTGAAATAGCGCAGCGAAGAGCAATAGATCAGGTCGATGTACTTTTCGAGTCAGCGCCGCGGCAAATACAGTCGTCTCGACCATGTGGCGATCAACCGTGTGGCGATGCAAGGCGTTGCGTTGTGGCAACGAGCGCACCGCACGCCACTCGGGCAACCAATCAAAGAGAATCTCTTCTTGATCTAACCCTTCCCAGATACGAACCATCGGCTGGCCGGCGCCAATTAAGGCAATCAAATTCTCGCGTGCTGTCCGTGGCCAAGGGTTTGGCAGTTTGGAAATTCCATCCTTGGAAGCGGCAGCTAGCGTTTGTAGGGTTGTTGGCGAAACCGGCAGGCCAGATTGTGCTGCGATCGCAGCTGCTCGCAAACCAATCGCTGGATCTTTGGAAAAATCAAATCCTTCATCAATAAAAACTTCTT
>Ga0214923_10001451_pt1 | contig 33638 bp, 48 predicted proteins | sample LL1510_MetaG_FD_177993 | JGI IMG/M metagenome (GOLD analysis project Ga0214923, IMG submission 177993) | Freshwater microbial communities from Lake Lanier, Atlanta, Georgia, United States - LL-1510 | ecosystem: Environmental > Aquatic > Freshwater > Lake | place: USA: Georgia | collected...
TTCGCGCTGCCGATGGATGTTTGCGCGCAGCATGTCGCTGGGGATGTCGCCAAGGCTCGGGTCCGGGTCCGCGTTGCCGCGCACGGGGATGCGGTCCGTGATGGAGACGATGACGCCGCCGATGGGTTTGAGCATGTCGATCCTCCCGCGCCGTCGTGGCGCGATGGGAGGACGCTATACGCTCAAGGCGTACGCTGTCAACGCAAAAAACGTACGTCCTACGTTTTTGGCCTGCGCGCAGCCAGCGGCTGGGGAATCATCTCGAACTTCCCCACGGCCACGCCGATGATCTCGACCGCGTCGGCGCCGGTCATGTCCGGGTAGATCGCTTTCTGGTGGCGGGGGTCCGTGCTGTCGGGTTTCAGCACGCGGCGGCCGACGCTGTCCGTGCCCAGGATCTTCAGCGTCGTCTCATAGAGGCCGCCCTTCTTGGAGACCACCACGACGATCGATCCGTCCACCGGTTCGCTGTCCTGTATACGGACAAAGTAGGCGATGCTGCCTTCCGGGTAGACGCGGTTCATCGACGTGCCGCGCACCTCCAGCGCGAACACTTCGATCCTCTCGTATCCCGGTAACGGCGGCAGGGGAAATACTTGCCGGTCCTCTTTCGGGATCTCATAAGCTTCACGCCACGCGCCCGCTTCCACCACCCCAACAACCTCAACTGCCCGCATCGAAGGTATGCGAGAGATCGGGGAAAAATCAACCGGGGACGCGAGCGCCATGACCTCCTCTCGCGTGATCGGTGGGACGCCTTTTCCGACCAGCGCGACGGCCATCCGCTCCGCGATCTCGGGGTGCAGGCGGGTCCGCTTGAACGTGTCAGGGTCCTCGTAGCGCTGGTAGCTCGACGCCGTCTTCCAGCCGCAAGCGCGCGCCATCGCCGCCATGCTGAGGCCGGCGCGTTCCCGCAGGGCCCTGATCTGATCGGTTATTCCCATGTCCCCCAAGTGATCCATGGGACGTACGTCTACCACATTGACACTCATACGCGAAAAACGTATGTCGGGGGTATGAGCAAATCCGTTGCTGAAAGCGTCATCGACCGGTTCGGGGGCATCAGGGCCCTCGCTGAAGCTCTTGGGCATGGCAATGCCTCCACTGTCCAGGGGTGGAAAGAGCGGGGGCGCATTCCGGTTTCCCATTGGGCCTCGATTGAGGCGCTGGCTGCGAAGCGCGGCTGGCTGGACCTGACGGTCCTGTGGCTGGGCAAGGCGCACGCTGAGGCCGCCGCAGCGCCGCGCCGCACAGAGCAGGGCGCCGCCTGATGCGCCCCGCTTACGTATTGGCCGGCCTCGCCGCCATCGCCGCATCCGTGCTCGTCGCCGGCGCGCTCATCGCGTGGATGCTCGACACCGCGCTCCTGATGCTGACGGGCCAGCCATGACCCGCGACCGCGACCCCCTCTGGCCCTACGCGCTCGCCGTGCTGATCGGCGCGCTCTTCATCGCGGCGCTCACTGCGGAGTGGCGGTGATGGCGCGCGAACGCGAACCCAACAAGATCAAGACCCCCGACGCCATGTGGGCGCGCCTGCAACCGCACTACCGCGCTGCGCTCTCCTGCATGGGCGAGGAGATCGAGATCGGCATTCCGCACGCCGACGCGATGCACCTGCAGTCGTGGGCGCTCATCAGACCAACACGCCACGGCTGGCTGCTCACCGCATGGGGCCGCCAGGTGCGCGATCATGGGAGGACAGCATGAAAACGAGCGTATTGCACTGGACCGACGCCGAGGACGCAGACCTTGCAAAGCTCTGGCATGAGGGCTGGAGCGCATCGCAGATCGCGCGCCGGCTTCATGTTCTGGGCCACCTTGCGCGGAGCCGCAACGCGATCATCGGGCGCGTGCATCGCATCGGCCTGCCGCCGCGCGCGACGCCGGATCGTCTGGTCCCGAAGCACAACATGTCTGGGCGAAAGTCCACGTACGCAAAGGGCAAGCAAGCCCTGCAGGCTTACAATCGAAAGCAGGGCTGCAAGGCGATGAGCAAGGCCGAGCTGGAGCGCGCGCGGGAGAAGAACATCCGCAACGTCGCCCGCTGGGCCGCGCTCGCCACGGCGGAGCCGGACGTGGGCCCGCCCGCGCAGGCGGCCGACGATCCCTGCCGGTGGCCGTTTGGCGATCCGAAGAAGCCGAGTTTCTATTTCTGCGGCGCGCCGATCGCGCGCGGCGCGTACTGCGCGGCGCACCATGCGCGGGCCTACAAGGTCGTGGCCGTGGACGGGCCCGGCCTGTGACGCGCGACGAGGCCCACCTGATCGTGCGCGCGATGATCGAGCGCCGCCGCGAACGCTCCACGCTGGAGACGGACGCGGCCGACCAGATGCGCGCGTATGCCTGGGGCGTCGCCAACGCCCAGCGCCGGGCCATGGCCTACGAGATGGCCGATCAACACCAACGCAACGCCGAGCGCCTCGCGCGCACGGTGGAGGCGCTCACGCTTTTGATGGAGGACAGTGATGGCGGACGGAATGCAGACAGTGCAGGAGCGGCCCAAGACCTCGGCGCCGCATGTGTTGCGGGCATGGTTGGGGGTGACTCAATCCCTCAACGCTGAGGGCATTGGCAAGAACCGGAAGAACGAAAAGCAGAACTTCAAGTTCCGCGGCATCGATGACGTGTTGAACGCGCTGTCGTCTGCACTGGTGGACAATGGCTTGCTGATCAGCCCGAACGTGGTTTCGCGTGAGATCAGCGAACGCCGGACAAAGGACGGCGGCGTTCTGTTGAGCGTGGTCGTGGAAGTCGAGTACACGTTCATCAGCGCGATCGATGGGTCCGAGCGCGTCATTGGCCGCTTTCCGGGCGAGGCCATGGACAGTGGCGACAAGGCCACCAACAAGGCCATGAGCGCCTCGTATAAGTACATGGCGATCGAGACCTTCTGCATCCCCACCGAAGGGGACAACGACGCCGACGCCACGACGCACCCTCCGGTGATGAGCAAGGTCGAGCGCGTGATGCGCGAGACGCTGCAGGCCACCACCACGCAGGCGGAACTCGCGGCATGGCGGGACGCGCACAAGGACAACATGCGCCAGATTCCGGCGCCGGCGCTGGGCGAGCTGCGGGCCGAGTACAGCCGCCGACAAAAGTCGCTGCCGGACATGGACCCGGAGACGGGGGAGATCGATGGCTGAGCGTCAGCAGCTGTGGATCAGTTCGGAGCTGTCGCGCCAGAAGGCGCGGCGCTGGGTTGATCGTGTGCCGTTAGGGTGGACGCTGGTTTTCCAGCCGCCCCGGCGCTCGACGCAGCAAAACGCCAAGCTCCATGCGATGCTGAGTGAAGTTTCCCGGCAGGTGGTCTGGTACGGCGTCAAGCTGAGCGTCGAGGACTGGAAGCGCATCTTTGCGGCCTCGCTGCAGAAAGTTCGCGTTGTGCCGGGCATCGATGCGGGCACGTTCGTGCCGGTCGGGCTTCGCACCCGCGAGATGAGCCCGGAAGAAATGAACGACATGATCGAGCTTGTCTTCGCCTTCGGCGCGGAACGGGGCGTGGTGTTCCGCGCGGCCGAATATGAGAGGGCGGCGTGAGCGTTGAAGCCATCACCTGGGCGCTCAAGACCGACACCGGGTCCGCCACCTTCAAGGCGATCCTGCTGGTCCTCGCCAACTACGCCGACATCCACGGGGTGTGCTGGCCGTCCTTCGAGGCGGTCGCCAAGCGCGCGGAATGCTCCGTGTCCACCGTCCAGCGGGCAGTTTGCACGATGGAGGAAAAGGGCCTCCTGCAGCGCACCCGGCTGCGCCGTCAGGACGGCCAGTGGGGAGCCTACAAAATCCACCTCGCCATGCCCGCCGGCGCCGTCGAGGAGATTTGTGACACCCCTGAAGAGGACGATTTCGACCCACCGGTCAATCTGACCGCTGGCGTGAAACACCCACCGGTCAATCTGACCACCGGTCAATCTGACCACCGGTCAAATACGACGGAACCACCGGTCAAATTGACCGGACTAGAACCAAACAAACTCTCCTCACTACGTTCGGAGAGAACCATCAGTGGTGGTGTTGAAGCGCGCGCGGGCGAGGTCCGTGAAACATTCTGGCCTTCCCGGCTGCGGGAGGCGCAGGGCAGGGCCGGGGCGTCGCTGAACCTCACCGCCGGTGGCGCCCACACGTTCGCCGAACTGCGCCGGCTGTGCGAGCCCGCGACCGGCCATCCCTGCGACTGGGACCTCGACGTGCTGCCGGCGGTGGACGAGCTCGCCGGGTCGTTCGCCGCCCGCGGCCAGCAGTTCCGGTCGTGGTCCATCGTCCACGACGCCGCCCTCCGCAACCGCGATCGCCGCCTCGCCGGCCTGCCTGACCCGAAGGAGCTTCCCCGTGACCAGCATCAGCCAGCGCGCCGCGATTCCGGGCGCCCACGATCCAGCATCGACGTCGCCGCCGACCTTGCGCGAGAGTTCGCTGCCGCCGAGCGGGCCAAAGGCGTCGGCTGACTGCGCCGCGCCGTCGCTGCTGACGGCCAAGCTGACCGTCCTCATGGCCAAGACCGCCCCGCGCCAGCCGATCGACGAGGCGGTGCAGCGGGAAGTCCTCAAGGACTACGTGACCATGCTGATGGAGTTCTCCGGGCGGGTCGCCATCGAGGCGATTGAGCGGTGGCCGCGCACCGACAACGGGCGCTGGTTTCCGACCTGGAACGAACTGCGCGACCTCTGCCTTGAAGTCGCGCGCAGCCGGCAGACGCCGCGGCCGCAGCCCACCGAACCCGCCCGCCGGGACACCGCCGACGAGCGCGCCGAGATGCGCCAGCTGATGCTCGCCCTAAAGCTGGCCACGCTGGCTCACAACGGCAAGCAGGTGGACACCTCCGTGCTGGATGAGACCGGCATGGCCGAGTTCGTGCGCGTCCGCGGGCTCTACGCCGCCGATCAGGGCCGCCTTGAAGGCATCGCCAAGGCGAAGGGCTTCCGCAACGTCAACGAACTCATGGCCAACCGGAGGCTGACCCCATGAACCGCATCCTTGAACGCGCCCGCCAGCAAGCCTGGGACCAGCGCGCCGAGTATGGCCGCGACGCCGGCCCTGCGCGGGACCGCTGGTGCGTCCATCGCCTGATGCGCGCCGGCCACCTCGCCCCGGCCCAGCACGCCGCCGCGGTGCGCCTGTCGCGGCTGCTGGAGCGCGCCGCCGGCCAGACGGCCTCAGGCGGCTCAGGAGAGGCCGTGGACGGCGGGGGCGGCGACCCCCATGCCCGGATGTGGGATGCCTCTGTGTGCGCTCGTGAGGCCGAATGCGCGCGGGCTGCGGTGATGACCAACCTTCCCCCCGCCGACCGGGGCCTGCGGATCCACATCTTCGACCTCGCCATGGAGTTCCCGCACCGGTCCACGCCCGAGGCCATGGCCGAAGCCGGCCTCGCCCATGGCGGCAAGCAACACGCGGCGTTCATCGCCCACCTGCAGACCGCGCTCGACCTGCTGGCGATCTATTTTGACGCCGTGGACGCCGCCGTCGCGCGGCAGGCAAGAAGCGCTTGACGGCGTACACAAATCACCCTTTAAGGACGTTAAGGCCTACGTCGTGCGCCTAAAACCAACCCACAAAGAGATTCAAGCCGCTTTGGCTTACGACCCTGAAACGGGCGAATTCCGTTGGCGTGCCGACGGGCGCTCGGCTGGGACAATGGTCCGCAGGAAAGTCCCTGTGGGCAGACGCAGGGTTAGCCGGTATTTGGTGATCTCGATCGGCCGACGATCGTGGCCAGCGCATAGGCTGGCGTGGTTCTACATGACAGAGCGTTGGCCAGGGCCGGTGATCGACCACATTAATGGCGATGGTTTGGACAACAGGTTTTGCAACCTTCGGGAAGCAACCAAAGCTCAAAATGCTCACAATTCGAAGCATGCGCCCTTAAACAACACTCATGGCTTGAAGGGCGCGTCTCGCAACAAAAACACGGGCCGTTGGCAGGCCCGTATCAAGGTGAACGGGTTTACTCGTTGCCTAGGAAGTTTCGATACCGCTGAAGAAGCCCACGAGGCTTACAAGGCGGCATCGAAGCAGTATTTTGGGGAGTATTCCCCGTACTAGTTTCCGCCGCCCTGCGTCCCCCACCCTGCAGAGCGCGCCCGATGCAAATCGGGCGGGCGGCGGAATCCCTTTCGGCGCGGTCCCCCTTCAGTCCTCCCGACACGCGCTGCGGCGGCCACCCGCGCCACCGCTGGGACCGCGCCGAAACCCCATGGAGAAACCCATGACGCCAGAAATTCAGGAAGCCGAGGGCGCGCTGAAAGCCGCCCGTGAGCGGGAAGCCAAGGTGCGCGCGGAATCCGCCGAAGCCATCACGCTTGCCAACGCCAATATCGACCGCGCCGCAGACGACACGGCCAGGGCCGTCGCCAGGCTGCGCGGGCTCTATGAGGGCCAGTTCTCCGCGCTGGAAGCCCGCCGCAGGCGCGCGCTCGGCGAGGGGGATCTGAACGAGGCCATCGAGGCGGCGTATCAGCCGCCGCCTGATCCTGAACCCGAGCCGCTGGCTCACCCGCTCTATGGCGGCCACGCCTACAACAACGGCCACGGCTACCATGTGCCGGGCGAGATCACCGTCGAAAGCAATCCGGCATGACCGGCGCGGTCTCCCTCACCGCCCACAAGGGCCAGCGCGACGAGGCCATGGCCCGCGTCCAGCAGCAGGTGGTCGAAACCGCCGTCGCGCAGGTCAAGGCCCACATGACCACCGACACGGTGCAGGACGCCCTCATCGAGCGCGCGGTCCGCAAGGCCACGGACGCCGTGATCGCTGAGGAGCGCCGGATCGGCCGCGCCCATGGCTGGCGCGGCGCCCTGTTCGGGGCCTTCGGCGGGGCCGGGATTGCGCTGTTCGTGATCTGGATCATGCTGGGCGGGCTGACGCAGTCGGCGGCCTTCATGGTCAAGATGGGCGTCTATGAGCGCCAGCAGGACCAGCTCAACCAGGAGCTGAGCGAGAAGGTGCACGGGCAATGATCAAGCCAAAACTTACCAAGCTCATCAGCATGAGCGACGCGGCCAAAATCGCCTATTCTTTGGATTGGTACGACGCCAAAGCGCGCAAGGCTGCAAAGGAAGTGAAGCGCGGGTATGAGGTGCTGGGGCTGTCTATTTACGGTGCTATGGAATCCGCTGAGCAGGAATGGATGGAATCCGCTGAGCAGGAATGGCAGGACTTGAAAGCTGGCATGAGCTTCCGCACAGACCCGACGCTGCAATGATTCTCGCCGCGTTCATCCTGCTCGCCACCGCCGCCGCAGCCACCACGGAGATGATGGAGCTATGAAGCGCGAGAGCGCGCCGGAGGTCCTGAGCAGGCTTTACGACGTGAAGGAGGCAGCGCTTGCCTTTCGGGTCGACCCTGTCGCGGTCGCCCACGCCGTTCTTGCCGACATTGGCCCGTTGCGCTTGGAGGGCGATCTGCGCCACAAGGCCGAGCAGTCGAGACAGTACATCATGAAGGCGTGCATGGCCGCTAGGCGGTACGCCGGACGCGAGGCACTTGTCCGCTTGGACTGGGTTTTGAAAGCGCCTGAAAAAGGGGAGCGGCAATGAGCCTCGATTTCAATTCGATCTTCCAGAAGGTCCTTGACGGCGTGTTCACCGGCGTTGGCGTCGTGATCGCCGTGGCGCTGGTGCGCAAGTTCCTGCCGGGCGTGATCTGATGCGGTCCTGGGAAGAGGCCATGGCGCAGGCGCCTGACTTTGAGGACAGAGAACTCTTGGTTACGGCAATCAATGCCGCGCAGCAATCGTACCGGGCCGCGCTGGACGATGCGTTCGGCGACCTCTGGCGCGACATTGCGCAAAGGTCAGAGCAGAAGTTCCTGAATGCGTTCGCCAAGGAACTGGCGGCGCGCATTTCTAAACTGGAAGTAACTAGAAATGCCGGCCGGACGCCCGAAGGGCACGCCTAAGACCGGTGGGCGCCAGAAGGGCGTCCCCAACAAGGCCACGGCTGACGTCAAGGCGCTGGCGCAGAAGCACGGCCCGGAAGCTATCGCCGAAGCTGTCCGCATCATGAAGGAAAGCGAAAGCGATCCGGCGCGCATGGCCGCGATCAACTGCATCCTGGACCGCGCCTATGGCAAGGCCACGCAGATGGTCGCCAACGCCGATGGCGAGGCGTTCCGCACGGTCACCGAGATCGTCCTGAAGGGCGTACGTGCAACACACGATTGAGATGCCGGACAAGCTGGTCCCGGTGTTCAACGGCAGCGCGCGGTATCGCGGTGCCTTCGGTGGCCGGGGCAGCGCCAAGACGCGCACCTTCGCCAAGATGGCTGCGTTGAAGGGCGCGGTGGCCGCCGCCGGCGGGCAGGACGGGATCATTCTGTGCGCCCGCGCCTACATGAATTCCCTGGACGATAGCTCGCTGGCCGAAGTGAAGGCCGCGATTGCGTCCGACCCATGGCTGGCGAACGCCTACACGATGACGGAGAAGACCGTCACTACGGTGGACGGGCGGGTGGCGTTCAAGTTCGCGGGCCTGATGCGCAACATCGAGTCCATCAAGTCCAAGGCCCGCATCCTGCTGTGCTGGGTGGATGAGGCCGAAGAGGTGCCCGAGCAGAGCTGGGTGGCGCTCATCCCCACGGTGCGCGAGTACGGCTCCGAGATCTGGGTGACGTGGAACCCCAAGCGCCGGGGAGGCCCGACCGACAAGCGCTTTCGCAACGCGCAAGACCCGGACATGAAGATCGTCGAGATGAACTGGCGCGACAATCCGTGGTTCCCCGCGGTGCTTGAACGCGAGCGCCAGGTAGACCTGCGTGACCGGCCGGACCAGTACGAGCATATCTGGGAAGGCGACTACGCGACGGCGGCGACGGGCGCTTATTACGCCGAGCAGCTGCTTGCGGCGCGGCATCAGGGCCGCATCGGCCGCGTGTCGCCGGACCCGATGCTGCCGATCCTGACGTACCATGACATCGGCGGGGCCGGCGCGAAGGCGGACCTCTATGTGATGTGGGTGGTGCAGCGGGTGGACCGGGAAATCCGGGTGCTTGATCACTATGCGAGCCAGGGACAGACGCTGGGCTATCATGCGCAATGGCTGCGTGAGCGCGGCTGGGGTCGGGCGGAGATCATCCTGCCGCATGACGGCATCAACGCCAACAACCTGACCGGCAAGCGCTATGAGGACCACTGGCGCGATGCGGGCTTTTCGGCGCGCACGATCCCGAACCAGGGCAAAGGCGCCGCCGGGATGCGCATTGAGGCGCTGCGGCGGCTCTTCCCGCAGATGTGGTTCAACGAGGCGACGACGGAGCAGGGCCGGCTGATGCTGGGGCTCTATGCGCCGAAATACCATCCAACCACCGGCGACGATTTGGGGCCTGACCACGATAATTCGCACGATGCGGACGCGCTGGGGCTGATGGCGATCGATTACCAGCCGCCGCGTGTGCTGAGCGACATGCCGCTCAGGGCGCGGTTCGGCACGATGGCGTGAGGGGTTCATGTTTCTAGTACGCAGCACGATCACGCGACCGGCGGACGTTACGGCCTATGCGTCCGGCGATCTGGTCGCCAACAGCACGACGGCGGGCAGCGTCACGCCGTTCACGTTCACGCTGGATGGCTATGCGCAGCCGGTGAAGATCAGCCGCTTCATCATGCGATCCAGCAACGACACGGTGACCAACAAGAGCTTTGAGCTGCTGCTGTTCTCGGTGTCCCCGACCGTCACCAATGGCGACAACGGCGCTTTCGCGGTGACAGCGGCGAACGGCACGAACAATTTCGGCGGCATGTTCGGATCGACGGCGGCCAAGGCCACCGGCGGCGGCGCGATCAACTATTTCTACCCGATGGACAGTGCGGCGACCTTCGTGAACGGCTGGCTGGAGCAGCACATGACGCTGCCGTTCTATGGCCTGCTGCGGGTCATGGCGGCGTACACGCCGGCGAGCGCCGAGACGTTCACCATCGCGGCCGAGTGCATCCCGATCAAGTACGGCTGATGGCTTTCGCCTACGATGCAGAACGCTCCCCGGAGGAATTGCAGGTCGAGCGTGAAGGTGAACTGCTGCGCCTGCTCAAGGCCGAGGAGAATGACGCGCTTGGCTATCGCCAGAGCGAGCTGCAGCAGCAGCAGATCGACGCGCTCAAGCACCTCTATGGCGAGCCCTATGGCGATGAGGAAGATGGCCGCTCGCGTGTCGTGACGCGGGAGGTCTTCGAGACGATCTCGTGGGCGATCCCGGACCTGATGCGGGTCTTCGCCGGCGGCGGCAACACGATCTATTTGGAAGAGACCAGCCAGCAGGACTCAAAGTTCGCCCGCGACGCGGCGGATTACCTCAACTGGATCTTCAACGTCGACAATCCGGGCTATGACCTGCTGCATGACTTCGCCTTCGACGGACTGCTGCACCGGCGCGGGTTTCTGGCGTGCTACTGGCGCGACAAGGAATACGCTGCGCCGCAGACGCTGACGGGCCTGAACATCACGCAGGTGCAGAAGATCGCCGCTGATCCGACGACGGAGATCATCGGCCAGAACTTCGATGACGAAAGCGTCGGCGGCATTGCGCTGCGGGTGCGCAAGGTGAAGAAGCCGGCGCGGGCGGAGATCGTGACGGTCGCGCCGGAGGACATGCGCCTCAATGGCCGGGCGGTGGACTTGGAGTCCTGCCGCTATGTCGGCCGCGTGCTGCGCATGTTGCGGGGCGAGGTGGCGCGCATGTGGCCGGAGAAGGCCCAGGCCGTGATGGAGTATTCCGGTACGGCGGTGAGCGGGCCGCAGAACATCCGGCGCGGGTCCGATGTGCGGATGGAGCGCTTCCGGGACAACAGCGACGACTGGCAGGCGACCGGCAACAACGCCGCGCAGGAACTGCAGGTGCTGGAAGAGTATCTGCGGGTCGATCTCGACGGTGACGGCTATCCGGAGATGATCCGCTCCTACCGGCTGGGCGACCTGCTGCTGGAAGAGGAAGAGGTCAACGAGAATCCGTTCGGGTCTTGGACCCCGATCCGGATCCCGCACAAGTTCTATGGCCTGTCCATGGACGACATCACGGCGGACCTGCAGCGCCGATCGACGGTGTTGACGCGGGCGGCGCTGGATGCGGTCTATCAGTCGGTGGTGAACCGCGAGGCATTCGACAAGAACCGGGTGGAGCTCGACACGCTGCTCGCAACCTATGCCGGCGCGAAGATCGCGGTGAATGGCCCGCCGGGCGATGCGATCATGCCGCTGACGGGCGGTATCGACACGGCGAACGTCGCCTGGAACGCGCTCAACCAGCTTGCGGTGACGCTGGAGAACCGCACCGGCGTGACGCGCCAGACGCAGGGGCTTGATCCCGATGCGCTGCTGAAGGGCCCGCACAGCGGCAAGGCTATCGACCTGCTGCAGACGGCGGGCGCGGCGCGCAAGGAAGTGATGGCCCGGAACATGGCGTCGGGTCTGGAACAGTTTTTCGGCAAGCTCTACCGGCTCCTGTGCCGCAACCAGAACGAACCGCGGGCGGCGAAGATCGGCGGCAAGTGGGCGCAGTTCGATCCGTCGCAATGGGACGAGAACCTGCGTGTGCATATCCATACGGGCCTTGGCACCGGCAACCGCGACCAGACGCTGATGGGCCTGCAGCTCATCGGGCAGGCCATGCAGCAGTTCGTGGAAGAGGCGGGGCCGGACAATCCGTCCGTCACGAGCGAGCATCGCTATCGGTGGTTTGAGGAGATGTGTCGCGCGCTGGGCTATCGCAGCGCCGAGACCTTCGCTGCGGAACCGCCGCGCCAGCCGGTGATGGGGCCGGACGGTCAACCGCAGATGGACCCGGAGACGGGCGAGCCGGCGACCAAGCCGTGGTCTCCGGCGCCAAAGCCGGACCCGCAGGCCATGAAGGTGCAGGCGGACATGGCCGCGACGCAGGTGAAGATGCAGATGGAAGCGCAGGTCGCGCAGGCCAAGCATCAGCTGGACACGCAGCGGGCGGCGGCGGACCTGGAGCTTCAGCAGCAGAAGGACGCCGCCGCGCTGCAACAGCAGCAGCAGAAGGCGGAACTGGACCTGCAGCTGGCGCGCGAGAAGGCGGCGGCGGACATCGACCTCGCCAACCGCCGCGCGGAAGCCGAGATCGAACTGGCGTGGGCGAAGTTCAACGCCGAAATCGAACTGGCGCGCGAGAAGATGCGGATGGAAGGCCAGATCGCCCGCGAGAAGATCAAGGCCGAAGGCGAAAGCGACGGCGAAGACGACACGATCAGCACCAACCGCCCCGGCGGCGCGCTGGATGAGTGACCGCACCGGGCAGCTTCTGGAAGCGCTGGAGCGCGCGGAAGCGGCGTTGCGCATGTCGGCCGAGCCGGCATGGAACAGGATCTGGATCGAGCTGGAACAGGAGCTGCTTGGGCGGCTCATGGCTCTTGGGCCGACCGACGATGACGCGCGCTGGCGCGTGTCGCAGGCCATTGAAGTGGCGCGCCGCGTCCGTGACGCGGTGACGTTCGAAGCGAAGACACGTGACCAGCTTGTCAGAGAGCTGGACCTGATCGAGGGGCGGATCAAGCCGCCCATAGCGTGAGGCTATCATGGCTCTTGAAATGGCGGGTGAAGACCAGTCGGTGATGGCGGCGACCGCCAAGATTCTGGCCCTTGGCCCGGATGTTCTTGGACTGGAAGCGCCGAAGCGGGAGAACCGCATCGAGCGCGATCCGATCGAGCGCGAACAATCGACCGACATGGATGTGCAGGACGAGGGGGCCAAGGAGGCCCAGACCCCGGCGCCCGAACAGAAGGAGGCCGCCGCCGATGAGGCCGGCGACTTCCTCGAGATCCCCGGCGAAGGCGAAGAGGTGGAAAAGGTTCCGCTCGCCGAGGCCGTCGAAGCAGTGAAACAATATCGGGCGATGCGTGGAGACATCGCCGCGGCCGTCAACCGGGCCGAGATCGAGTACAGCCAGCGGATGGACGCACAGGTGCAGGCGATCGCCACCACCTATGCGGAAGTGGCCAGACAGGCGCAGATCGCACTGGAAGCGATGCCCCGGCCCAGACCTCCGTCCGACCTGCTGCGCGATCAGCGGTCCGAGTATTACAATCCTGAAGAGTATGTGGCGCAGCTGGAACAGTACCAGGCCCAGCTGCAACAATGGCAAGCCGTCGAGGCGAACGCGACGGCGGCGCAGCAGCAGGAGCAGAGGGCTCTTGAGGCGGCGGCGCTGATGCGGTCGCAGCGGGAGCATGAGCGCGTGGCGCGGTTCATTCCGGAATGGGGGAAGGACGAAACCCGCGCACTGGTTCAGGACCGCCTGTACAAGTTCCTTGAGACCGAATACGGCGTCGATGCGGCGCTGCTGGACACGTTGCCGTTCGATCACCGCTTCGTGCGGGCCATGAACGATCTGGCGACGCTGAAGGCGGCGAAAACGCAGGCGCCGGAGGTCCGCAAGGCGGTGCAGGAGAAGGCGCCCAAGATCACCCGCGGCGGGCAGACGCCCCAGCGGGCCGAGAACGGGCAGTTTGTGTCCGCCGCGCGCCAGCAGCTCAGCCAGTCAGGATCGGAAACCGACGCCGCGCGTCTCTTCTTGACCGACCCACGGTTCAAAAGCCTGTTCACGTAACAGGCCGCGCATCGCTCTCCAGCCAGAGAGAGCGAACCCATGGCAGTCCCAACAGGTACATTCACGACGTTCAGCCAGGTCGGCATCCGCGAGGATCTGACCAACGCAATCTACGACATCTCCCCGATGGAAACGCCCTTCATGAGCACCATCCAGCGGGGCGCGCCGGCCAAGAACCGGTTCATCGAGTGGCAGACCGACATTCTCGCCACCGCCGCCGTCAACAAGGCGATTGAAGGCGACGACGCCACGTACAACACCGCGACGGCTACAGTCCGGCCGCGGAACTACACGCAGATCAGCCAGAAGGCGATCAGCGTGTCCGGCACGGCGCAGGCGGTGACGCTTGCGGGCCGTGAGGAGGAACTGGCCTACCAGATCGCCAAACGGTCGAAGGAAATCAAACGGGACATCGAGGTCCAGCTGACGGGCAACAACGCTTCGTCTGCGGGCACCGCGTCCACCGCGCGCCGTTGCGCCGGGTTTGAGGCCTGGATCACCACGAACGATTCCCGCGGCACCGGCGGCGCGGACGGCGGCTACACCGCGGCCGGCACCGTGACGGCGGCGACTGACGCATCCAGCACCAACCAGCGGACGTTCACGGAAGCCCGCCTCAAGGCGGTGATCCTGAACTGCTGGAACAGCGGGGGCCAACCGAGCATCGTGATGGTCGGCCCGGTCAACAAGCAGAAGGCGAGCGGCTTCGTGGGCATCACCACGAAGTATTCGGACTTCGGCAATGCCGGGAAGTCCGATGCGCTGACCATCGTCGCCGCGGCGGATATGTATCTGTCCGACTTTGGCAAGCTGCGGATCGTGCCCAACCGCTTCAGCCGGGAGCGGACGGCAATGGTGATCGACCCGGAATACTGGTCGATGCACTATCTGCGTCCGTTCGCGGTCAACCCGCTGGCGAAGACCGGCGACGCCGACAAGCGTCAGCTCATCACCGAATACACGCTGTGCTCCCGCAATCAGCGGTCGTCCGGCGTGGTGGCGGACCTGACCACGACGTAAACCTGAACCGGGGCGGCTCATATCGGGCCGCCCCATTTCATCATGGAGAGAACTGCAATGGCGGTTGAAGGCGACACGGACGAGGATCCCACCATCGAGCTGCCGGCGATCCGTCGCCAGCCGCCGCGCGCGGCCAAGGCGGAGCCGGCGCCGGCGGGCGATCTGGCCAGTGTGCTGGCCGCGGCGCTCGCCTCTGCGCTGGGCGATGCGGGCAAGCCGAAGCAGCCCGACGTGCGCTATGGCGAAGAGGACCAGAGCGCGGTCGCACTGATCGCCAACCGGCCATTCCAGATCGCGGCGGAAGACCTGCCGTGGAAAGAGATCGCCGGCACGGCGCACGGCATGGACGGCATGGGCAAGCATGTCGATGTGAACGAGCGCTTTTCCGTGCGCGCGCACAAGGTGGATTACCTGATCGAAAGCGGCCTTGCGCGCCTTGACCGGGGGCGCGCGTGAAGGTGCTGCTGGATGTGAGCCCCTGGGGCATCACCGAGACCATGAGCTATGACCATGCGACCGGGATCCTGACCATCCAGACGACGCAGAACGTCGCGCCGATCCTTGAGAACAACATCGACGCCCAGAACCAGGGCTTTGACCGCAAGGGCGATATCTGGCCGATCGCGTCGGTGCCGGAAACGGTGCTCTATGCGTGGATGGGCGAGTATGAGGCCAAGACCGGCCGGGATATCGTCTCGCCCTACAATGACGACGACGAATGGAACGCCTTCGTCTATGCCCGGCTGGACGACAGCGACTATCGCAAGCTCCGCACCGGGCTGTTCAGGATCGGCCGCTGATGCTGACCGAACTGGAACGCCTGCTGCTGCAGGGACAACGGGCCATCGAGGCCGGCGATGCGGCGCGGGCGCTGATCGCGGCGGACGAGGTGCTGAAGCGTGAACCGGCGCAGGTGGACGCCATGTTTCAGGCCGGCAACGCCATGATGCGCGCGGGCAATACGGGTCTCGCGCTGCAATTCTTCAACACCGCGCGGCAGGCGACGGACAAACCGCATGTCCTCGCCGCGTGCTGGAACAATATCGGGGCGTGCCTGCAGGACTATCGCCCCGATGAGGCGTATCAGGCGCTGCTGCAGGCCCTGAAATATGGCGAGCCGCGGGAGACCTACGACAACCTCTGCAATGTCGCCTCGCAGATCGGCAGGCACGAGGAGGCGCTGAGCTGGGCGGACAAGTCGGAGAAGGAGGCGCGCAAGGACGCGAGCTACAACCGGTCGTTCGCGCTCTTCAATCTGGGCCGGTGGACCGAGGCGTGGGCCTGTTTCGACCGTTCCATCCCGCAGCGGGACGGGGCGGCGCGCAGTTTCGGCTTCCCGCGCTGGGACGGGAAGGGCGGTCGCCCGATCGTTCATGGCGAGCAGGGCATCGGTGACGAAATCCTGTGGGCGTCGCTGTTGCCGGCGGACTTCAACGGGATCATCGAGTGCGAACCGCGCAACGAGACCCTGTTCGCGCGTTCGTTCCCGCAGGCCAGGGTCTATGGCACGCGGCGTGAGCAGTACATCGAGTGGGTCGATGCTGAACAGCCGACCCATGAGATCGAGATGGGCGGGCTTGGGCGGCTGTTTGCGCCGGAGCCGTTCCGGCGCGGCGCCTTCCTGCGTGCGGACGGGCCCCGCGTCGACGCCATGTCGCAATGGCTGCGGCAGATGGGCGAAGAGGTTCGCGTCGGCATTGCATGGACGGGCGGGTCGTGGAGCACCGGACGGGCGCGCCGGTCCGTGCCGTTTCAGGAGATCAAGCGGCTGTTCGACGTGCCGGGCGTCACGTTCGTGAACCTTGAATATGAGAACCGCCGCGAAGAGCTGGCGGGCTTTCCGGGCGTGCTGGATCCGCGCTGGGCGACGAAGAAGGGCGCCGACATGGACGATCTGGCGGCGCTGGTTGCGTCGCTGCATCTGGTGATCGCGCCGACCACGAGCGTGGTCGATCTGGCGGGTGCGCTGGGCGTGGAATGCTGGGCCATGGTCGATGAGCACCCGCAGTGGCGATATTCGCCGGTCGCTGGGCCGGACGCCATGTGGTTCTATGAGAGCGTGCGGTGTTTTCGCCAGCAGGCGCGGGACAAGGGCGGCTGGCACCGCGTGGTGGGCATGGTCAAGCGCGCGCTTCTGGATCGTCTTGAGGCGAGGCAGGCGGCATGATCCACGAGACCGCGTTCATCCATCCGCTGGCGCATGTTCAGGGGGCGACGGTCGGCGCGCGCACAAGGATTTGGCAGTTCGCCAGCGTGATCCGGGGCGCGGTGCTGGGCGCGGACTGCACCGTGGCGTCCGGGGCGTGTTTTGACGGATCGCGGGCGGGCGACCGCACGATCCTGTCGCACAATCTGGCGGCCGGTCCCGGCTTCTGGCTGGGCGATGACGTGTTCATCGGGCCGAACTGCACGCTCTGCAATGATGCGTGGCCGCGGTCCGTGAAGGACGGCTTTGACCCGTCCCGCTTCGACGGCAAGCATTGGGCCATCGTGATTGAGCACGGCGTGACGGTGGGGGCGGGCTCCACCATCCTGCCCGGCATTGTGCTGGGCGAGGGGTGCATGATCGCGGCAGGGTCGGTGGTCGCGAAGGACGTTCCCGAGGGCGCGCTGTGGAAGGACAATCGCATCAGCATGATCCCGGATGAGGCGCGGATGCTTGCGCGCCGGATGCGCTTTGCGGGCGAACGGAGCCCGACGCGGTGATCACCGTCGCAACGCTTTTTTGGACGCCGAACGCGCACAGCCACCATTTCTCGACCATGTATAATGAGACGTGGGTTGAGCGGCTTTACCGGGGCTTTCAGCGCAATCTGACGCGGCCCTTCCGGTTCGTGTGCTTCACGGAGCGGGACCGCACCTTCCACGAACCGATTGCGCAGGAGCGGATCGAGGGCGAGCCTACCTATGCGACGTGCATCCAGCCCTATCGGCTGGACGAGCCCATGATCCTGGTGGGGCTGGACACGATCATCACCGGCAATATCGACCATCTTGCGGACTATTGCCTGACGGCGGACGTGCTGGCGGTGCCGCGGGACCCGATCTTCACGGACACGGTGTGCAACGGCGTGGCGCTTGTGCCGGGCGGCATGAAGGCGCGGATGTTTGATCGCTGGCAGGGCGAGAACGATATGGACTGGATCCGCGCCAACCCGCACGCGGTGATCGATGATCTCTGGCCGGGGCAGGTGAATTCCTACCGCTGCCATGTGAAGGCGCATGGCCTCGGGGACAGCCGGATCGTCTATTTCCATGGCAAGGAGAAAATGGACGATCCGTACTTTGAAACGGTCGGCTGGGTGCGGAGGCACTGGCAGTGACGCTGTCGACCTTCGGCGACCTCAAGACCGCGGTGGCGGACTGGCTGGAGCGCACGGACCTGACCAGCGCCATCGCCAACGACTTCTTCCCGATCACGCAGTCCAAGATGTATCTGGGCGACCGCAGTGCCGGGATGCAGGACATTGAGCCGCTGCGCATCCGGGCCATGGTCTCCACCGGCACGCTGACGCCGGCCACGGGCGGGACGATCACGATCGCCACCGATGTCAGCGCAAACTGGCTGGAGTTCATTGAGCTGACGCCGACCTACAGCGGCGCGCAGTCGATCGACTACATGGAGCCGTGGTCGTTCCGGAAGCGGGTGGATGCGATCTCCTCAACGGTGGCGCCGCAATGGATCTACACCGTTGAGGGCGGGATCGTGTATCTCGCGCCGGCGGCGATCAGCACGATCCGGGCGGCGTGGTACGCAAAGTTCACGGCGCTGTCGGGATCGGGCGACACGGACTGGATCATCCTCAATGCGCCGCAAGTCTATCTCTATGGGTGCCTCGCCGAAGCGTGCGCCTATCTGCAGGACGACCGCCTGCCGCAGTTCCGGGCGATGTTCGCCGGGGCGATCAAGGCGCTCAACATGAACGACCAGATGCAACGCGCTTCGGGTTCAAAGCCGGTGGCGAGACCAAGGACGGTCGCATGACGACACAGGCCATCTTTGGAGCGATCACGCTGCAGGACATGCGCGCGAACGCCTCCCTGACGCAGCTCGTGATGCCGCTGATCGCGCGGGCCTGCGCGCACTCCGGCGGGCGGTGGACGCCGGAAGCGGTGGCGGACGGCCTGATCGACGGCAGTTTGAAACTCTGGGGAACGATGCAGCCGCCCAAGGACCTGCGCGCCGTGGCGATTACGCGCATGGCCCCGTATGAAAGCGGCGTGCCGGTGATGGAACTGCTGTTGCTGGGCGGGCCGGATCATCGCGGCATGTTCCGCTTTCTGCCGGCGCTGAAGGATCTGGCGCGGCGGTCCGGTGCGGAACGCATGGTGATTGTCGGCAAGAAGGGATGGGCGGACGACCTACCGGAAGAATGGGTTCAGGTCGCCACCATCTATGAGTGCAGCCTTGAGCGCGCTGCTCAAGATTGACCTGCCGCCGGGCCTGTCGCGCCGCGGCACGGTCTATCAGACGCAAGGCCGCTGGTATGATTCCAGCCTTGTGCGCTGGTTCAAGGGCGCAATGAAGCCGATCGGCGGGTGGGCCGCGCGCATCACGACGCCGGTGACCGGTGCGCCGCGCGCCATGGTGTCGTGGCGGGACAATTCCTCGATCCGCTATTACGCGGTGGGCACGCATTCGAAGCTCTATGCGGCGACGTCGTCGCTGACGGCCATGGTGGACATCACGCCGGTCGGGTTCTCCGCCGGCCGCGCTGATGCCACAAGCGGTGGCGGCTATGGCGTGGGCGTGTACGGCGCGGGAACCTATGGCACGCCGCGCGTGGACAATGTGAGCGTCCAGGACGCCAGCATGTGGACGCTGGATGTCTTCGGCCCGTACCTCGTCGGCGCGATGTCCGACGACGGCAAGCTCTATAAATGGTCGCTGGACATTTCGACGCCGACAAAGGCCGCCGTCATTTCCGGCGCGCCGACCGGCAACAGCGCCTGCGTGGTGACGCCGGAGTTTTTCCTGATGGCGCTGGGCGCCGGCGGGGATCCCCGCAAGGTGCAATGGTCGGACCAGGCGGCGGAAACGACGTGGACGCCCTCCAGCACCAACCAGGCGGGGTCCTACACGATCCAGAGTCCGGGGCGGCTCATGTGCGGGAAGAAGACCCGCGGCCAGACGCTGATCTTCACGGACACGGACGTGCATGTGGCGCGCTATATCGGCCTGCCGTTCGTCTATTCGATCGAGCGGGTAGGGGAGTCCTGCGGGATCATTTCCCGCGGCGCGGTGGTGGCGAGCGATACCCGCGCGATCTGGATGAGCCAGGCCGGGTTCTTTGCATGGGACGGCGGCGCGGTGATCCCGCTGGACTGCGATATCTATGACGCGATCTTTGGGGGCCTGAACTTCACGCAGCGGTCCAAGATCACCGCGATGCTCAATTCGCAGTTCAGCGAGGCGTGGTTCATGTTTCCGTCCGCGGCGTCGACCGAGAACGACAAGGTCGCGGTCTATAACTACGACGAGAACACATGGGCGTTGCACACCCTGACGCGCCTGTGCGGCGTCGATCGTGGCGTGTTCAATGCGCCGATCATGTTCAACGCCAGCGGCTACGCCTATGACCACGAAACCGGCTACACCTGGGACAGCACGCCATACGCCAAAAGCGGGCCGTTCGAGCTGGGCGCGGGCGACCGCATCACGCGGGTGCGGCGGCTCATTTTCGATGAGGCGACCAGCGGCGATGTGCGCGTGTCGCTCAAGGCCATGAACTGGCCGAACGGAACAGAGACCACCTACGGCCCCTATGCGTCGGGCAATCCGGTCAGCGTGCGCATGTCGGCGCGGCAGGTCTCGCAATATGTCGAGTTCCTGCGGGGCAATTCCCAGTGGGGCGCGCCGCGGGTCGACATTGTCCAGGGGAGCAAGCGCTGATGGCGTCCAACACGTTTCGCATCAGCCAGATGATCGAGCACCTGCGCCGCCTGATGGAGGAGCACGGCGATCTGGAAGTGGTGGCGCCGGTGCGCGCCGCCGACCGCATCTACGCCATCACGTCGCGCGATGTTGTGGTCGGCTCGACCGGCATCGGACTCGCGGCGACCATCACGCCGACCGAAGACTATCAACGCGCGCCGCAGGGCCCGGACGATCCCTGGACCTATGATCTCACGACCGCGCCTGTGGACACGGAGGTCTATGTCTACAAGCGCTATGGCGGGCAGGATCGCGGGTTCGTGGATCAGGCAGGCATCTGGCATGTCTATGAAGGCGGCGGCACGGCGTGGCCGATCGCGCCGGGAGGCGTCCTTGCATGGCGAACGTAAAATTTCCCCAGCCGCCGGCGCAATACGACCGGGGCGCGATGGCGCTGCTGGTGGCGGCGCTGGAAACGGCGGATCGCGCCAATGTGAAGAAGGACGAGGAATGGAATCCGAGACGACTGGTGCTCAAGGACACGGTGACCGGCACGCGCTACGTGCTGACGGTGGCGTCCGGGGCGCTGGTGCTGACGGCGGTCTGACCTATGCGCAGGTGGCGGACTGGTTCGCGGACGCGCTGGGTGACGATCCCGTGTGGACCGTTCGTGACCTGTTCGAGATGGTCCGCCGGGGCGAAGGCACGATCTGGCCCAACGAGCGCTCCGCGCTGTTCCTCAAGTTCAATGACTATCCGAACGGCGAGAAGGTGATCGAGGTGGGCCCGGCCGGCGGCGACCTTGAGGAAATCCTTGCCAGCGTGCCGCGGATCGAGGCGTGGGCGCGCGCCAACGGGCGCACGCAGGCGATCGTCTATGCGGGGCGGGAAGGCTGGCGGCGCGCGTTGGCGCCGCAAGGGTATGAGATGTTCCAGATTGCGTTGCGAAAGGTGCTCTGATGGGCTCCGGCGGGAAGAACAAGCAGACAACCCAGCAAACGACGGTCCAGACGCCGCAGGTGCCGTCCTGGATTTCGCAGCCCTACCAGAACTACGCGCAGTCCGTGAACGACACGTTCGCCAATCTTGGGGATGCGGCCGACTATACGGTAGGGCCGAGCGCCAACCAGTCGGCGGCGTTCAACATGATCGGCCAGCCGTCGCAGTTCCAGCCGTCCATCAGCCAGTCGCTGCGGGATACGAGCGCGCTGACAGGCTACACGCCCGACCTGCTGCGCGAGACCGACCTTGCGCCCTACATGAACCCGTACCAGCGCGACGTGATCGACGCGACGATGAACGACGCGCAGCGGTTCCGGGACAAGCAGCGCACCGCGGGCATGGCGAGCGCCACGCGGCTCGGCGGCGTGCTGGGCGGCGATCGTTATTATGTGCAGGAAGGAGAGGACGACGCGGCGTCTTCCAACAACCTTGCGCAGATCATTGCGCAGCTCCGGTCCTCGGGCTTCAACCAGGCGCAGCAGGGCGCGATGTTCGACATCAATTCCGGCCTGCAGGGCGCGCAGTTCCGGCTGGGCGCAGCCAGCCAGCTCGGCCAGATGGGCCTTGCGGCGTCCGCCGACGAACGCGCGCGCATCGGCCAGATGGCGGACCTCGGGGCGCAGGAACGCGACATTCAGCTGAGCAACAACCCGACGCTGGCGCGGTTGCGACTGCTGGCGCTGCAGGGCGGGCTGCTCGGCCAGATCCCGACCCGCACCTTCACCGGCCAGACCTCGAACACCAACGGTACGTCGACGAGCAGCTATTCGCCGGGGCTGTTCAACTGGGCCCAGCTGGGCGTTTCACTGTTCAAATAGCGAGACACTGAACCATGCCAATCGGATTGGGAGCCTGGGGTGCAGCGCCGGCGGGGTCGCCCGCGCGCCCGCGTCGCCGCGTCGCGCTGCAGGACCTGCCGGCCGCGGACATTCAGGGCGCGCCGTACACGGGCGATCTCGCGGCCATGGCGCCGCAGGTCAGCGCGCCGATGACGGCCCCGCGCATGCCGGGCGCGTTCGGGCGCGCCATCGGCGCCGTCAACCGCTTCATGACGCCGGATCGCTGGGAGCGGCTGGCGGCGGGCCTTGGCGACCTGTCGGACGGCGGCGACCGGCTGAGTCAGGTGATGGCGTCGCAGCGCGGGCAGGCGTTCCAGCAGGCGCAGCTGGATCGCCGGAACGCCATTGAGGACGAGGAGCTTGGCTACAAGCGCGACGATCGCGCCGCGCAGGAAGCGCAACGGCGCGCGCTGCAGGAGGTGCTGGCGGGCCTGCCGGAAGGCGAACGGGTTCTGGCGATGCTCGATCCGGAGGGTTTTGTTCGATCGATGATGAAGACCGAGGAGAACCCGTACATGGTGGTTGCCCCCGGCGGGTCGCTGATCGACCGGCGTACGGGCAAGCGGGTCTACCAGGCGCCGTTTGCGCCGCGTTCCGGCGCGGGCGGAGATGGCGCGCTGGAGCCCTGGGACGATGGATATTTTGGAGGCGGTGACTGATGGGCGCTCCAGTTCCCGGACAAATTTATGTTGGGCGGAACGGTCGGCAGTACCGGTACAATGGCGGCGATCCCCGCGCGCAATCGAGTTATTCGCTGGTCCAGCAGTCCCGGAGCACGACCTACAGCGAACAGGATAGCGCGGCGAAAGCGGCTGCCGCGGCCGAGGCGAAGAAGGCCCGCGACACGCTTGCGCTGGCAGAGCAGTTCTACACCTTGAACCGGAACACCGGCACCGGGGACTGGATGAGCGCGGAGGCGACCAATCCAGAAAGCCTGTTCCGCAAGCTGGGCATCGGCATGCCGGGACGTGATCGCTACAGCAACCTGCAGACCATGAACGCCCTGACCAACAGCATGGTGCAGGCGAACATCCAGCCGGGCACGTCCAGCACGATGAACTCGGATGCGGAGCGCCGCGGTTTGGCGCTGACCTATCCGTCGGTGCTCAATCCCGGCTCAACCAATGTTCAAATCCTGCAGAACATGCGCCTGAAAGCGCAGTTGGAAGCGGCACGCACCGCGGCGATGGATCGTTACCTGGCCCAGAAGGGAGACTTAAGCGAATTCGACGCCGCGTGGGCGCCGCAGGAGCAAAGCATCCGTGGCGCTTTCGGGCGTTCCATTCGCCGGCCGGCTTCTGGCGCTGGCGCGGCCGGCTCCTCACGCAACGTGAGCGTCAATTACTGATGCCCTATTCGATCACGACCCGTGACGGAATCACGGTCGAGAACATCCCGGACGACGTGCCTCCGGATGATCCGTCGCTGAAGGCTCGTGTGGCGCAAGCCAGAAAGCAGAACAGGCCGCGCGGCTACGACCCGGTGCAGGGCAGCAAGGACACGCTGGCGCACGCTTTCACCGCGGGCCTGTCGGACGCCGCCGGCGGCGCCGGGGCAGGCACGGGCACGGTGCTCAAGGGTCTCCTGTCGGGCAATGTCCGCTCCCTGCAGGACGCCGGCGCGGCGTTCCAGTCCGGCTATGGCGGCGAGGTCAATCGCGCGCGGTCCTACCGGCGCCAGTTTCAGGCCGAGCAGCCCGTGCTGGCCGGCGCCGAACAACTGGCGGGGCTGTTCGGGATCCGCGGCGGCAATGTGCCCGGTGCCGCGCGGGCCGCGGCGGCAGCGCCGGTCGCCGAACGTGCCGCGGCCTATCGCACGGCATTGCGCGCTGCGCCGCCAGTGTCGCCCGTGAAGTCCATTGCGGTCGGCGGCGGTCTGGCGGGCGTTTCCGGCGCGGTCAATGACGAGAGCGGCGATCCAGTGGGCGCGGGGCTTGCCAGCGGCGCTCTGGGGCTGGCGCTCGGGACAGGGCTGCTGGGCGCGGGACAGGTGGCGGGCGCGGGCCTCAATGTGGCGCTGCGCAACAACCTGTCGCCGGAACAGCGCGCCGCGCGCCTGATCCAGCGCGAGATCGGGCGCACGATGTACACCGATCCTAGGACAAACCGGCCGCGTCCAATGACGTTGCAGGACATGAACGCCAATCAGCGGGCGCTGGGGTCCGGCGCCAATCTGGAAACTGTCGCCGAGCTTGGCGGCAAGCGCCTGAAGGCCGCCGCGCGCGCCGTCGCCAACGTGCCGGGGGCTGGGCAATCCATTGCGGAAAACGCGCTGGAAGGTCGTGCGTCCAAGATGAGCGACCGCATCATGACGGAGGTCGGACGGGGCCTTCCGGGCGCGCGGCGCGACATGACCTATGAGGAAGCGCAAGATGTGTTCCGCCAGCAGCGCGCGGGCATCAATCGCCAGAACTACGATGCGGCCTATCAGGAGACCGCCGCGCCGGAGACGGTGCAGATGACGATGGTTCCGGCCATGCGCGAGGCGCCGGACGCGGCGATGCGCAACGCCATGGGCCATCTGGACGAGCACGAATATCGCATCCGCAACGCCATTCGCATCGCGGAGATGGGCGGGCGCAACGTCAATGAAGACGAGATTGGAAAGCTCACCGGGCAACTGGCGCAGGTTGATCGGGCGCGCGCGGAACTGTCCGCCATCGCTGGCGGCGAAACTCCTGAGAACGTGAGCCCTCTGGCCGCCGACATGTTCCAGCGCGGTCTGCGGCAGGTCTCGATCAGCGAGCCGGGGGCGCCCTGGGGGCAGGGCACGCGGACCTTCAACCAGTTGTCCGACCAGGTCTATCCCGCCCTCGGCAAGGCGCGCAGCGAAGCCCATGTCGGCAAGAGCGGCGAAGAACTGATGGACCTTGGCCGCAACCTGCTCAATGCGACGGACGGCGAAATCCGGGTCGCCTTGCGCGGGGCGGGCGCCACTGAGCGGGACGCCATGATGCAGGGCGTGCTGTCGGGCATCGAGCACAAGATCAACCAGTCCGACACGGGCTTCGTCGCGCGCTTTGTGCGCAACAAGAACTGGCAGAACGCGCTGAAAGAAGCGATCGGCGAAAAGCCGGCGGCGCGGATCATGACCCGCATCAAGCGGGAGGCGCTGATGAACGCATTCCGCAACTATGTCCTGTCGGGTTCGCGCACGACGCCGCTCAAGGAAGACATCCGGGCGCTGACCGAGGGCGAAAGCGAACTTGGTTTCATGGCCGATTTCCTGGATTCCGGCGGAGACGTGAAGAACTTCGCCATGAAGCGCGCCGTGGCGTGGTGGCGTCGCCAGTCCGAGAACGGCGGCATCAATGATCCCGAGGTCAACCGCGCGCTGGCGGAAATGCTCTATGCGCGGGCGACCAGCGGCCCGACCGGCGGACTGGCGAAGATGCAGGACGCTGTGCGCGCACTGCCGCGCTATGCGCAGGGCGTCACGTCCGCCGGGCCTGACGCGACGCGCTTTGCCGCGCCGGTGGACAATTACAGGCGGGAACGATGGGAACGCTAGCCGACGACTACATCGCCGCGCGCAAGGAAGCGGAGCGGCCGAAGCGACGCCAGCAGACCCGCCGTCCCATCGGTGAATATCTGCAGGACGCAGAAGCGGCGCGGCAGGCCATTCTCCCGGCCACGGGCGACACGCTGGCGCGCATGGCGCTGGGCGCCGGGCGCGACATCAGCCGCGGGATCTCGACGCTTGTGACCACGCCGCTGCCGGGCGCCAACCCGCGGCAGCGCTTCCTTGCGGACCAGGGCGCGCAGGCGCGGGCGCGCGAGAATGAGGTCGTGGTGACGGCCCCGAGGGCGCCGCTATCGCGCCGCGCTGCCGTGGCCGTGCAGGACGCATGGCGTGAGCAGGGCGGGCTGATGGCGCCGGCGCGGATCGCGGCGCAGGGCTTCAACGCGGCGAAGGGGTTTGTGAAAAGCGCTGTCGTGGATCCCGCCGTCAATGCGCCGCGGGACTTCATGGAGGGCGGCAGGCTTCTGCGGGAGAACGGCTATGAAGCCGCCCGCCCAAGGCTTGCGGCGTCGACGGGCAATGCGGTTCTGACGGCCGGCAACATCGCCACGCTGGGCGAACTGGGCGCGCTGCGCGGGGTTGCGGGCGCCGCGCGCGCCGGGGCGCGGGAGGCGGTGGAGGCCGCCCCGCAAGCGACGGCGCAGGCCGCGCGCGGGGAAGCGGGGGCGCTCGACATGAGCACGGAAGCGCGCAGGGCGGGGCCGATGGGCCGCTCGCCGCGCAGGGACACCCTCAGCCTGCCCCTCGCCGTGGGCGGCGGGCTTCTCGGCGCGTCGCTGACGGACGGCGACGCGCGGGCGCAGGGGCGCGGCGTCGGCGACCCGCGCAACAATGTCGACGAACGTCCGATGAGCCGGGAAGAGCTGATGGCCCGCGGGGGCGGGGGCAACCCATATCCGCCGCCGTCCTATGTCGACGGCTTCCGCGGCCGTGAGCCGCCAAGGCCAGATCCCAACGCAACCCCGATGGAGCAGCTGGCGCCGGGCGGGCCATACTATCCGGGCGGGGGCAGGGAGGGCGAGCGCAACGACAGCGGTGGCGGCTCGTTCCTTCCGTTCGCCGCGGCCGCGGCCATGGGGCTGGCCGGCCGCTATGGCGGGCGCGCGCTGGCGGCTGGAGAGGTTGCGGCGGCGGAACGCCTCCTCGCCAAGGCGCCGATCAGGCAGCTTGAACAGGCCAGCCGCACCGCGCAGGCGGCACGCAACGCACAGGAGACCGTGGCGAACGTCTTTGCCGGCACCGGCGGGGCGCTTGGCGGGCTTGGAGCCGCCGCCATGGATCCTTCCATCGCCAGCGAAGACCCACTCAGCGCCGGGGTCAAATACGGCCTCGGTGGCGCTGCGGCCGGGCTTGCCGCGGGGCAGGCGTCCCGCATCGCGAGGCCCGCAACCCAGAGCGTGCTTGGCCCGCGAACCGTAACGGCGGAGCAGCTGATGCCCGGCGGTCGAAACCCTTACAGGATGCGGCCGCCGGAGCTTGAGTCCCCGGCGGCCGGGCGCGGCGGCACGGCATGGACAAGCGATGTCGTCGCGCCCACGACCTATGGCGCGCCATGGACGAAGGACAAGAACGGCAAGCTGGTTCAGGTTCCGCAATGGCCGCTGACCACGCCGCCGCCGGTCGCGGGTCCGGTGCAGCGCCTGCCACCGCGCGGGGATCAGGCCTTCATGCTTCCGCGTACGGCGGAAGGCCTGCCGTTCAATGCCTGGGACGGCCGCAGCCAGGCGCTGGCGCAGGGGCGCACGGCGATGGGGGCCGATCGTGCGCCGCCACGACTGACCACGCCGCCGCGCCTTGCGCCGCCGGTGCGACCGCCGCGGGCGCTGGGCAAGAAGGGCGCCACGCTGGCGCAACGGATCGACGCCGGAAAGCCGACCGCGCCGCATTTCAAGTCGAAGGAATACACGGCCGCAGAGGTGCGGCAGGCGGCGCAACTGATCGGCGCGGATGTCGGCAAGAACAAGGGCGAGACGGCCGCCAATATCGCCGCACGCCTGAAAAAATCTGACGGAAAAGAGCTTGCCCGACGCCTTGCGGGCGCCGGGCTGGCGGGTCTGACGATTGCGGCGCTACCGCGTGACGAACAGGGCGAAAGCCGCAATGTTCGCTAGAAGCGCAATCGGCACCCAGATCAGGGTCTTCCGTGACAACTGCGTCTTCGGCCGCGGCTCCGTCCAGAACCGCTTCGAGAACACGCCGCCGGGGCGTTGGTCGGTGATCTGCATGTCCCTGTCCTCCACCGGCAAGGATACGCCCGCGTGGCCGGTTTGCAACGGAAATCAGTCGTCGCCGAACGCGCGCCGCCGGATCTCAAGCAACCGCATGACGCGTAACTCCCGGTCCAGATTGTCGGCGGCCCAGCCTATCGTGTCGCCGCCTTCCGGGGGCTCCGGCACGGGCCGCGCGGCTTCCGCGATCATGCGATCAAGCCGCCGGATGGCGAAGTGGCGCCGCACGATGAACACGACCACCGAGCCGATCTGCCAGAGGAGCCAGAGCCCGCCGATCAGGATGAGAATGTCCACCATCGCCCGCCTCCATCAGGCCGCCTCCGGGCGGCCTTTTTCTTTGCCGGTCACGCCGGCCGGCATCAACCCGTTTGTCTTTGGGGCCGTGAATGGCTGACGCCAGCACCACACTCTACCTCCTGATCAAGCCTGAAGTCGGGGCGAGCGCCGATACATGGGGGTCCAAGCTCAATGTCGACATGGACGCGCTGGACAAGCTCCTTGGCGCGATCAACACCGGCGGTTCCGGCGCGGCCTATACCCTGACCAGCGGGCAGTCGCTGACGGCCTACGCCTCGGGGCAGAGCTTTCTCGTGAAGGCAAGCTTCACCTGCAACGCGGCGGCGACGCTGAACGTGGACGGCCTCGGAGCCAAGAACATCACCAAGCGCGGCACGGTGGCGACCGTGTCCGGCGATATCGTCAGCGGCAACATCTACCGCATGACCTATGACGGGACGCAGTTCCAGGCAGAGGGCTTTGTTCCGGGCAACTTCCTGCTGCCCGCGAACAACCTCTCAGACCTCGCCAGCGCGGCGACGGCGCGCACGAACCTGGGCCTCACGTCCGCGGCGACGACGGCGATCGGCACGAGCGGGGCGACGCTCCCGCTCAACAACGCGGCAAACACCTTCAGCGCGACGAACATCTTCAGCGCGCGCCAGCGCTTCAGCGCCAGCATTGCATTGGATCTCTACAACTCCAGCGGCTCTGCGGACGGCAAGGGCTGGGACTTCTCGTATTCGTCGGACAACCTGATCTTCGGCATCGTGAACGACGCCTACGGCAGCCGGTTCAACATCTTCGAGGTCGTGCGTAGCGGCTTCAGCGCAACAAGCTTCAAGTTCACGACGCCGGTGCAGGCGCCCATTTCCATCTCCGCGGAAACCACGGGCGCGCTGACCAGCGCGTCGCGCAACATGCAGGTGCATTGCTCCGGCAACATCACATTGCCCGCGTCGGGCATGACGGACGGCGACATCATCCTGATCGACCCGCGCGGGACGGCCCGCACGATCACCCGCCCGGCGGCGCACACCATGTACGTCGCGGACGTGGATTCCGCGACGGCGACCACCACGGCCCGCAGCCTTGTGCTGGCGAAGTTCAACGGGTCCTCGACCTGGTGTCTCTCGGGAATCTGACATGAGCTTTCTTGCTGCGGTCGCCGGCGCCATGAAGCGTTCCGCCGGTATTGCGCTCAGCGCGCTGTTCAGTTCGATCACCGATGCGTCGGGCGGCGGTCCGACCGCCGGCAATACCGTCACCCTCACCATGGCGAGCGGCAAGACGGTCACGGTCACGCACAGCCTTGGCGGAACCCTGCGCTACAAGAAGAACGCCGGGGCGTTCACGTCCTGCCCGAGCGGGACGACCATCGCCGTCGTCAACAGCGACACGCTGCAGTTCGACTACGCCAGCGGCGGCGGCGAGGCCGGCACGGTGACGCTCTCCGTGTCCGGCGCATCCTTCGCCTCCTTCCTCTGCACAGGGACCTGATCCATGACCGATCTTCGCCAAGCCAACGCCGACGCGCTGGGGCACCTCGTTTCCATGCGCAACATCCTTGCGGAAAAAGGCCCGGAGTTCATCGCGCACGCCGCCGCTCTCGACGACCTGCACCGCGACAAGGAAATGGCGGAAGACGCCGTGCTGTCGTTCCGCGCGATTTTCAACCGCATCAACGCCGCCGTCATGCGGCTCGACCCCGAAGCGCAACCCGTCCCGCTGGAGCCCCCGGCGCCGCCCACGCCGCCCGTGGACGCCTATGCCGGCGTCATGGTGCAGGGGGATCCCGTGGAGGCGCTGCGCACACACCGGCTGGGGCAGGTGGCCGCCAAGGCCCGCGCGCTGGCGACGGCGCGCTTCACGTTTGCTGAAGCCGCCCGCCTGCAGCAGTTGCAGTCGCAGGCGCAGGCCGCGCAGGCCAACGCCGCGCCGCCGCTGACAGATGCGGAACTCCTTGAGCGCGCCGCGCTGGAAGCCGATGCGCGCTGGGCCGTCACGGTCCGCGACTATGCCGACACGCTCATCGATTCCCTGCTGGTCTCCAACCAGCAGACGCTGGAAGCCTTCGACCCCGACACAGGATGGCCGGAATGAGCGACGATCCCTTCAAGCAGCCGGACATCACGGACTATGCCGGCGCGCCGTCGCTCGGCGAGCAGATGGAGACCGGCGAGATCGCCAACTTCTGGGATGGCGTGGAAGCCAAGGTCGTGGCTGCCTTCGCCGCGGTGACGCTGGCGCTGTCTGCGCTCTGGCGCGGCGTTCTGAACCTGCCGCGCACGCTGCGCCGCGCGCATGTGCGGCTGGTGGTGCGCTTCGCCCCGGAAGACGTCACCGACTCCCAGCAGCTTTACGAGCGCACCTTTGCGGAACTCGGCCCGCCCCGGAACGCCGACCACGAGCACTACCGCCGCACGATCTGCCTGCTGTGCGTGGTCGAACGCACGCCGGAGCAGGATTTGCAGTTCGCGCAATATCTCCGCGGCATGCGCGAATATGGCGAGGACCCGCTGAAGATCTGGATCGAGCGCGCATGGGCGCGCAAGCGCGCGCCGCCGACCATGCCGCAGCCGCAGGTGCAGGGCCTTCTGGCCGCGCCGATCCCAGGCCTTGGCATGCTGTCGCAGGTGCTGGCCGCCGCGCTCGTGCTGTCGCTCGGCTGGGGCCTCTGGCGCAACCACGTCGCCGAACACGCGCAAGGCAAGCTGGACGACGTGAAGGAAGAACTCGCGGGCGCGACCGTCGCCAACGAGGCGCTGGCGGCGCGCATGAGCCAAGCCGAACAGGCCATGCAGAAGTCCAACGCCGTGTTGGCGGACTACGAACAACGGATTGCCGACGCGGCGAAGCTGGATGCGGCCCGCGCGGCTAGGCAGGCGGCGATCCGCCGTCGTTCACAGGAGAGGACACATGAAGTTGCTGAAGGCGACACTGCTCGGCGCCCTGATGACGACTGGCTGCGCGAGCTTGCCGGGCCCGCATCGAGTAACGACCCTCCCGTGCCCGCCGGCGCCCACCCCGCCGCCCCCGCCGGTCTATTCGACGGCGTGTCTGGAAATGCCGGAGGAGATGCCGCAGCCCATGATCTTCCGGGCGCAGGACGGATCGATCGACCGGCTCCGGACCGCTGAGGGCTACGTCATCGGGTTAAAAGCCTGGGGCGGCATCGTCATGGAGCAGCATCGCGCGTGCGTGCAGTCGCACCTGGCAGACGAACCGAAAGGCTGATGGATGGAACCGGGGCAACAGGGGCAGCAACCATACCACGTGCCCGCGCCATTCGTGACGCATGCGGAGATGGCGCCCGTGCACGCGCGCATCGGCGGCCTTGAGCGCGGCCAGCAGGCCGTGCTGGAAGCATACGGCCACATGCGCGGCGAACTTCTCGGGCGTTTCGACCGGCTTGAAAGCGCGCTGACCGCGGAACGCCAGACCGACGCGAAACGCGCGGCGCAACAGCCCGACACGCAGGGGCTCAACCTCTCCGTGCGCGAAGCCTTCATCGCGGTGTTCGCCATCATGGCCGGGACCGCGCTGTTGACCAAGATGGCCGTCGATTCGGTAGAGCGCCCGATTGAGAACGTCCGAAAGGCCATGGACGTGCTGCCGTGAAATCCGGTCGCGGCTGGCTGGTGCTGGTCGTCGGCTTCCTTGCGTTCGCCGGGCTCTACGCGCTGGCGAGCCCTTTTCTCTCACTCTGGAACCAGCCATGAACGCCAAGGACTTCTTCGACGAGCTGGCGCGCCGCACACAGCGCGCGCCAAAGGAGCCGGACCCGCCGCATGTGACGGTTCCTGCATCACTTGTCCGCAGCGCGAAGCTGGCGTCCTGGATTGCGTTCTTCGCCCTCGTGTACTTCCTGTTTTTGTACACCCTCGACATCGCCCGCGACCGGGCCGCCGACCTGCACTTGACCAAGGCCGGCGCATGGACCGGTGATATCCAGTTCTGGTTTCCCTACGTGGCGGGGTTCGCCGCGGTCGCGGTGGGCATCCCCTATGTCGCCAAGATCGCCATCCCGGTGTTCATGAGCCTCACATGGCGGGAGAACTTGTGGCCGAAGCTCTGGGCGCTCGTCATCGCCATGGCGGTCTCGCTCGTCGTCATTGCGGGCACGTTTGCGGTGCAGGGCGACGCGCTCATGGAGCGGGACCGGGTCGGCGTGGTGGCCGAAGAGGCCCGCGCCGCCGGGGTCACGGCGCTGCGGTCACAGCTGGCGGCGGTGGAGGCGGACCTGGACGAGATGACCAACGCCGCGGCCGGCAACCGCCTGACGGCGCAGGCCGCGCGGGCGGGCGTGGAAGGCTGGAAGGTCGCCATTGCGGAGGCCGAGAAATCTAACGCGCCGCTGATGCCGCAACGGCGGGCGGCCATGGGGTCCGCCGTCGCCGCCGACGATCTGCGCCGCCAGCGCCGGGAGCTGATCGCCAAGATCGCCGCGGCGCCCACGGCGGCGTCCGTCGCCAACCGGGTGGAGACCAAGGCGACGGGCTGGATCGGCGCGACGATGAACTGGCTGGAGGGGGTGCGCGCGATCCTCTTGTCCCTCGTCATGGACATCGTCTGCCTGCTGATGCCGTGGATTGCGCAACGCCTCGAACAGGCACGCGCCCGCCAGCTTGCCGGCATTGCGGACAGCATCGTGCGGCCGCAGAGCGCGGCGTGGGCGGATGAGAGCCACATGGTCCGCGACATGCGCGAGGAGCCCAAACTCAAGGCCGCGCCCATGGACGCCGGCTACCAGGGCGACCTGATCCATGACGAGCAGGGCAACGAGCTCGCGTGGGTGGAGGGCTACGTCAACAAGCGCGGCAAGTGGATCCCGGGACACTACCGCAAGACCGGCAAGAAGGCCGAGATCACGGTCAAGGACGAACCCGGCGTGGTGTTGGAAAGCGACAGCCGCGCCGCGCGAAGCGCGGTAGTGTCTGCGGATGAAGATCGTGAAGCACCCCAAAACTCCGGAAGCTCAAGCGCGGCAGTACGCGCGGGATTTGGAGGAAGCGATACGCTCGATCGATCCGAGCAAGACACCCTTTCCGAACCCGCCACCGAAGACGACTGGGCCGCGCTCCTCGGCGACCCGATCCCGGCAGAAGAGCTGAAAGGCGCCGAAGTCTATGACGCGCCCGTGGGCCCGCAGCGCGGCGTTGCGCTGGGCAAGCGCGGCGATCAGGGCGTCATGCAGGCGGCGGAGTAGGCTCCACCCCCGGCGCGACCGCAAATCAGTTGCTGGAGGTTTTTGACGGATCACGTCGCCGACACGTTGCAAGCCGGCTGATTTGCCGCTATATGTCGATTGC
>Ga0214923_10001452_pt1 | contig 33613 bp, 24 predicted proteins | sample LL1510_MetaG_FD_177993 | JGI IMG/M metagenome (GOLD analysis project Ga0214923, IMG submission 177993) | Freshwater microbial communities from Lake Lanier, Atlanta, Georgia, United States - LL-1510 | ecosystem: Environmental > Aquatic > Freshwater > Lake | place: USA: Georgia | collected...
GTCGCGGGTCAGTTCCGCCTCGCCGTCCTTGGCGAGCGGGACCACGGCAAGGTCGTACGGCCCGGCCGGCATGTCGGGCGTGCAGGCGGCGGTGAGGTGGGGCGGTGAGGGGCTCCACGACGCCACGGCGGCGTCGCAGGGATGGCGGTCGAGAAACCACACTGTCACGTGCGCCGTCGGCAGGTCGCCGGCCAGCGCGTGGGCGGCCTGCGCACGACCCGCGGTCGTGCAGACGATGCGCCGCGGCGGCGCGTCGGACGAGGAGACCACGGCGCGGGCGACGTCGAGGGCGTGGGCCTCCGCCGGCCGGCTGGGAAGTCGATCGGCGGCCCTCATGCGGCTGCCTTCATTCGGCCGGCGCCGCAGGCTCGAGGGTGAGCGGATCGCGGAGCGGCAGGTGCCGCACCTCGCCGCCGAAGAAGTCGGCCATGCTCGCCCGCTTGTCGATGTCGCCGGCCGCGATCGGATCCCAGTCGCCGACGACGAGGATCGCCATGGCGTCGGGATCCAGATGCGCCTTCGCGACCCGCAGCAGATCCTCCTTCGTGACCGTCTCGACCTTCGCACGGAACGTCTTCCAGAAGTCGGCGGGCCGTTGTGTCCATTCGTCGTTCACGAAGACGCGGAGCATCTGGGGCTTGCTCTCGAACTGCCGTGGGAACGTCTCGATCAGCCCCTGCCGTGCCGTCTCCAATTCCTCGTCGGCGACCGGCTCGGTGCGGATGCGGCGGATCTCGTCGAGCACGATCTTGGTCGCGAGCGCCACCGTCGCGTTCTTGCTCTCGAACCCGGCGCGGAAGTCGCCCGGGTAGTCGACCCGCGGCACGATCGTCGAGCGGACGGAGTAGGCGAGTCCCTCGTTGCTCCTCACCTGCTGCATGAGGCGGCTCGTGAACCCACCCGCGCCGAGGATCTCGTTGAGCAGCAGCAGCGGGATCGCGTCGGGGTCGTCGCGGCGGATCGAACGGCTGCCGAGGATCACCTTCCCCTGGGGAATGTCCTTGGGGACGTGGTAGAGCCCCGGCTCGAGCACCGCCGTCGGCACGGCCGGATCGGCGACCGGCCCGCCCCGTTCCCAGCCGGCGAAGGCGCGCTCCAGGGTCGCCAGCATCTCGGGCACCTCGAAGTCTCCCGACACGGACACGATCGCGTTGCCGGGCCTGAAGACGAGGGCATGCATCTCCGCGAGCCGGTCGCGATCGAACGCCGCGACCGAGGCCGCCGTCGGCTCGGCCGCTTCGAAGTGCTCCCCATAGACGAGCCGCTTCCACTCGCGGGCGAGGATCGACGAGGCGTCGTCATTGCGGCGCTTGAGCGCCTCGAGCGTCCGTGCCTTCGCCGTCTCCAGTCGATCGGCGTCGAACCGTGGCGTCCGCAGGAGATCGAGGAAGATCACGAGGCTCTCGTCGAAGGTGCTCACCAGGCAGTTCATCACCGCGGTCGTGAAGAACTCGTTGGCCGTCACCGAGGCCTGCGTCGCCAGGAAGTCGAGCGTCTCGTCGAGTTCCGCCGGCGCCAGCGTGCGCGAGCCCCCCTCGCGCACCATGCGGGCGGTCATCGAGGCGAGCCCCGGCACGTCGGCCGGATCGAGCGAGGCACCGCCCTTGAACGTGATCGTGAGATTCACGAGGGGAAACTCGTGCGACGGCGCGAGGTAGACGACGGTTCCGTCGGGCAGCACGTGACGGAAGTCGGCGGCGGCCGGCGGTTCATAGGCCAGCGGCGCGAACGCGATCTCTTCCGGGCGGGCCGGAAGGTCGGGGGCCGATGCGGCCGCCGGCGGCGTGGTCGGTGCGGCCGCGACCTTCGCGTCCGCGGCCACGGCGCCCGCCGTCGCGGTGCCGGTCCCACCGGCCGCTCCCGGGCCGCTCCCGGGCTCAGTCGACGCGGCACCGATGGAGCCGGTGGACGATCCCGCAGGGGGAGTGTTCGCCGCCACGGCCTCGGCCGGGGCCGCCGGGGCAGGTGCCGCCCTTCCGTCCGGTCGCTCCCCCGCCACGGCCGTGCCGGGCCGTTCGCCGGCGGCCGTCACCGTCGACGTCGTGCCGATGCCGCCGGCCACCGGGTCCTGCCCGCGGCGTCGTGCCGGGGAAAGCGCGATCGCGGCGATCACGCCGACCGCGAGCAACAGGGCTATGAGGCGAAGGTTCATGGTGCTCCTTCCGCTGCTGGGGCGGCGGCCGCGGCCGGTCGGCGCCGATACACCGCCACGCTGCGATTCGTCTCGCCGAAGTACCGGTTGGCCACTCGTCGAATGTCGGCGGCGGTCACCGCCTCCTCCTTCGCCGGCCCCTCGTTGATCTCGCGCCAGTCGAGGATCGCCTCGGCGAAGGCCAGCTGCACGAGGAGTGACATGTTGTTCTCGAGCTTGCGATAGTTCCTGGCCGCGACGCGATTCTTCACCTTGCGCAGTTCGCGCTCCGGCACCTCCTCACGCTGCAGTCGGCCCAGTTCCTCCTGCCATGCCGCCTCGAGGGCCTCGGGCGTGGCGTCGCCGCGGGTCTCCGCCGTGACGCCGAAGAGCCCCGCGTACCTCCGCGTGTCGGAAAAGGCCGCGGCCGAAGCCGCGATGCCGCGGCCCTCGACGAGGCCCGTGTAGAGCCGCCCCGTCCTCTCGTTGAGGATCTCCGCCAGCATGTCGAGCGGGTAGGCGTCGACGTGGCCCGCCGGGACGGTGTGGTAGCGGATCTCGATCGCGGGCGGGAAGTCTCCCACGGCGTTCATCCGCTGCTCGGCCTGCTGCTCCACCTCGAGTGTGACGACCGGAGGTGGCGTCCGCTCGCCCGGCTGCAGCCGCGAGAAGTACCGGGTGATGAGCGCCTTCGCCTGCACCGGATCGAAGTCGCCGACGAGCACGCCGAAGAGGTTGCCGGGCCGGTAGTAGACGTTCCAGTAGTCGAGCGCCTGCTCGAAGGTGTAGCTGTTGAGATCGCTCGGCCAGCCGATCACCGGCCACGAATAGCCGCTCGACGCCCAGAACATCGCGTCGAACTGCTCTTCGAAGGCACCGGTCGGGGTGCTCTCGGTGCGCAGGCGCCGCTCCTCGTGGACCACGTCGCGCTCGGAATAGAACTCGCGAAAGACGCTGTCGAAGAGCCGGTCGCTCTCCATCCAGGCCCAGAGCTCCAGCTTGTTCGACGGCACGGTGATGAAGTAGCAGGTGAGGTCGTAGGTGGTGAACGCGTTCATCCCGCTCCCGCCCGCCTTCGTGTAGACCTGGTCGAATTCGTCCTTCACGATCGTCCCGGCGGCGGGCCCGGCCTCGCCGCGGCCCTGCTGGGCGCGGATCAGGCCGTCGAGCCGACCCCGCAGGGCGCGCAGGTCGGGCGTGTCGTGGGCCGGATCCCACGGATCGTCGATCTCGCCACGGAAGAACCGCTCGTACTGGGTCGTCCAGACGAGACGGTTGATCGCGTCCCGCAGCGTCTTCTGCTCGCTCCGGTACGTCGCGTCACGGGCCGGGTCGCGGGTGCCGATCGTGTCGGTGCCCTTGAACATCATGTGCTCGAAGAAGTGGCTGATGCCGGTGATTCCCGGCCGCTCGTTGACGCTGCCGACCCGCGCCACCCAGCCCGCGCTCACCACGTTCGGCTGGTCGGGACGCGGCACGAGCAGGAACTGCATGCCGTTGGGCAGCGTGAACTCCTCGACGGCGACCTGCTGGGCCGAGGCCATGGTCGAGATCGCGGCCAGGAGCAGGCACGCGGTCAGCCGCCCGGCGGCGGGGGAGATGATGTGCATGAGAGCGATGGTTTCCCTGGGGGCCGACGTTATACCCGAACCGCCTCGCGGCGGTCCGACGTCGCGAACGTCGCCACGTGTCCGCGCGTCGAGAGGGCCGCGACAGGCGGGAAATCGATCGTGTCGGCGCGGTCGTGGCCCGCGGCCCCTATCGTCTCTCGGGGGGCTGCCAACCGTTCCGGAGGTGCCGTCATGGCTGCGATCGATCGTGCCGACCCGATCATCATGGGCCACATCCTCGTCGGCCATCGCCACCTTCACGATCTCGTCGCCGCGGCGCGGGCCGCGTTCCAGGCCGCCGGGGTGGCGGCCACAGGAACGACGGCGGACGTCCATGAGCGGCTCGTGACCCTCCGCCACCACCTGCACAGTCACTTCGCCGAGGAGGAATCGGGCGGCCATCTCGAAGAGTCCGTGAGCCGCATGCCGCGACTCAATGGCGCCGTCAAGGCGGTGCTGGCGGAGCACCCGGCACTGCTTGCGGAACTGGACGCCTTGATCCTCCGGCTTGCGCGCCGCGAGATGCCGCACGCGTCGTGGGAGCAGGCCATCCGCGACTTCGAGGCGTTCGCCCGGCACCTGATGGCCCACGAAAGGAGCGAGAACGCCGTCGTGCAGGAAGGCTACAACGAGGATCTCGGGCTCACCGACTGAGCCGATCCGCGGTCGGGCCGATCCCGCCGGCATGCGCGGCCCTCGCTCCCCCTCGTGCCGTCAGGCGAAGACGACCGTGCGGCCGCCGTGGAGAAACACCCGCTCCTCGAGCACCAGCCGCACCGCCCGCGCGAGCACGAGCTTTTCCACGTCGCGGCCCGCCTGCGCCATCCGCTCCGGCGTGTACGTGTGGTCCACGCCGATGACGTCCTGGGCGATGATCGGCCCGGCGTCGAGCTCGGCCGTGACGAAGTGTGCGGTGGCGCCGATGAGCTTCACGCCTCGCGCGAAGGCCTGCCGGTAGGGGCTCGCCCCGGCGAACGCCGGCAGGAAGGAGTGGTGGATGTTCACGATCCTGTCGGAGCGCCGGCCGACGAAGGCGGGGGAGAGCACCCGCATGTAACGCGCGAGCACGAGGTAGGCCGGGGCGTAGGGATCGATCACGGCCTCGAGCGCGGCCTCGTGCGCCTCCCGCGGGGCGTCATCGCGCACGGGGACGTGGTGGAACGGCACGGAAAACCTGGCCACGAGCTCGCCGAGCGCGTCATGGTTCGAGACCACGGCCACGATGCGGCCGGGCAGCTCACCCACCGCGTCGAGCAGGAGCAGTTCGCCCAGGCAGTGCGGCTCGCGGCTGGCGAGCACGACGAGCGGCCGGCGTTCCTCACGGCTGACGCGCACGCGGGCCGCCCGGGGAAGCACGGCCGTCAGCGATTCCCGCAGGTCGGCAGCCGGAGTCGGGGCGGCCGGCGTCGTCGCGGCGACTTCCGCCCGGAAGAAGAAGTGGCGGGCGAGCGGATCGACGAACTCGTGGTTCGACTCGATGTTGAGACGGGCCCGCTCGAGCACGCCGGTGATCCGGTGGATGAGGCCCACCTCGTCGGGACAGTCGACCAGGACGATTTCACGCACGTGGCTCAGCCCCAGGGCCTCGAGGCGACGCTCGGTCGCTCGGCCCGCAAGGGCTCCGCCGGCACCCAGGCCAGGACGACGTCATCCACCGTGACACCGGACTTGAGCGCGGGAATCTCGACGGGCTCGAGCGCGATCCGTTCCGGCTGGGACTCGAGCCGGATCTGTTCCAGTTCCGCCTCCACCTCCTCCTCGAGGAGCCGTCGCTTCTCCTCGAGCGACGTCAGGCTCTCCTCGGCATGCGCCACGTCGGCCTGCTGTCGGGCCGCACGGCTCGCGGTTCGCATCGAGGTGGCCGCCTTGCCGATCGTCGTGGACGAGAGACGCCGCCGGCCAAGCAGGGCCCCCAGCACGGCGGAGCCGATCGACACGTAGGTCTGCACCGACTGGCTCTTCGCCTCGGCCTTCTCCTTCTCGACCCGTTGCCTCGCCCGCTCGATCCGATCGGAGAGCCCGGCCAGCTTCGTGGCGTGCCGCGTCCGCACCTTCTCGAGTTCGGCATCGCGCCACTCGCGCACGCGATGGGCGATCCGTGCGCGGAACGCGCCCTCCGTCTCGCCCGGTGCGGAGATGGCCTCGATCGCAGGGGCCCGCCAGGCGGAGAGCCGCGCGGTGCGGCCCAGCCAGCCCTTCAGGGACGCCCCGAGCGAGGCATAGCCGCGCGGCCCCGACAATGCCGCCGGCACCGACGCGAACGTCCCGGCGCGGGGGGCCACCTCGATCTCCGGCGGCGCCGCAAGCTCGTCGCCTGCCTCCCACGCCGATTCGCCGAGGGTGTCACCTGCCGGCGCGATGCGGATCACGTCGCGATCGACGTCGATCCGTGGACTGCGCGTCGCATAGCGGACACGGGCCCGCGCGAGGATGGCAGGCTCGTAGTGCACCGGCTCGTCGGGCGCGAGCGGTGCCCGGGGCGCGAGGAAGACCTCCTTCACCGCCGGGGGCAGGATCGGTCGTGGTCCACCACGCGTCGGGCCGCCGGCCGACGCCGCCGGAGACGACCGTGCCGCGGAGGCCGGCTGCCCGTCCACGACGCCGGACGCGGTCGCCGACAGCCGCCGGATCTCCTCGCGGAGGAGCGGACCGCGCAGGTAGGCCATCGTCCAGCGCGACTGAAAGAGCGTCTCCTCGTCGCCGTGGACCGAGTGCATCAGAAAACGCCTCTGCCCCAGGCCCGAGAGGAGCCGATCGAGCCGGCTGCGGTCGAACGACCCCCCCGCACTCGCCGCCGCCCCCTCGAGTCCGTCGAGCACCCGCGCCTTGTCGCGGGCGGTCTGGAGCCGGCCGAGAAACCAGAGGCCCGCGTTGGAGAGGCCCTTGTAGTCGAGATCGACCGGATTCTGCGTCGCCAGCACGACGCCGAGCCCGTAGGCACGCGCCTGCTTCATGAGCGTGAGAATCGGCGTCTTGCTCGGCGGATTCGCCGTCGGCGGCACGTAGCCGAACACCTCGTCCATCACGAAGAGGGCCTTGAGCGACGACGTGCCGCCCTGCGAGCGCATCCAGGCGACGGTCGCCCCGGCGAGCAGCGTGACGAACGCCATGCGTTGCGGCTCGGCGAGGTGCGCGATCGACACCACCGCGACCCGCGGCTTGCCCGAGGGGGACCAGAGGAGGCGTCCGACGTCGAGCGGTTCGCCGTCGAGCCAGGCCTCGAACCCCGGTGCGGCGGCCACGGTATTGAGCCGCGTGGCGAGCTGGAAGCGATCACCCGCCGGAAAGAAGTTTTCGAGCTCGAGAAAGCCCACCCGCTCGATCGGAGGTGCCGGCAGGGCCCGCACGAGCGTGCCGAAGTCGACCCGCTGGCCGCTCTTCCAGAGCGCGTCGACGATCGCCGACACAAGGACGTGCTCACGACTGGTGCCGGGGTCGCCGTCGACACCGGCCAGCGCGAGAATGCCCGAGACCAGCGATTCGATCCGTTCGCGACGCACCTCCGGGTCGTCGGCGGCGTCACCATCGGGCGGCTCCATGCTGCCGAGCATCGCAAGCGGCCTGCCGGCGCGGCTGCCGGGCGTGTAGATCGCCATGTCGGCGGCCGCGTGCAGCCGGCGAATGCGGTCGGCCGACTGGCCGGAGGCGGCGAGACCGTCGGCCCAGGTGCGCGCGGTCCGACGGGCGAGGTCCTCGACCGTGATGCCTTCCCGAGAGGCCGCATCCGGTTCGATCCAGGGCAGGAAATCGGACGGCTCGAGTGATGGAAACGAGAGCAGGAGGTTCGCGAGGTCGCCCTTCGGGTCGATGACGAGCGCCGGGATGCCGTCGAGCGCGGCCTCCTCGACCATGCCGACGAGCAGCCCCGTCTTGCCGCTGCCGGTCATGCCGACGCAGACGGCGTGCGTCGTGAAGCGCCGGGCATCGACCAGGAGGGGCGCGGCGGTGACCTCGCCCGATGCCTCGTCGACCGCGCGGCCGAGGTAGAAGACCCCGAGACCCTCGATCGCGGCCTCCAGGTCGTGGCCCTGGCCCCCGCGGGATCGCTCTCCCGCCGCCTGTGTGCTCGCACGCTTCATCGCTCGGCTCCGTCACCCGAGGCACGATTCGACGCCAGCGGCACGATTTGTGCAACCGGGTGCGAGCGGCCGCAGGTCGGACGGCTAGCGCCGCCGGCGGTCGCGGCAGGCCGGGGTGCTCGCGAGCGTGAGCACGATCACCTCCTCTCCGGTCGTGGGACTGATGTCGTGATGCACGCTCACGGGCGCCGCGCCGGCAGCCTCCTCGACGAGCCGCTCGAGAAGATGGCGACCCGCGACCACGAGGTGGTTTCGCAGCTGCTTGAGGAGCTCGGCCCCACGGCCGTTGTCGCTCCCCTCCCCGCGGATGAGCTGCTGCTCCGCCGCCGTCAGCACCCCGTCGAGGTGGACGAAGAGCCGGTTCTCGACGAGATGCGCGTGGACCCGCCGCGGGCCGCGTCCGAGGAATTCCTGCTGGAAGCGGGCGACGGCGTCGCAGACGGCCGCTTCGATTTCTCCCTGCGACTTCATGGCGACTCCACCGGTTCGTTTTCCTGGACGCCATCGCCCGCCCGCACGGCACGGCCGGAACGCGTCACGCATACCCCTCTTAAGGAGGGTTCTTGGTGTGGTTTCGGCATCCTGTTGGGTCGGCATGACCCGCCGTCGCATGGTTCCGGTTGCGCGGCCTGCGAGTGCCTCGTCTCCGCGCGAGCGGAAGTGTCCGGGCATCTCCTGACGGACGCGTGGGGCCTCCGGGCACGGATTGCGCCAGCGCCGCGTCGCTGAGTGGATTCCCGCGTGGCTCTGCTCCAGCATCTGGCGACGGCGTGCACGGCGAGCGCGAGGCTCGCTTCAGCACGACGTCCGCGCGGCGCGACGCGGCGCGGTTGGCACACGCGGTGACCATGTCGGGCGACGAACCGCCCGTCGGAACGGTCACCGCCTGCAGGGACGCGGGGGAGCATGGAACGGCTCGGATGGCGGCGCGCCGCCGGCAGGATTCGCCGTCGTACGCATGCGAGCGTGGTCGGGCCCGAGTGGCTCGAGCGCCGGGTGCAGTGCGCGCCCGTCGTCGCCGGCGAGGCTGCCGTGCTGCCGTCGGCGGTGCCGACCGATCCGCTGTTCGGCGAGCAGTGGGGCCTCGCGAACAGCGGCCAGCACGGTGGCACGCCCCGGATCGACGTCAACGCGGTCGCGGCCTGGGACGTGACGACGGGATCGCGTTCCGCGGTCGTGGCCGTCATCGATTCCGGCGTGGACCTCACGCATCCGGACCTCGTCGACAATCTCTGGTGCAATCCGGGCGAGATCGCCGGCAACGGCATCGACGACGATGCCAATGGCTTCGTCGATGACGTGCACGGGTGGGACTTCGTCGAAGGGGACGGCGTGCCACAGGACGGGTTCGGCCATGGCACGCACGTTGCCGGGATCATCGGCGCGGTCGGCAACAACCTGCGCGGCGTCACCGGGGTGGCGTGGGAGGTGTCGCTGATGATCCTGCGGGTGCAGGACGACCGCGGGGCAGGATCGACCGCGGCGGTGCTGGCGGCGCTCGACTACGCGACGCGCATGCGGCGCGATCACGGCGTGTACGTCGTGGCGACCAACAACAGCTGGGATGCCCCGGCGGGGTACTCGGGCGTGATGGAATCACGAATCCGGGCCCTCGGTGAGGCCGGGATCATGTTCGTCTCCGCGGCCGGCAATCAGGGCAGCGACGTCGATGCGGCGCCGCGGTATCCGGGAGCCTATGACCTCGCCAACGTCATCAACGTCGCGGCGGCATCTCCGGACGGCGATCTGGCACGACTCTCCAACTGGGGCTCGACACGGGTCGATCTCGCGGCCCCCGGCACGCTCGTCGTCTCGACCTGGCCAGGGGGAGGGACGGGCACCCTGTCCGGCACGTCGATGGCGGCACCCCACGTCAGCGGGGCGATCGCACTCGTTGCCGCCGCCCGTCCTGGAATCACGGTCGACGCGATGCGGGCCGCGCTGCTCGGTTCGACGCGGCCGATCGCCTCGCATGCGGGCCGCACCGTCACCGGCGGCATGCTCGATGTTCGCGGCGCGCTGGCGGCGGTCGGTGCCGGACCGCCTTGGATGCGCGGAGGGCCGGACGCCGGCGGCGCGACCGGCGCGGTTCCCGGGGATTCGAGCGCCGTGGTCCAGCCTCAGGGTCTGCCCGTGGCGGATGCCTTCGCCGCGGATCGCCGCGTGCTCGACGGCGACGGATGGCGGGCGGTCTCCGGCCGTATCGGTGTCGTCGCCGGCGCAGCCGTCGCCGGCGTGCGCGGACCAGCACTCGTGCTCAGGGACGATGTCCTGGTCGCGGATGTCGGCGTGAGCATCACGTTCGTGCTCGGCGGTGGCGGAAGCGTCGGCGTGGTGGCCCGCGCCGACGCGGCGGGGCGCACGCTCTACCGAGCGCGTGTCGTGCGCACGGTGCTCGGACCCCGCGCCCAGATCCACAGGCGGATCGACGGCCGCTGGACGCTGCTTGCGACCGGTCGGGCGCCATGGCAGGGCACGCTGCGATTCGATGTCGCCGGCAGCGAGCAACGACTGGCGATCGACGGCCGCATCGTCGCTCGAGCGCAGGACAACGCCATTTTCGCGGCCGGGAGCCTCGGGCTTGAGATGCTCGGCAGGCGCAGCCGCGCCGGCGAATTCCGAGCAACGTAACAGTCCGTCTACCCAAAACGCCTACGCCGCGCATCTTTCTTGCGTTACCCAGATTCGCAAAATAGAATCCCGCGATCCTGAGAGCAGAGGCCATGCGTCAGCATGCGTCGAGGCGGAGGGGTGCGGCGGCCTTTGGCCGCCGATGTCGTCAGCGATGACGACGGACGGAAGACGAGTCGAGGGGCAACCCGGTCGCGTGCCGGGGGGTCCGTCGCAGCGTAAGCCGGCGTGAAAGCGTTCCCGCACCGGGGGCCCTTTTCCGCCGGCTTTTTTCGTTTGTGCCGGATCTGTTCGCCGCCCAGGACCGCGTGATCCACGACGCCATGACAGCCCATTCCACCGCCCGACTCGCCCGCCAGGTGGCCCATGCCGCCGCCTCCTTCGAGCATCGCCTGCTCGGCCGCAGCCCCGGCAGCATCACGGTCGCCACGGCCGCCGGCTGCCTCACCGTGTGCATCCACGAGCCACTCGCCCCGGTCGAGCGGAGGCTCGCCCACGATGGCGAGGGCGCGTCTCGCGTGCGCAGCCTCCATCGGGGCCTGTTCGACGACGCCCTCGACGCGCTCGTGGTCGATGTGCGGCGGCGAACCGGCGTGACGCTGTGCGGCGCGATCGCGCACGTCGACACGACGACGGGCAGCATCGTCAAGACGCTCACGACCGGTCCGCACGTCGATCTCTTTCTCCTCGGACCGGGCCTGCCGAGCCTCGGCGTGCCCATCGATGCGCACGTGCGGGCAGCCGACATGACCTGCCACCGGTGCGGGCGGCGCGAGACGAGACCTCGCGGCGACGCACGCCACACGGCCAATGGATTCCCGGCGTCGGGCGGCATCGGAGCCGTCCGTGTTCGAGTTCAGTCGGAGGGAACCGCCAACCATGAGGAGGATGAACCATGTTGGTCCTGACCAGGAAGAATCGTGAGAGCGTCGTGATCGCAGGCCCGGACGAGACGCAGGTCGTGCTCGAGATCACGATCCTCGAGATCGAAGGTGGCCGGGTGCGGCTCGGGTTCCAGGCCGACACGCGGATGCCGATCCACCGGCGCGAGGTCTGGGATCGTATCTGCAACGGCAACGGCAACGGCAACGGCAACGGGCAGTCGCACCGGTCGCAGATCGCGCCCGCGAGGGCGATCGCGGCGGCGACGGATCAGTCGCAAAGGCCCGAGGCGTGAGCATGAAGTCGCAGGGGGAAATCGAGGCGGCCGTGTGCGATGGGATCTCGCGCTTCCAGCAGGAGTTCATCGGCCGCGGGCCGCGCGATATCCACGTGCACCTCATCGGGAACCTGCTGCTGGTGCGACTCCAGGGGGTTCTCACGCCCGCCGAACGGCAGCTCGTCGCACCGCGCTCCAACGGGGCCGCCGTCGGGGCCGCGGGCGACGGGCACGGCACCGGCGACGGCAATGGCAATGGACGGGCTCTGCTCAAGCAGATCCGGTCGCACATGGTGGCCACGGGAAGGCCGCGGCTGGCGGAGGTGGTGCAGGGCGCCACGGGAGCGAGACTGGTGAGCGTGCACCACGACATCTCGACGGTGACCGGCGAGGAGGTGCTCGTGTTTTCCCTCGATGCGAGCCCCACCTGCCGCCCCCCGCGACGCAAGGCGTGATCTAAGGAGGCCGTGGCCGCGGCAGAGGCCATGCTGGCCGCGGCGCGGCATGCTGGTAGCATCGCATCGGGGAGTTCTCCGTTCTCCGAGGGTGCACCGAATCGTGGCATCGCCGAGCCATATCTCCGCGCGCGGGGTCGTCGTGCTGCTGGTCGATGATCAGCCGATCATCGGAGAGGCCGTCCGTCGCATGCTGGCGACCGAGGAGGGCATGACGCTCCACATCTGCACCGACGCCACCCGCGCCCTCGACACCGCGGTCGCCGCGACTCCGCACGTGATCCTCCAGGATCTCGTGATGCCCCGGATCGACGGGCTGGATCTCGTGCGTCACTACCGGGCGGACGAGCGGCTGCGCGACGTCCCGGTGATCGTCCTGTCCGCACGCGACGAGCCGGCGGTGAAGGCCGACGCCTTTGCCGCCGGGGCGAATGACTACGTCGTCAAGCTGCCCGACCGGCTGGAACTCGTGGCACGCCTGCGCTACCATGCCCGCGGATTCATGGCCCTGCTCGAGCGGAACGAGGCCTTCGCCGCCCTGCAGATGAGCCAGCAGATGCTCGCGGACGACATCGCCTCGGCCGCCAGGTACGTCCGGTCGCTCCTGCCGGAGCCGCTCCGGGACGGGCCCGTGAGGGCCGACTGGCGATTCATCCCGTCCGCGATGCTCGGGGGTGACGCCTTCGGCTACCACTCCATCGACGAGCACTCCTTCGCGATCTACCTGCTCGACGTCTGCGGCCACGGCGTCGGGGCGGCGCTCCTGTCGGTCTCCGCGCTCAACGCCATTCGCAGCAGTGCCCTGCCGCACGCCGACTTCCACGATCCCGGCAGCGTGCTTGCCGGGCTGAACGCCGCGTTCCCGATGGAACGGCACAACGACATGTTCTTCACGGCGTGGTACGGCGTGTACCACGCGCCCTCCCGGCGACTCTCGTGGTCGGGCGGAGGCCATCCGCCGGCCCTGCTCGTCGATGGTACCGCCCGGCGGCCGCATCTCCTGGAGTCCGAGGGCCCCCTCGTCGGGGCGATCGACGCCGTCGAGTTCTCCTCGCGGTCGCTGGACGTCCCGCCGGATGCTCGGCTCGTGCTCTACAGCGACGGAGCCTACGAGATTCCGCTCCCGAACGGCTCGATGTGGGGCATCGAGGGACTGGTGGAGGTGGTTTCGCGGACCCTGCAGGACGGCGACAACGCCCTGGAGGCGATCGTGGCCGGGGCGCGGCTGGCCTCGGGCCACGAGGACTTCGCGGACGACATGTCGGTGGTCGACGTCTGCTTCCGCTGACCGGTCGGCGACCATGGCCTCCGGGTCACGGCCGCCGACCGGGCAAGCGGGCGAATCCGCGGCGCAACGGGGCTGAATCAGCGGTCTCGGTCGGCTTGCATGTGCGGCACCGATCCGTACACTTGGACGGTTCGCGGCAGCGTCCGGCCGCTAGCGTAGCTCAATTGGCAGAGCAGCTGATTTGTAATCAGCAGGTTGCGGGTTCGATTCCCGCCGCTAGCTCAGCAGGAGGTTCCGGCGGGAGATCACGGTGGAGTCGTCGGTCGTCGGAGCGGCATTCGCCTCGCACCATGCGGTGCGGGGGGAATGGGCGGGCCGGTCCCATCCCCTCGGTCGACCGGCGAATCATCCGGCGGGTCTGGTTGGGGCCGGGAGCCGATCGTCCGTGTCGATGCGCGTCGCATCGATCGGGGGTCGGTTCTTCCGGTCGTGCTGTCCCGGTTTGACGCCGTCGGCTCGGTGCCGAGGTGTTCGATCCCCGCGAGTTGCGTGATGTCACCTGTGAGGGGAGTTTCCCGAGCGGTCAAAGGGGTCAGACTGTAAATCTGATGGCATTGCCTTCGCAGGTTCGAATCCTGCACTCCCCAGTCGTATCCCGGGTGTCCGCCCCCCGCGGGTGTAGCTCAATGGTAGAGCAATAGCCTTCCAAGCTAAAGACGAGGGTTCGATTCCCTTCACCCGCTCTTCGGCATCGTGCCCACAGCACCCGAGCGAAGACCTCATGCAGCCGCCCATCTTCCGTTCACGTTCCGTCCCAGTGCCGTCGTCCGCCCGCGTTCCCGCGACCCCGCCCGACCCCGTTTCACGACACGCCACCCGTGAGGTGCCCTTCCCGTTACGATCCCCGCTGCTGTAGCTCAGTTGGTAGAGCGCGTCCTTGGTAAGGACGAGGTCATGGGTTCAAGTCCCATCAGCAGCTCTTCCATGGCGGCAGCGGTTCCGCGGCTGGCGGCCCCGGTCGTTTCCGGATGTTCCGTTCGTTTTCCCGTCTGATTCGACTTCCGATTCCTTCACCACTTTCGAGGAGAAAGCAGGAGCAAGATGGCAAAGGACACGTTCACGCGGACCAAGCCGCACGTCAACGTCGGCACGATCGGTCACATCGACCATGGCAAGACGACGCTGACCGGAGCCCTGGTGGCCGTTCAGGCCGCGAAGAATCTCGCGGTTGCGAAGAGCTATGCGGACATCGCCAAGGGCGGAACGGTCCGTGACGAGACGAAGACGGTCACCATCGCGGTGAGCCATGTGGAGTACGAGACGGACAAGCGTCACTACGCCCACATCGACTGCCCGGGTCACGCCGACTTCATCAAGAACATGATCACCGGTGCCGCCCAGATGGACGGCGCGATTCTGGTGGTCAGTGCGGCCGACGGCCCGATGCCGCAGACGCGGGAACACATCCTCCTGGCCAAGCAGGTCGGTGTGCCGGCGCTCGTGGTCTTCCTCAACAAGGTGGATCTCGTCGACGATCCCGAGCTGCTCGACCTCGTCGAGATGGAGATTCGGGAACTGCTCACGAAGTACGGTTTTCCCGGTGACGACGTGCCGATCATCCGTGGTGCCGGCAAGCCCGCCTATGACAAGCCGGCGGATCCGGTCGCGAACAAGTGCATCGGCGATCTGCTCGACGCGATCGACTCCTACATTCCCGAGCCGGTGCGCGAGCTCGACAAGCCGTTCCTGATGGCGATCGAGGACGTGTTCTCGATCGAAGGCCGCGGCACGGTCGCCACCGGCCGCATCGAGCGCGGGCAGGTCAAGGTCGGCGACGAGGTCGAGATCATCGGCCTCAAGGAAAAGGCCGAGAAGACGACCGTCACGGGCGTGGAGATGTTCAAGAAGGTGCTCGACAGCGGACAGGCGGGCGACAACGTCGGCTGCCTCCTCCGCGGCGTCGCCCGCGAGGGCATCGAGCGCGGGCAGGTGCTGGCGAAGCCGGGCTCGATCAAGCCCCACAAGAAGTTCGAGTGCGAGGTGTACGTGCTGTCGAAGGAGGAGGGGGGGCGTCACACGCCCTTCTTCGCCGGGTACCGGCCGCAGTTCTACTTCCGCACGACCGACGTCACGGGCTCGACGAAGCTGCTCGGCGGCGTGGAGATGGTTTCGCCCGGCGACAACGTGAAGATGGAAGTGGAGCTGATGGTGCCGATCGCCATGGACGACGGCGTGCGGTTCGCGATCCGTGAGGGAGGCAAGACCGTGGGGTCGGGCGTCGTCACGAAGATTCTCGACTGAGTCGCGGTTCGCTCGGATGGTCGAGTATTGGGTTCCGAGTCCGTAGCCGGCGTCGCCTCTGGCGCCCGGCCACGGGTCGGGCTCTTTTGTGGCTGGTGGCTGGTGGCACTGAGGGCGGGAGGCGGTCGGGCGGAGCGTTTCCGTCCGACCGGAGCACTTCAAAACAGACTGCGACAGTCCTCGAAAGGGGCTTCGATCGAGTTCGATCGGGACGGATCCGGAAACAGGGGCGTAGCTCAACTGGCAGAGCGCTGGTCTCCAAAACCAGAGGTTGCGAGTTCGATCCCCGCCGCCCCTGCAGGCGTCCGCCACGGCGTATCGGTCGCGCCGTGGCGGCCATGGTTCGGCTCCGTGTGGCGGGTGGAGTGGAGGGTGCGGTGAGACGGATCCGAGCGGAGCGAAGGAGCGCGTGATGGCTGGAATCCAGCAGAGCCGTGCGGGAAGCGGGACATTCTGGGGAGAGCTCCTCAGTGCGTCGCTCTACAAACGGAATCAGGGCCGGGTGGCGAGGCAGGTGACGTTCGCGGCGCTCGCGTTGGTCATCGGCCTCGGTGTCTGGCGGCTGGCCCAGCTGCTGCCGCTCTGGATCAGCGGCGGAGCCGGGACGATGTCGGCGGACGGTGGGCTGGGCGACCTCGGTGTGGTCCGCTTCCTCGTGCCGGGGCTGTTCCTCGCGGCCGGATTGTGGTTCTGTTTTCGGCTCGTGAACATGCCGCGGTTCGCCGACTTCCTGATTTCGGTCGAGGCCGAGATGACGAAGGTGTCGTGGCCATCGGGGACGGAGGTCGTCCGCAGCTCCATCGTCATCATTTTCCTCATGTTCGCGCTCGCGGCGATCCTCGCCATGTACGATCTCTTCTGGCGGTTCGTCCTCCAGTACGTGCTGCGCATCGTCTGACGACCGGTCGTTCCCACCGAGAACCCTTTACGCATCGAGACCCGTGATGAGTGCCAGCCACGACACACAGCCGGACGTGCAGGACGATCTGACAGGCGGCGCGCATGGCGGTGCCGCGACGGGCGGACATCCTGCGGATGCTCCGGGCGGCGCGCCGGCCGGCCCCTCGGGGCACGATGCCGTGGCCGACGACGAGGAGGATGACGGCACGCCCGCCGTCCTCGAGGATCCGTTCGCGGGTGGAGAGGACGCCCAGCCCGTCGAAATGGCCGTGGATGCCGAGGGGGAGTCGCCGGTCGGCGACAAGCAGTGGTACATCCTCAAGGTGCAGAGCAACCGCGAGGATTCGATCCGGGAGACGCTCCTCCGCCGCATCTCGCTGGCGGGCGTGGGCCGGTTCTTCGGCGAGGTGATCGTGCCGAAGGAGCAGGTCACCGAGTTCAAAAGTGGCAAAAAACGCGTCGTTTCTCGCAAGCTCTATCCGGGATACATCCTGGTGAACATGATCTTGAATGACGAAACCTGGTACCTGGTGCGGGAAACGGGCGGGATCGGCGACTTCACCGGATCCGCCGGTCGGCCGAGTCCGATGCTGCCGGCGGACGTGGCGAAGCTCCTGCACAAGGACGAGGAGACGGCGGCGGAGTCGCCGCGGCTCAAGATCAACTTCAAGAAGGGCGACCGCGTGAAGATCAACGAGGGCACCTTCGAGAACTTCGAGGGCGAGGTCGAGCAGATTGACGAGGCCAACGGACGGGTGACCGTGATGCTCAGCATCTTCGGCCGTTCGACGCCCGTGGACATCGAGTACTGGCAGATCGAGGCGGTCTAGGACGAGGACGTCGGGGCGATCGGGTCGATCCTGATCGGCGCGGCGATCAAGGCGGTGAGATCGGTGTGGCGACGCCCGTCGCCGGACGCAAGGCTCGGGAACATCGGTGGTGCATCATGGCGAAGCAGATGGTCGGACAGGCGAAGTTTCAGGTCCCGGGCGGGCAGGCGACTCCCGCGCCCCCGGTCGGCACCTCGCTCGGCCGCTTCGGGATCAACCTCGGCCAGTTCGTGCAGCAGTTCAACGAGCGGACCCGCGAGGCCGCGGGCATGCCCATCCCCGTCGTGGTCACGGTCTACAACGACCGGTCTTTCGAGTTCTTCACGAAGAGCCCGCCGGCGGCCGCGCTCCTGAAGAAGGCGGCCGGGCTGGCGAAGGGTTCGGGCGTGCCGAACCGTGACAAGGTCGGGAAGGTGACCCTCGCGCAGGTCGACGAGATCGTGCGTCTCAAGGGTTCGGACCTCAACGCGCGTGACGCCGCACACGCCCGGCGCATGATCGAGGGCACCGCCCGCAGCATGGGCATCACCGTCGAAGGCTGATCCGCACCGCACGACCCACCCCGTCAGAATCCTCCCACCGCACCCCCGACCCACGACGCGAGCCATGACCCTCTCCGCCAAGACGCTCACCGCCAAGACCAAGCGCATGCGAGCGGCCGTCGCCGCCCTGCCGAAGACGGAAGCCCCCCTGCCCGTGCCCGAGGCGGTGGAAGTGCTGAAGCGATTTCCGGCCCCGCGGTTCGACCAGACGGTCGAGATCCACGTGCGACTGGGAATCGACCCGAAGCAGGCGGATCAGATCGTTCGCGGCTCGCTCGTCCTGCCTCACGGCATCGGCAAGGCGAAGCGCGTGGTCGTGTTCGCGAAGGGCAATCTCGCCGACGAGGCCAAGTCGGCCGGTGCGGAGGTGGTGGGCGGCGACGACCTCGCCAAGCGGATCAAGGAAGGCTGGATCGACTTCGATGTCTGCATCGCCGCCCCGGACATGATGGGCCTGGTCGGGCCCCTCGGGAAGGTGCTCGGTCCCCGGGGCCTCATGCCGAGTCCCCGCGCGGGCACGGTCACGGCCGACATCGCGAAGACCGTCGCGGAATACAAGGCGGGCAAGGTCGAATTTCGCAACGACCCCACGGGCATCATTCATGCCGTCGTGGGCAAGGCGAGCTTCGACGCCGCCAAACTCGTCGACAACATCCGCGCCTTCATCGATCACATCCAGTCGCTGCAGCCCGCGAGTGTCCGCGGGCAGTACGTGAAGAGCATCTCCATCTGCGGCACGATGACGCCCGGCGTCGCCGTCGCCGGCTGACCTCCATCCCCGGTTCGCCCGCGTGGCGACTTGAGAGACCATGAGCAAGCCCGTCAAGAACATGCTGATCGACGACCTTCGCACGCGCCTGCGAGGCGTGGAGGAGGTGATCGTCGTCAGCCTCGGCCGGCTCGACGCACAGAAGACGACGGCCCTGCGGCAGACGCTGCGGAAGAAGCGGATCCAGCTGCAGCTGGTGAAGAACAGCCTCGCGCGGATCGCGACCGCCGACACGCCCCTGGCGCCCGCCTTCGCGTCGGGCGAGGGGATGCTGGCTGTCGCCTGGGGCGGCGAGGACGTGGTCGATCTCGCCAAGGAGCTCGATCGGATCACGGGCCTCAAGGATTTCGAGGGCTTCGAGTGCCGGGGTGGCGCGCTCGATGGGTCGCGGCTCGGTCCGGATGACGTCAAGCTGGTGGCGAAGTGGCCAAGCCGGGCGGAGCAGCTGTCGCTCCTGTCGGGCCAGATTTCGTCGCTGGCGGGCATCCTTGCCGGTCAGATCACGTCCGCCGGCGGCACCCTCGCCGGGCAGGTCAAGAGCCGGATCGAGGATCTCGAAAAAGGCGAAGGGTCCGAGGCCGCGACGGTGCCCTGACGCCACCGCCACCCGTTCACGAAAAATTCACCCCGGGGCTTCACTCGAGCGCCGGGCATGGTACCTTCATCGATTCCCCGTCACGCACCGAAAGGATCAGAAGCGATGGCTACGGCTGAAGCGGTCCGCGAGTTCTCTGCCGAGACGAAGGCGCTCGGCGACACAATCGTCGGCCTCACCCTCAAGGCGGCAAAGGAATTGTCGGACTACCTCGACGAGGTGCATGGCATCAAGCCGGCTGCCGGTGGCGCCGTCATGATGGCGGCCCCCGCTGGCGCCGCGGCCGGGGGTGGCGGTGGTGCCGAGGCACCGGCTGAGAAGACGGAGTTCGACGTCGTGCTCGAGAGCTTCGGCGACAACAAGATCGGCGTCATCAAGGTCGTGCGGGCCGCGACCGGGCTGGGTCTGAAGGAAGCGAAGGACCTGGTCGAGGGATGCCCTGCGAAGGTCAAGGAGGGTATCTCCAAGGCCGACGCGGAGAAGCTGAAGAAGGAGCTGGAGGAGTCGAAGGCGACGGTTTCGATCAAGTAAGTGGCCGATTCAGCCCAGATTGGTTCAGCCCGGATTGGTTCGGCCAAGACTGGTTCAGCCGAGAATGGGGCTGGTTGGCACTTTCCGCTTGGAACGGTATAGTATTTGCCGTGTCCAGCGCAACCGGTTTCCTGCCCTCGGCTGTTCGGTCGCCCGGCTTTCGGGTCGTCCGTTGTCTCCCGTCGATTGCGCTCCCCTGTTCGATGGCCCGTCTGAACTGCGCTCCCCGTTCGTTCGTGTCGTTTCGGCGGTCGTCGCAGCCGCCGGTGAGCCGGTGTCGTTCAGCGGCCCTGTCTCGCACCGTTCGTGTCCGTCATTCGCTGACCTCGTCGCTCGCTGAGGAGTTTCCTGCCTATGGCAACCAGCGCCGTCCGCCGTCTGCAGCCCTCGGAGATCCGGCACTTCGGGAGTCGCCGTATCAGTCAGTCGATTCCCGATCTGACTGAAATCCAGACCCGGTTTTACGACGCCTTCCTGCAGTACGACGTGCCTGCTGCGAAGCGGAAGGACCAGGGGATCGAAGGCGTGCTCCGGGAGATTTTTCCCGTCGAGAGCTACGACAAGACGGTCAAGCTCGAGTACCTCAGCTACCGGCTCGGCAAGCCCCGGTACGACCCGGACGAGTGTCGTCAGCTGCGGCTCACCTACGGCCGGCCGCTGCACGTGCGGCTGAGGCTGACGCGCGAGCAGCCGATGGAGGAGGAGGTCTTTCTCGGCGACATCCCGATCATGCTCGGCGGCGGCGAGTTCATCATCAACGGCGCCGAACGCGTCGTCGTGAGCCAGTTGCATCGTTCGCCCGGCATCGATTTCGTCGCCGACACCGAATCGGTGGATCGCAAGACCTACAACTGCCGGATCATTCCCGAGCGCGGCAGCTGGATCGAGCTGAACGTGTCGAAGAAGGACACGCTCCAGGTGCGGATCGACCAGAGCGGCAAGTTTTCGGCGCTCACGCTCCTGCGGGCGATGGACCCGAAGTATGCGAGTGACGCCGAGCTGCTCAAGTTGTTCTACAAGACGGCGGTCGAGAAGGTCGTCGGCGGCCGCAGCGTCGCGAAGCTCGAGGGCAAGATCGCGGTCGACGACATCGTCTACCCCCGTGGCAGTGAGCGGGCGGGCGAGATCATCGTGGATGCCGGCGCGACCATCTCGCACGATCAGGCCGAGCTCATCGTCACGAGCGGCCTGAAGACCGTGGAGGTGATGCACGAGCAGAAGGTGCCGCTGATCGTCAACAGCCTCCGCGAGGATGCCGACGAGTCGAAGCGGCGCACGGGGGTCGCGCCGAGTCACGAGGATGCCCTCGTGAGGATCTACCAGCGGCTGCGCCCGGGCAATCCGCCGGCGCTCGACAAGGCGCGAGCCCTGTTCGACGAGAAGTTCAACGACCCCAATCGGTATCGGCTCGGCCGGGTCGGCCGGTTTCGCATCAATCGGAAGCTCGGTCTCAAGGTCTCCGAGACGGAGATGACGCTTCGGGCGGAGGACCTGATCGCCGCGATCAAGTACATGCTCGAGCTCAGCGACGGAGGCGGGCAGGTCGAGGTCGACGACATCGACCACCTCGGCAACCGGCGGCTGCGCACGATCGACGAGCTGGCCAGCGACGAGCTGCGGAAGGGCTTTCTCAAGCTCCGCCGCACCGTGCAGGAGCGCATGAGCCTCAAGGATGTCACGGAGATGTCCCCGCGGACGCTCATCAACCCCAAGAGCATCTCCGCGGCGATCGAATACTTCTTCGGGCGCGGCGAACTGTCCCAGGTCGTGGACCAGACGAATCCACTCTCGATGCTCACGCACGAACGGCGGCTGTCGGCCCTCGGTCCCGGGGGTCTCAACCGCAAGCGGGCGGGCTTCGAGGTGCGCGACGTGCACATCTCCCACTATGGACGCATCTGCCCGATCGAGACGCCGGAAGGCACGAACATCGGCCTCATCTCGAGTCTCGCGATCTACTCGGGCGTGGACTCCTACGGGTTCCTCGTCACGCCGTACCGTCGCGTCGCCAAGGGCAAGCTGACGGACGACGTCGTCTGGCTGCGTGCCGACGAGGAGCACGAGGCGCACCTGGCGCCGGCCGATGCCACCGTGGTGGACGGCAGACTGGTGGGCGAGACGATCATCGCCCGCTACCGCGGAGATTTCGTGCTCGTGCCGGCCGAGCAGGTGGAGTACATCGACGTCGCGCCGAGCCAGATGGTGGGCGTGTCGGCGGGGCTCATCCCGTTCCTCGAGCACGACGACGCGAATCGCGCCCTCATGGGGTCCAACATGCAGCGGCAGGCCGTCCCGCTGCTCATCACGGAGCCGCCCATCGTCGCGACCGGCATGGAGCGGGACGTCGCGGTGAACTCGGGCCTCATCGTCCGTGCCGCGCGAAAGGGAACCGTGTCGTACGTCGATGCCGAGACCATCGAGGTCACCGGTGCCGGCGGCGTCGACACCTATCCGCTCCGGAAGTACTCGGGACTCAACGAGCGGACCTGTCAGAACCAGAAGCCGATCGTGTCGCTCGGCCAGAAGGTGGAGAAGGGCGACGTGCTCGCGGACGGGGCGGCGACGTTCCGGGGCGAGCTGGCGCTGGGCCGCAACGTGCTCGTCGGCTTCATGTCGTGGGACGGATTCAACTTCGAGGACGCGATCATCATCAGCGAGGAGCTGGTGCAGGACGACGTCTACACCTCGATCCACATCGAGGAGTACGACCTCGAGATCCGTGACACGAAGCTCGGGCGCGAGGAGTTCACGCGGGACATCCCGAACGTGGGCGAGCGGGCGCTGCACAACCTCGACGAGAGCGGCATCGTGCGGATCGGCACCTACGTGCGGCCGGGCGACATCCTCGTCGGCAAGGTGTCCCCCAAGAGCAAGACCGAGCTCACGCCCGAGGAGAAGCTGCTGCACGCGATCTTCGGACGCGCCGGCGAGGACGTGAAGAACGATTCGCTCGAGGTGCCTTCGGGCGTCGAGGGAATCGTCATCGCGACGGAGAAGTTCTCGAGGCAGATGAGCCTGTCGGAGGACGAGCGTCGGGAGTTTCAGAAGCAGCTCAAGGAGGCGGAGAGCGCGGGCAACCTCCGGATCGCGGAGACGTTCGGCGCCCTGGTCGCCGAAGTCGAGAAGGTGCTGCAGAAGCCGCTCCTCGCCGAGGACGGCAGCCGCCTGGTCCGCGACCTCGATCACAAGGTCGTGGCCGAGCGGGCTGCCGCGTTCAAGCCGGACGAGATCGACATCCGGTCGCCCGAGCGGCGGGCTGCGGTGGACAAGCTCGTGAAGACGATGTGGCCCGCGGTCGAAGAGGCGATCGACGCCCGCGATCGGCGGCTCAACAGCATGAAGCGGGGGGACGAACTGCGTCCTGGCGTGCTTCAGATGGTGAAGGTCTACGTCGCGGCCAAGCGGGTGATCTCGGTCGGTGACAAGATGGCGGGGCGCCATGGCAACAAGGGCGTCATCGCGAAGATCCTGCCCAAGGAGGACATGCCGTTCCTGGCCGATGGCACGCCGGTGCAGATCCTGCTCAATCCGCTCGGCGTGCCGAGCCGGATGAACGTCGGGCAGATTCTCGAGACGCATCTCGGCTGGGCCGGGAAGTTGCTCGGCTTTCAGGCGATCACCCCCGTCTTCGACGGCGCGAGCGAGGACGACATCAACCAGGTGCTGGCGGATGCGGGCCTGCCGAAGCACGGCAAGGCACAGCTCTTCGACGGGCGGACGGGAGAGCCGCTCGAGCAGGAGACCACGGTGGGCTACATCTACATGCTCAAGCTCCACCACCTCGTCGACGACAAGGTGCACGCCCGCTCGACAGGTCCGTACTCCCTCATCACGCAGCAGCCGCTCGGCGGCAAGGCCCGGTTCGGCGGGCAGCGGTTCGGGGAGATGGAGGTCTGGGCTCTCGAGGCCTACGGGGCGGCGTACATCCTGCAGGAGCTCCTCACCGTGAAGAGCGACGACGTCGAAGGACGCACGAAGATCTACGAGAGCATGGTGAAGGGGGAGAACACGCTCGAGGCGGGCACTCCGGCCAGTTTCGACGTGCTCACCAACGAGATCCGCGGGCTCGCGCTCAACATGCAACTCGAAAAGAGGAGGATCTGATTTCACGCGGGCGAAGCCATCGTGGCCTTCGCCCGCTTGGAACCCTTCGCGGCTGGCGGCCGCTGCGGGGTCTCCAACAATCACGCCTCCGGCGTGACGGCTGAAGGTCGAAGACCTCGAGAACGCAGAAACAACTGGGAGATTGCCCGTGAGCATCGGCGAAGCCACCTACGATCGCGTCAACGACTACTCGGCGGTGAAGATCAGCCTCGCGCGACCGCACGACATCCGGAGCTGGTCGTTCGGCGAGGTGAAGAAGCCCGAGACGATCAACTACCGCACCTACCGTCCCGAGAAGGACGGCCTGATGTGCGAGAAGATCTTCGGACCGGAGAAGGACTGGGAGTGTTCCTGCGGCAAGTACCGCGGGATGAAGTACAAGGGCATGATCTGCGACCGCTGCGGAGTGAAGGTCACCCACAGCCGCGTGCGGCGGAAGCGGATGGGGCACATCGAGCTCGCCGCCCCAGTGGTGCACATCTGGTTCTTCAAGGCGATGCCGAGCCGGCTCGGCGCCCTGCTCGACATGAAGACGTCGAGCCTCGAGAAGGTCATCTACTTCCAGGATTACGTCGTCCTCGACCCGAAGGACACGCCCCTCAAGAAGCAGCAGCTGCTCACCGAGGAGGAGTTCCGCGAGGCCCGGGCGACGTATGGCGACGGCAGTTTCGACGCCGAGATGGGGGCGGAGGCTGTCCGCAAGCTCCTGCTGTCGCTCGACCTCGTGCGGCTCTCGAAGGAGCTGCGCGAGGAGCTGGCCACCACCAACTCCAAGCAGAAGAAGAAGGATCTCGTCAATCGTCTGAAGATCGTCGAGGCGATCCGCGACAGCGAGAACAAGCCGGAGTGGATGGTGCTCGACGTCATCCCGGTGATCCCGCCCGATCTCCGGCCGCTCGTGATGCTCGACAGCGGCAACTTCGCCACGAGCGACCTGAACGACCTCTACCGCCGGATCATCAACCGCAACAACCGGCTCAAGAAGCTCGTCGATCTCAACGCCCCCGAGGTGATCATCCGCAACGAGAAGCGGATGCTGCAGCAGTCGGTCGATGCGCTCTTCGACAACAGCCGCTGCAAGCGGCCGGTGCTGGCTTCGAGCAACCGCCCGCTCAAGAGCCTCACCGACATGATCAAGGGGAAGCAGGGCCGCTTCCGCGAGAACCTGCTCGGCAAGCGTGTCGATTACTCGGCCCGCTCGGTGATCGTGGTCGGCCCGACGCTCCGGCTCCACCAGTGCGGCCTGCCGAAGAAGATCGCGCTCGAGCTCTACCAGCCGTTCATCATCCGACGGCTCAAGGAGCTCGGCCACGCCGACACGATCAAGAGTGCGAAGAAGATGCTCGAGCGCAAGGACGCCGAGGTCTGGGACATCCTCGAAGAGGTGATCCGCAATCACCCCGTGCTGCTCAATCGAGCCCCGACGCTCCATCGCATGGGCATCCAGGCCTTCGAGCCGGTGCTCGTCGAGGGCAACGCCATCAAGCTCCACCCCCTCGTCTGCAAGGGCTTCAATGCCGACTTCGACGGCGACCAGATGGCCGTGCACCTCCCCCTCTCCATCGAGGCGCAGGTGGAGGCCCACACGCTGATGCTCTCGACGAACAACATCTTCAGCCCGGCCAACGGCGCGCCGATCATCTCGCCGTCGCAGGACGTCGTGATGGGATGCTACTACCTCACGATGTCGATGCCCGGACGGCCGGGCGAAGGGATGGTGTTCAAGAACTTCGCCGAAGTCGAGATCGCCCATGCCCTCGGCAAGGTGGAGACGCACGCGCAGATCCGGGTGAAGCTGTCGCCGCAGCGACGGCTCAAGACGGACATCGAGGCGCTGGCGAAGCCTGGCGCCGTCATCGAGACGACGGTCGGCCGTGTGCTGTTCAACTCGATCCTGCCCGACGGGATGCTCTTCTACAACATTCCGATGCGGTCGAGCGAGCTCGCGCGCGTGATCTCCGACTGCTACCAGACGCTCGGCCGGCGGCGGACGATCGACCTTCTCGACGACATGAACCGAGTCGGTTTCAGCTGGAGCACCCGCAGCGGTCTCTCCTTCGCGACGGACGACCTCATCACGCCGGTGAGCAAGTCGCGCATCATCGGTGACGCCGAGAAGGAGGTGCTGAAGATCCTCAAGCGGTACCAGAAGGGCGTCATCACCGACGGCGAGCGCTACAACTCGGTGCTCGACGCATGGACGCACGCCCGCGAGCAGATCACCAAGGAGATGATGGCCGAACTGGAGCAGGACACCGACGCGCGGGAGGGCCGGCGGGCCGGGTACGTCAACCCGATCCACCTCATGGCCCATTCCGGCGCCCGCGGTGGTGTCGAGCAGATCCGCCAGCTGGCCGGCATGCGCGGCCTGATGGCGAAGCCGTCGGGAAAGATCATCGAGACGCCCATCAAGGCCAACTTCCGTGAGGGCCTGACGGTGCTCGAGTACTTCAGCTCCACGCACGGCGCCCGCAAGGGACTCGCCGACACGGCGCTCAAGACGGCCGACTCGGGGTATCTCACCCGCAAGCTCGCGGACGTCGCCCAGAACGTCGTCGTCACGATGCACGACTGCGGCACGACGCAGGGCATCATGAAGACGGTGATCTACCGTGGTGAGAAGGTCGAGGTGAGCCTTGCCGACAGCATCCGTGGACGGGTCAGCCGGGCGAACATCACCAATCCCATCACCGACGAGGTGATCGTCCACGAGGACGAACTGATCACGCCCAAGGTGGCCCGACAGATCGAGGAGCTCGGCCTCGAAAAGATCCAGGTGCGCAGCGCGCTGACCTGCGAGGCGCCGCTGGGGGTCTGCCGGCTCTGCTACGGCATGGATCTCTCGACCGGTTCGATGGTCGAGGAGGGCATGGCGGTGGGCATCATCGCGGCCCAGAGCATCGGGGAGCCCGGCACCCAGCTGACGATGCGGACCTTCCACATCGGCGGCGTGGGGCAGCGGGCGATCGAGGAGAGCGAGAGCAAGGCGAAGCGCGCGGGCACGGTGAAGTTCACGCGGCTGCGCACGGTGCAGAACGAGCAGGGGGAGCAGGTGGTGCTCGCCCGGAACGGCGAGATCGCGATCGTCGACGCCAAGGGACGCGAGCTCGACAAATTCGAGGTGCCCGCTGGCGCCATCCTCAAGGTTTCCGAGAACGACGAGGTCAAGCCGGGCACGCTGCTCGTGCAGTGGGATCCGCACTCGATCCCGATCCTTTCGGAGGTGTCGGGCAAGGTGCGGTACGAGGACGTCGTCGAGGGCGAGACGCTGCGGCTCGAGAAGGACCCCAGCGGACACATGCGCCGCATGGTCATGGAGCACAAGGGCGTTTACCACCCGCAGGTCGTCCTCGAGGACGACACCGGCAAAATCCTCGACTTCTACTACCTCCCGGAGAAGGCCTACATCGAGGTGTCCCCGGGCGAGGTGGTCGCCGCGGGTCACGTGCTGGCGAAGACTCCCCGCGAGGCGTCCGGCACCCAGGACATCACGGGAGGCCTGCCGCGAGTCACCGAGATCTTCGAGGCGCGCAAGCCGAAGGATCCGGCGATCATGGCCGAGATCGACGGGAAGGTCGAACTGCTCGGCGAGAAGCGCCGCGGGAAGCGGACGATCGTCGTGCGCAACGAGAGTGGCATCGAGAAGGAGCATCTGGTCACGCACGGCAAGCACCTGCGGGTGCATGCGGGCGACTACGTGAAGGCCGGCGAGGCTCTCGTCGACGGACCACTCGTGCCGCACGACATCCTCCGCATCTCGGGTGAGGAGGCCGTACAGCAGTACCTGGTCCGCGAGATTCAGAACGTCTACCGCAGCCAGCGGGTCGAGATCGACGACAAGCACATCGAGATCATCGTGTCGCAGATGCTGCGCAAGGTGAAGATCGAGACGGTGGGCGACACGAGCCTCCTGCCCGGAAGCGTGCTCGACAAGTACGAGTTCCGGCAGGCGAACGAGCGGCTCAAGGACTGCCTCCGGAGCACCGAGACAGGGGACAGCGAGTTCGCCGTCGGCACGATCGTGCCGAAGGATGCCCTCGCGCAGGCCAATGCCCAGATCGAGGCGCTCGGCGGTGCGGCTGCGAAGGGAGCGAGGCCCAAGGCTGCGACGGCGAGCACGCAGCTGCTCGGCATCACCAAGGCCAGCGTGCAGAGCTCGAGCTTCATTTCGGCCGCCAGTTTCCAGGAGACGACGAAGGTGCTCACCGAGGCCGCGCTCGCCGGCAAGGTGGACAACCTCGTGGGCCTCAAGGAGAACGTCATCCTGGGCCACCTCATCCCGGCCGGGACGGGCTTCGAGACGTTCCAGTCTGCGGAGGTGCGGGTGCGGCCGGAGGCGCTCGATGCCCTCCGGATCGATCGGGAGAACGTGCTCACGCGGCACTTCCCGCTCCTCGAGGCGGCGGCGGAGGGCTCGGCCCCGGCCGCGGACGAGCAGGGTGGGGATGTGGCGACGCTCGAGGCGAGGCCGGGCGACGACGGCGACGACTGACTTGCGGGCGGCGATTTGCAACCCGCCAGAAGGCGAACTACGGTTTTCAGGAGGGGCCGGAGGCGCCCCACCGACCGGAGGATTCGCCATGTCGTTGCGTGTGCCCCTGGGTCCGCAATCGATCTTCTGCCTGGTGGCGTGCCTGTGGTCCGTCGCGGCGACGGCGCAGGTGCTCCCGTTCGACCCGTATGCGGAGTTCCAGGAGGCGCCCCCGCCCGTCCTCCCGGACGGCACCCTGCACTGGGGCACGTTCTTCAAGTCCCCGTCCCTGGAGCAGAGCTATCGTCGGCTGTGGAGCCTCGGGGCCTGCCGGGGGACGAACAAGGCGATCACCATCCCGGTCGAACGCAACAAGGTGATCGTGGACCGGCTTCCCGAGGCGGAGTACCAGGGATTCGTGCGTCAGGCGATGGGCGGGAATGCCGGCGGCGTCATCGCATTCTCGGAACAGGCTGGCGATCCGGCGAGTGCACCGGTCTTCTTCGCCCAACTGCATCCCGCGGGCGTGACCACCGTGGTGGTCACCGGGCCCACGTCGGTGCGGTCGTTGACGGCTGGCATGACCGTGCGGCTGCGTACGACCGTGGACGAGCGCGGTCAGGCGGCCGAACCGGCGCAGCAGATCGAGGTCATCACGCTGCCCCCCGACTTCGAGTCCGACGCCGTCCGTCCGGGACAGAGGGACACGATCGTGGGCCGCATCCTTCGCGTGTGGCCGGGCGCCATGCTCATGCACGTGGCTGCGGGCCGGGTGCGGCGCGTGACGGTGCCGCTCGGCGACGAGACCGAGGTCGTCGTGGATGCGTCGGAACTCGACCGCATCGAGCCGGGTGACGCCATCGACGTCAAGGGCAGGCTGTGGACGGGTGAGGGAAGTGTCGGTGCCGGAACGATCTTCGTGTCGAAAGTGACCGTCACGAAGCCCGGGCCCGGCCGCGACCCCGAGGGGTTCGCCGCCGTCGAGGCGGAGCGGCCGTGACGGCATCGCGTGACACGCCACGTCCGGTCGGACGGCGTGACGCGACCGGACCGGCCGACGGGGGCATGATCGCCGCCGGGGCCGATGGCTGCGGCTCGTACCGCCCGTCTTTTTCCGGGGGCCACGAGGCTCTACAGTACGGTTCTCGTCAAGGGTCGTGCGGAGGGGTCCGCTCCGCGACCGGCCGTTCCCACGGTTCCAGCACGAGCCATGCCGCAGCGGAAAACCAGATGGGTCGTGACGGAAGGGCATGACGCCCCGGTCCACCAGGTGGCGGCGCGGACCATCCGCGCTCGCCTCGACGCGGTCTGGGCGGACGTGCTGGCCGCGGTGCGGAACGAGCGTGATCCCGAGTCGGTGCACCGCCTGCGGGTCGCGACCAGGCGTACCCTGGCGGCGCTCGACGCCTTCGAAGACCTGCTCCCTCCGAAACGCCGCACCTGGTTCGTGAAGCGCCTGCGTCGTCTGCGTCGGGCTGCGGGGGAGGCCCGCGATCTCGACGTGCTGGCCCTGCGACTCGCGAGCGAGTCCGGCACGGGCCGCAGCCGGAGCGGGTCGCGTCAGGGGCGGGAGGCCCGGGATCGGCTCGTCGGCATGCTGGCCCGCCAGCGTGCCGCGTCACGCGAGCCGATTCGCGCGTGCTACGAGGGTCTGCTCGATGCGGATTGGCAGGGACACGTCGACGAACTGCTTGCGCGGATCTCGTCCGGTCGACGCGCGCCGACGTTCAGTCGCTACGCGGCCCGACGCTTCCGCCCGATCGTCGCGCGCTTCTTCGACAAGGCCGACCGGAAGATGCGCTCGGCCGATGAAATTCACGAACTGCGGATCGAGGGCAAGAAGCTGCGCTATGCGCTCGAAATCTTCGCGACCGTCTTCCCGGCATCGACCCGGACGCGATGCCAGGAGGCGCTGGAGCGACTGCAGAAAACCCTCGGCGACTTCACCGACCACGCGTCCGCCGCGGATCGGTTCCGCCGCTGGTCGCAGCAGGATGGCATGAGCGGGGATCGCGAGGCGCTCGCGGCACTCCAGCGGGAGGAGAACCGCCTGGCCCGCGACGCGCGGAAGCTCTTCGTCACCTGGTGGAACCCGGCGCGCCGGCGTCGGCTGCGCAGGACCTTCGAGAACTCCCTGCGGCAGGCGACGGCATGACGCGTCGCCGCGTCGATGACCGCACATCGCGCGAGGGGTCGGGCGGTTCCGCGCTCGTCACGGCCGTCGTCCTCGGGCTGGTCCTCGCGGCGCTCCTCGGGCTGGCGGGTCGCTGGGCCACGTCGAGCCCGCGCCGACCACCCTCGGCCTGGTCGACGACCGGCTCCTCGCCGCCGGGCCTCGACGGCCCCGACCTGTTTCTCCCCACGCAGGTGCCGTCGAGACGGATCGCGCCCGGCGACCCTCCGGAGGGAATGTGCTGGATCCCCGGCGGTGCGTTCTCGATGGGGTGCACCGATCCGCGCGGGCTGCCCGACGGCGGCCCCGATCCCATGACGGACGCCCGGCCGGTGCATCGCGTGCAGCTCGGCGGCTTCTGGATGGACGCTACCGAGGTGACCAATCGGGACTTCGCCGCCTTCGTGGAGGCGACGGGCTACGTCACCGTCGCGGAGCGACCGCCACGGCCGGAGGACTTTCCGGGCGCTCCGGCCGAGAACCTGGTCGCCGGGTCGATCGTCTTCACGCCTCCTGACGAGCCCGTGCCCCTGCGGGATGCGACCGGGGCGGCCCATCTGCGGTGGTGGAAATACGTGCCCGGGGCGTGCTGGAACCATCCGGAGGGCCCTGCGTCGACGCTTGCCGGACGCGAGGAGCATCCCGTGGTGCATGTCGCCCACGAGGATGCGTCAGCCTATGCGAGCTGGGCCGGCAAGCGACTGCCGACCGAGGCCGAGTGGGAGTTCGCCGCGCGGGCCGGCCTCGCGGGAGCGACGTATCCGTGGGGCGAGGCGTTCCGCCCCGACGGCGTCTGGATGGCCAACATTTGGCAGGGTCGATTTCCGACGGAGGACACCGGCGATGATGGGTATCGGGGCATCGCTCCGGTGGGACGGTTTCCGGCGAACGGCTATGGGCTTCACGACATGGCGGGGAACGTCTGGGAGTGGTGTGCCGACTGGTATCGGCCCGACACGTATGCCCGGGACGCAGGGGCCGCAGGGGATCTGCCGTCCGTCGATCCTCGCGGGCCGGCCGACAGCTTCGATCCACAGGAGCCCGGCCAGCCGAAGCGCGTGCAGCGGGGCGGATCCTTCCTGTGCAATGCGTCGTACTGTGCGCGGTACATCGTCGGCACGCGAGGCAAGGGGGAAATCTCCAGCAGCACGAATCACATCGGGTTCCGCTGCGTGAAGGACATCGCGCGGCGGCCCGAATCGGACGCGCGGGTCACGGCTCCGGACACCCCGTGACGCCCCGCCCCGCGATGGCGAGGGGGTGACCGCGAGCCGGCCCGACGGGTGCGCCGGTCACCGCTTCATCAGTTTTTTCAGGCCGGCGAGCGTGCGCGTGTTCACGACATCGGCCGCCGTGAGGCCCGCGCGGCGGGCCTGGAGAACGCCGCACCGCATGACGTCGAGGCCATGCGTCGAGTGCGCGTCGGTGGAGATCACCAGTCGCACGCCGGCCCGCTTCGCCGCGGCGGCATGGCGATCGTCGAGGTCGAGTCGCCACGGATTGGCGTTGATCTCGAGGAATGTCCCGGTACGGGCGGCCGTCTCGATGACCGCCGCGATGTCCACGTCGTAGGCCGGACGCCGGTTGATCAGGCGACCCGTCGGATGTCCGATCACGTCGACGTTGGGGTTCTCGAGCGCCTCGACGATGCGGGCCGTGATGCGCTCGCGCGGCTGGCCCTGTCCGTAGTGCAGGCTGGCCACGACCCAGTCGGCCTGCTCCAGCACGTCATCGGGGAGGTCGAGTCCCCCCTTCTCCAGCATGTCCACCTCGATGCCCTTCAGCACCACCAGCGGCGGTGGGCCGGATGCGGCCAGGGACTCGTTGAGCCGATCGATCTCGCCCCACTGGTGGAGCAGCCGTTTCCGGTCGAGCCCACGCGCCATCGTGACCCGCTGCCCGTGATCCGTGATCGCGATGTAGCGCAGTCCACGGGCGACCGCCGCCCGCACCATGTCGGCGAGCGTATCCTCGCCGTCGGTCGCCGTGGTGTGCATGTGCAGGTCGCCGCGCATGTCGGCGAGCGTTACGAGGTCGGGCAGCGCGTCCCGCTCCGCGAGGGCGATTTCGTCACCCCCCTCGCGGATCTCGGGCGGAATCCAAGGCAGGCCGACCGCCCGGTAGACCTCCTCCTCGGTGCGCCCGGCGATCGACGCGCCCTTCCCGGTCGTGTCGGTCGTCAGCCGCGTGACGCCGTATTCGTTGATCGACAGGCCGCGATCCCGGGCTCGTGCACGCAGCGCGACGTTGTGCTCCTTCGACCCCGTGAAGTACTGCCACGCCGCGCCGAATGCGTCCGCATCGACCACCCGCATGTCGATCTGCACGTCATGCGGCCCGCGCACGCTCGTCTTCGTGTCGCCCTCGAGCAGCACCGCCGACGTCTCGGGCCATGATCGCAGCCTCTCCGTCACGGCCTTCGGATCGGTGCTCTCCACGAGCAGGTCGAGGTCTCCGACCGTCTCGCGGCCGCGTCGCCAGCTGCCCGCCCCTTCGACGCGGCGCACCTCGGGACAGCCGCGCATCCACGCGATCAGGCCCTGCACGATGGCATCAGCGTCCGCCCAGAGCATCCGGTCGTGCTCCGGGCTCTTCGCGAAGGCGATGTTGTCGAGGATGGCCGCCTGCGTCTTGGCGCCGAAGCCCTTGACCCCCGCCACCCGTCCGTCGCGGCACGCGCGCTCGAGCCCGTCGAGTGAGTCGATCGTGAGTGCCTCGATCAGCGTTTTCACCTTCTTCGGGCCGAGGCCGGGGACGCGCATGAGTTCGAATGCCACCGCGGGCACCTCGCGCTCGAGCTCCTCGAGCAAAGGCAGGCGTCCGGTGTCGAGCAGGATCTCGATCTTGCCGGCGAGATCCGCGCCGATCCCGTCGAGGTCGGTGAGCGAGCGCGATGCGTCGGCCCGCACCGAGGCGAGTGACTCCACGAGGCTGCCGATCGAGCGGGCCGCCTTGCGATAGGCCCGGACGCGAAAGACATTGCCTCCCTGGTATTCGATCAGGTCGGCGACGTGGTCGAAAACGGCGGCGATCGCGTCGTTGGTCATGGGCGAGGCTGGTCCGGCCGATCGCCCGCAGTCTACGCGTTCGTGCCGACCGAGGGC
>Ga0214923_10001453_pt1 | contig 33603 bp, 27 predicted proteins | sample LL1510_MetaG_FD_177993 | JGI IMG/M metagenome (GOLD analysis project Ga0214923, IMG submission 177993) | Freshwater microbial communities from Lake Lanier, Atlanta, Georgia, United States - LL-1510 | ecosystem: Environmental > Aquatic > Freshwater > Lake | place: USA: Georgia | collected...
ATCAGCATGCCAGTGGGATCCGGATACACACGTACGGCCCCCACTACTTTCGGACCTCATCGGAACGTATTTGGGAGTTTGCGACTCGTTTCGATTCCTTCGATCGCTACGAGGCATCGCTTCTCTCGCTCGTACATGGCGAGTATGCCCAATGGCCGATTGGGGCGAGTTACATCAAACGCCATGTCGGCGTTGACTGGAGGCCCTCGTTCCAAGGGACACCGGCAAATTTTGAGGAAGCGGCCCTGTCGCTCATGCCAAGGATTATCTACGAGCGATTCGTGAAGGAGTACAACGAAAAGCAGTGGGGGGTTCCGGCGCACACGCTTTCGGCAAGTCTCTGCACCCGCTTCGACGTGCGCGAAGACGACGAACCACGGCTCAAGCCAAACGCTCGCTACCAGGGAATCCCGGCGCGCGGCTACGCCTTTTGGACGCGATCAATGCTCGAAGGCATTCCCGTCCGGTTGGACTTTGACTACCTCCTCCGCCGGGAAGAGATTCACGTCCGGCGGCATCTGGTGTTTACTGGGCCGATCGATGAGTTTTACGGTTTTGATCTGGGAAAGCTCGCGTATCGGGGGCAGATTCGCGATCACGTGTACCACGAACAGGCAGACGTTCTTCTGCCTTGTGGGCAGGTCAACAACCCGCTCCATGCGGATGGGCGTCATATCCGCACCCTGGAGTGGAAGCACATGATGCCGGCACAGTCACGAAGTGCTGTTCGGGGCACAGTGCTGACGACCGAGACACCGTATTCACCATCCAATCCCAGCGACTACGAATACCCGTTTCCCGATGAGCGAAACGCGAATCTCTATGCCAGCTATCGGCAGCGGGCTGCGAGCGACGAGCGCGTGACGATATGCGGAAGGCTTGGCGAGTACCGCTATTTCGACATGGATCAGGCGATTGGCAGGGCGATGACGATCGCGTCGAACCTTCTCGGCCAAGACGACGGCTGCCGTAACGCCCTGGTAAGCAAATGACGCCTACCTGGTCAGTGATGATCCCAGCCTTCAACTGCGCGAAGTATTTGCGCGGCACGTTGCAGAGCGTGATGTCGCAAGCACTCCCGGCCGCAGATATGCAAATCTGCGTGGTGGACGACTGCTCGACGATGGACGACCCAGAAGCTGTCGTACGCGAGGTGGGCGGTGGACGAGTCGAGTTTTTTCGACAGCCGCGCAATGTTGGCGTCACGCGAAACTTCAACGAGTGCGTCCGACGCGCGAGGGGAACCCTCCTCCATCTTCTTCATGGCGACGACTTCGTGCTGCCTGATTTTTACAGCCGCGTGGGGGACGCCGCCTCTCACCACCCGGAATGCGGCCTCTTTTTCACTCGCGCATTCTTCGTCGACGAAACCGGCGCCATCGACGACCTCACTCCTCGGTTGAAACACCTGGAGTCGGGGGGCACGTCGCTCTCACCGATCACGGCCGGATGCCCGGTGCAAACCCCGAGTGTCGTGGTACGGCGTACCACGTACGAACGAGCTGGGATGTTCGACGAATCACTCGTTCATACGGCCGACTGGGAGATGTGGCTGCGGGGCACCGCCCTGTGTGGAGCACTTGCCATCAATGTGCCACTCGCCTGCTATCGCGTGTTTGCAGCAGCTCACTCCAGCGGCCTACGGCGGAACGCGGATAATCTCCGGGACTATCAAAGAATGGTCCGTCAAGCGTCGCGCTATCTACCCGATGTTGATGAGCGTCAGATCGCGGCATGGATTGCGGAGTGCGCGTTGCAACAAGCTCGAGGCTTTGAAGCACGCGGCGACTCCGAGGCAGCCCGGGAAAATTACGCCTTTTTTCGCGAACATGCCCATTGGAAGGTTCGCTGCCGGGAAACGCTACGGCAATTCGCTCGTCGACTCCTGTGAATTTTTTTCGGCGCGGCGTGGGGCGTTGGTTTTGAAAACTCTGGTTCAGCCCTTGGGTGGAACTGAGCCGGCCAGCGGGGCGCTCACGCTGGAGACAGTGATCTGCACCCGCAACAGGGCCTCCCTGCTCGCGCGGGCGCTCGACGCCCTCGTTGAGCAGGCAAAAGTGGTGCCTCAACTTTCGGTCGCCGTCGTCGACAACATGTCGGAAGACGACACCGCCAATGTCGTTGCATCAGCATCCGCCCAAATCCCAGGCCGCATCCGGATGTTGAGATGCGACAAACTCGGGGCAAATTGTGCTCGAAATCTTGCACTCAACTCCAGCACTTCTGAGCTCATTGCCTATATCGACGATGATGCTGTGCCAGAGCAACACTGGGCTGCTGCCATCTTGCACACGTTTCAGGCGGTTGGACCATCGTTGGCGGCCGTCGCCGGGGCCATTGACCCGCTCTGGGGAGGACCCGTTCCCGACTGGCTCACACCAGACCTTACCGCCTACTACAGCGTCCTCGATCTCGGGCCCATCCGTCGCCCGATCACTCCGCACGAGTCGTTTGTCTCAGCCAACGTGGCGTTTCGACGGGATGCTCTTCTTGCTGTAGGGGGTTTTCACGAGCAACTTGGACGAGTCGGGGCGTCGCTTTTTTCAAACGATGAAGTGTTCACGTGTCGGGCCCTTCAGGAGCGCGAGTGGACGATCGTCTACGAGCCGGCAGTGCGCGTGCGGCACAACGTGGCCGCCGACCGGCTGACGTGGACATGGCTTTCGCAAAGGCTCTACCAACAGGGCCGTTCCGACGTCGTCATGTGGGCGTTGCTCGCCCCCGGCCGCTCTCGGCTTACACACCTCAAAGACGCCTTCACGTATTGTTTGCGTTGGGCCTGGAACCTCCGCCGTTTTCTCGGGCGATCGAGTACAGAGTCGAGAAAGACCGCCTTATGCAGCTTTTACCTGCTCGCTGGCCGGGCGACTGGTTCCGCAGAACTAGCGATCAACCCTCGCTGCTGAGTTCAAGATTGTCGCCGAACGCCTGTTCGGCCAACTGCTCCTTCTGATGCGGATTGCCATCATCTATCCCCACAACCCTTCTCCGGCGCGCACCGGTTCCCACTCACGATTGCTGTCAATCGCGAGTTCCTTACGAAACGCCGGACACTCTTTGTTGTTGCTGTCTTCAACATACGGCACCGACCAGCCCTGGAATTCCTCGGCTCGCGGCGCCCTTGTACAAGAAGGTCTGTTCGAGCGTGTCGCGGTGTATGAGAACCTTTTGTTTGAACGCATTCGACAGCGTACGTTTGCTCGAATGTTTCCGCCGCAGCATCTGCCAGCCCCTGCATCTCGGTTGCAGCGCCGATGGGTGGCCGCTCAGTTGCAAGAATTTCGTCCGGATGCGGTACTCGTAAATTACGCGATGCTGGCCGGCTGGCTCTCGTCGGGAATCCACGGCTCGCTCCCGACCATCATGGAGATGCACGACTTCGTGTCCGTCAACGCCGTCCTCCGCGAAAGCGTTCAGCGTTGGTTGAAAGCAGATGCGGAGCGGGCACCTTCCTTGCGCGACGCCCAGTGGTTTGATGCGGCCGTCGCATCCCGCCACGATCCGACGCCAATGCCATGGGAGGTGACGTGCTATTCCAAATTCACGCTTACGATCGCGATCAGCCCCGTCGACGCTGAAACACTCCATCGGGCTTCGAGCGGGTGCAAGGTGGAAGTCGTCCAGCACAGCCCATCGAGAGAGCTCCGCCGCACGGATCATTCAGGGCTGCCATTGCTCGTGGGGAGCGACAATCCCTTCAACACCCAGGGCGCCATCGTGTTCCGTGATGCGATCCTGCCGCTGATACTCGAATCAGACCCGTCGTTTCGGTTTCATGTGATGGGCGCAGTGTCGAGTCTGTTCCAAACCTGCGAACAGGCGATCCCTCTGGGGTATGTCAAACAGCCGGAAGACGACGTCTTTCCAAAGGCCCGCTTTTTAATCGCGCCAACATTCTCCGGCACGGGGCAGCAGACGAAGGTGCTGGACTGCATGGCGGCTGGGATCCCAGCGGTGCTGTTTTCAGACGCCGCGGCGCGGCTCGATCTCGACGATCGAAAAAATGCGCTCGTCGCTGATGCCGTGCAATCATTCGCGAAAGCCTGCCTCGTTCTCCGGCAGGACGACACCCTCCTGTCTCGCCTCGGCAACGACGCTCTGACGCACGTCGCACGCCTGCGAAGTGTCGATTACGCCGCAGCGATCTCCAGCATTGCCTGACGTCATGCGAGTGTTGTTCGACTCCACCGTTTTTCTGCAGCCGCACGCAGGCGGGATCGTCAGATATTTTGCCGAAATCAGTCGTCGGCTGCCCGCTGCGGCGCAAAGGCTCGGCATACCGTTGACTCAAGTGGACGTCCATGCGGGTTGGCATCATCTTGCGAATGCCGCGCGACTTTTCGAAGAAACCCGGTTTCACGGCACTCGGATGCCTCGATGGCGCGGCTCGTGGCGCCTCGCACGGGCGTGGAATGAGTGGCGGCTGGCCCACGTGCTCAATAGCCTGCCCGGGAACGAGGCGATCCTTCACGAAACGTATTACGGATCTCGAATCTCTCGACGGCCGCACGTGAAAAGAGTGGTGACCATCCACGACATGATCCCTGAGGAGACAGCCCCGGATGCAAGCCTATGGCTCGCGCGAGCCAAGCAGGCAAGCGTAGCAGCGGCTGATGGAATCATTTTTGTGTCGGAATCCACCCGCAGCCACTTCATGCGCTTCCACGATTGCAACAAACCGTTTCGTGTGATTCCCCACGCCGGATCTTTGCGGCTCACGCGAAGCCGTCGGCCCGTTGATGTCCCTTGGCCGTTTATTCTCTACGTAGGAGCCAGGGGCCACTACAAGAATTGGTCACGGTTGGTCGCCGCCCTGGCAAGCCACGGCACGCCCCAGGATTACGGCCTCGTATGCACGGGCCCCGACTTCACTGACGAAGACCTCGCAACGCTCCGTGAATATAAGTTTCCCTTAGATCGCGTCCGCCACATCCGCGGCGATGACGATGTGCTCGCCGACCTTTACACGCACGCGTCTTGCTTCGTGTATCCGTCACTCGCGGAAGGGTTCGGCATCCCACTGCTCGAGGCAGCCGTTCTCGGCTGCCCGATCGCGTGCAGCGACATCGACGTGTTTCGGGAAGTCATCGGCGATTGCGCGTACTTCTTTAACCCAACTGATAGGGCCGAGATCGCGAGGGCGATTCATGCGACCGTTTCATGCGGACGCACGTCGGAAAAGATTCCGCTTGCACGCGGGCGAGCAGCCGAGTTCTCCTGGGACGACGCTGCCGAGAGAACGCTGGGCTTGTATCAGGAGCTCCTGTGAACGCCATCACCGACCGCACGACAGACGCGAACGCCAAGGCATCCTCCAACGAGTGTCTGATTGCGTTCCTTCTCGGGCTCGGGTCGCGCCTCAATGTGCGCCTCATCGGTTATCTTCCATTTTCGGAACTCGCGGTGCTCCTGGCCGTGCCTTTTTTGTTGCCGCAGCTTTCATCGCGGGAGGTGCTCAAGCGCACCAAGTGGACTTTGCCGTTGGCGGGGCTGTGGCTGATCAGCCTGGCCCTCACGGATGCCTACCGGGCCACTGATTGGTCGCTTTCCGCTCGTGGCATCGCCCGGATCGTCGTATTCCTTGCTGCTATTCCCTTCGCCGTGTATTTCCTTCGACGCGGCACCTACGAGAAGCTCTGGTGGTTCACCGTCGGCGTCGTCCCGTCGATCGTTTTGTCGGCGTTCGTGTTTCGCAGCGGCGTGCACGAAGGCCGTGAACTCGTCTACGGCGACGCGATGATCAACTGGAAGACGCATTGGACGGGGCTGGCCGCCAATGCCGCGGGGCTTGGCATGCTGGCCTCGTATCGGCGCGGGCACGCGTACGCCTACGCGATTTCATTTGGAATGGCGTTACTGAACCTCGTGAAGGGCTCTCGCTCGGAAGCTGGAATGCTGATCCTGGGCCCGCTGATCACGATGGCCTACAACACAGTTGCATCCCGAGGCCAGGGAACGAGGCGTCGCATCGGTTCCTTCGGAATCAGCGTGGCGGCCGTCGCGGCGCTCGGTTTTGCCGGCCTGATCTATTACGGCTATTCGTACGCAGCCAGCGAGGGTCTTCTCGGCGAACGGGAGTTTTCTCGCTATCAAAACCAGTCTCGCAACGCATTCGGCCTGTTCGTCGGCGGGCGTCCCGCGATCCTCAGTTCATACCTGGCCATTTCGGAGTCGCCGTTCATCGGCTACGGATCCTGGCCTATGGACAAGTGGGGGTTTAATGCCAAGGGACTGGAATTGGCAGGCAAAAAGCCTCCGGGCGACCTCTACAAGAGGGGCTATCCGCTGATCGACTCGCACTCCCACATCGGTCAGGCATGGGTGGAGAGCGGGATCTCGGGGGCGATTTTCTGGATCTACGTTTTCTGGCTCATGGCTCAGTCCATTATTCAACCCATCCAGGACGAACGGCGTCTGCGCCTGGCCGTGTCCACCGCGGCGATGTCCTTCTGCTGGCACATTCTTTTCAGCCCGATCGCGTCGCGGCTGGAACTTTCGCTGACACTTGGAACGATCTTGACGCAGGTAATCGCCTGGGCACCCAAGAAGGCAAGCGGTCCCTACCCAAAGCCGCTCTCGGCGAATGTTTTGCGGAGGGCGTCTTGACTGCGCTCTCGGCGTTGAAGCGGGTATGAGGCTGCCCTGCATCAGCGTGGTGATTCCGAGCTACAACCAGGCCCGGTTCATACGGCGAACGCTCCAGTCGGTCATTGCCCAAGGCTACCCCGAAATCGAGGTGATCGTCGTTGACGGCGGTTCCACCGACGGCTCCTGGGAGATTATCAAGTCCTTTACGGCACACACGGCGTATGCCGTGAGCGAAAAAGACCGTGGGCAAAGCCATGCGATCAACAAGGGGTTTTCCCGGGCCTCCGGCGAGGTCGTAACATGGCTCAACTCCGACGATGTGTTGCTACCAGGGGCACTGCACGCCGTCGCTCGCGTGCTCACGGCAGCACCTGCCGCTCGATGGATCACCGGTTCATGCGTCTGGATCGATTCCGACGATCGCATCCTCCGCGCCACGGTGAATCCCGGCTGGAATCGGTTCGGCGCGATGGGCCGAGTGATGTCGGTCGGCGGCCCCTCGTCGTTCATGGCAAGATCCCTGCTCGATTCATTTGGCATGCTGGATGAGGACCTCCATTATTCCATGGACACGGAACTTTGGACGCGCCTCGCCACGCGCGGCATTCGCTACGAATCCACCGGCACTTATCTGTGGGGACTGCGCCTGCACCCGGCCGCGAAAATGAGTGGGCACAACTTCGCCGAGAGCCCCCTTGCCGACCCGAACCATCCATCGCACGCCACACGAGCCGCCGAGCAGATGGCCATCCGTAAGCGTCACGGCCTTCCCGTGCGGGATGCCTGGCCCGCGTATCTCGGCGACAAGCTTCACCGAGCCTCGAGCGGGAGCGTCATCCGCTCGGCAATCGACACATTCCGGGTGCGCGGCATGACTTTGTCGCAAGCCAGTGCGCTCTTGAACCGCCGGAGTGCACCGCCATGAGCAGCGCGGCCCCGGTCGCAAGCGATCAAGGCTTGGGTCGCCGCCTCGTATTCTGGCTGCCGTCCGCATGCCGGTCCGTGGCACCATTGTGTGAGGCAGTCGCACGGCAACACCCGGCGGGCGTCACCGTCGTACTGGAACAACTGCAAACGACGAACCGCACGGCGATGCACTGGGAAGCCTTTCGATTCCAGGAATGTGACGTGCAGGTCCTCCCGGAACCCGCATCCGACGCCGACGTGACCCGGCTCCTGCGGTCGCACGACGGTGCCTTTCACATCTTCACTTCCTACCACAAATCGTCCCCCATCCTGTCCGCCGCTTTCGAGGCGACCCGACTGAAGCTCGACTTCGGAATGCTTTCAGAGGCGCCGCTGTCGATGCGAACGGGTGTGTCGTGGCTCGTCCATCGGCTCTACCTTGCCACAGTGCTGCCGCTCAGAGTACGCCGTATCGTGCAAGGGGCCCGTTTTCTGCTTTGCGAGTCAGGATGCGATTTCAGGGACCTGACGAGGCTGGGGTGGACCAGCGAGCAGCTTTTTCCCTTCGGATATTTTCCGGATCCGCCGCCCTACAAGGCCACGGCGCGGCCGCAGCCGTTTCTGCGCATCCTCAGCGTCGGCGCCCTGTTGTTTCACAAAGGCAATCACATCTTGATCGATGCCTGCAAGATCCTGGCCCGGCGCGGGATCCCGTTCGAGTGCGACATCGTCGGCGATGGTCCCGAACGCGAGTCACTCATTCAGATTACCCATCGCCACGGAATCGTCGAGTCTTTTCGATTCCACGGCTTCGTCGATGACGACGCCCTCGCCGCGATCGCGAGCCGATGCGCGATTCTCGCCTGCCCCGGGCTCGAAGAGCCGTGGGGCATTCGCGTGAACGACGCACTCCATGCGGGATTCGTGCCAGTGGTTTCTAACGGTGTCGGAGCATCGCAGATCATCGCCCGTTTTGGTGCGGGACTGATTTTTCCGAAGGGAGACAGCATTGCCCTCGCGGAGTGTCTCTCGACGCTCCATCACAACGCGTCGTTGGTCGATGATCTCCGGGATCGCATCGCGATCGCAGCCTGGCACATCTCGCCGAACGAAGCCGCGACGTATCTTCGGGCCGTCGTAAGTTCGTGCACAGAAGCCACCGCGGAACGACCATTTCCGGTATGGCTCTGAACGCCGACACGCTGACGGTGCCGGATCGCGCCCGGGTCATTTTGACGGGTTGCTGTCTCTCCCGGTCTGCGGGCGGTCCGTTTGAATCCGTCTCCGGACTGGCACGAGCTCTTGCTGGCAACACGCCGACGACCGTTCATGTGGTCGGCACATACGCCGACCCATCCGAGTGGCCTCACGATCGCACGCAGTGGCCGGCCGAGCGGCTCACGGCGATGCCCTGGCGCGGCCTGCGGAGCGCGTCCTCACTGCGCCGCGCGGTTTGTGCCGTATTCGCCGGGAGCGGCTCCGCACTGGTCCACGGCCAGGGACTGTGGGACGCTTCATCGGTTGCCATGGCCATGCTGGCGCACGAAACGGCCGTGCCGCTGGTCGTCAGCCCGCGCGGGATGCTCGAGCCATGGGCGCTCGCGCACCGCCGGGCGAAAAAAACCATCGCGTGGCACCTGTGGCAGAAGGGCGTTCTGCAGTCTGCCGCACTGCTGCACGCGACTTCAGCGCAGGAGGCGGCTTCGATCCGGGCGATCGGGCTGCACAACCCGATCGCCGTCATTCCCAACGGTGTCGGCATCCCGACGATGACGGAACCCGCCTTGGCCCCTTCCCGTCACGCAGGGCAAGCCTCAAGACGCTGCGTCTATCTTTCCAGGATCCACAAGAAAAAGGGGCTGCCGCTGTTGCTGAGGGCATGGTCCGCGCTCAGACCGCCGGGCTGGACACTCGACATCGCCGGCTTCGGTGAGGAGGCGTATGTCGCCGCGATCAGGGCCCTCATTCGTGAGTTGGATTGCCCCTCGATTCATTTCGTCGGCGAGAAGAGCGGCGATGCGAAGGCGGAGTTTCTCAAGGGAGCACACCTGTTCGTGCTCCCCTCCTACTCGGAGAATTTCGGCGTCGCCGTGGCCGAGGCCATGGCGCATGCCATCCCCGTGGTCGCCACGCACGGCACGCCGTGGCGGGTGCTCGCCGACAAGCGCCTCGGATGGTGGGTTCCGCCGACGATGGAGACCATCCGCGACGCTCTGCAGGAGGCCACGCGACTGGCCCCCGACGAGTTGCACGCCATGGGCACCAGGGCCCGGCACTACGCGGCCGAGACATTCTCGTGGGCCGGCGTGGCGCGAAGCATGGCCGCCTGTTACAACTGGATCCACCGGGGCGGACCGCTTCCCGACCCCATCCTGTTGGACGGCATGCGCCTCGTGACATGAAGCGTTCCTTTTACGATCCAGCCGTCTATCGCTCGCATCACTCGCTTGCCGACAAACTTTATCTGCTCGGCTGGCGGGTGATGCGAATCGCGTGCTTCCGCTGCACGCCCGCGCGTTGGAACGGCATTCGCGCCGCCCTTTTGCGAGTCTTCGGGGCGGACGTGGCCACCACGGCCGTCATCCATCCGACATGCCGGATTTATTCGCCACGCATGCTGCGCATCGGTGAACGCAGCTGCCTCGCCGAGCGCGTCGATTGCTACAGCGTGGCCTCCATAGAAATCGGCGACGACGTGACGGTGAGCCAGGACGCGTTTCTGTGCACCGCATCCCACGACATCGACGCCGCCGACCGGCACCTCGTCGCCCGACCGATTCGGATCGAAGACGGGGCCTGGGTGTTTGCCCGGGCGATCATCCTCCCAGGCGTCACGCTGGCGCGCGGCGCGGTGGTGGCGGCGGGGGCCGTGGTGCACGGCGACGTCGCCCAGGCTTCCGTGGTCGCCGGAAATCCCGCCCGGGTCGTTCGTGAACGCCGCCACTGCCCCCCGCCGACGGGCGACATGTTCGGCTGACCCACACCCCATGCCGACGCTCACCGCCGTCATCCTCACGCGCAACGAAGCGCTCGACATCGTCGCGTGCGTGGAGAGTTGTCGGTTTTGCGATCGCATCATCGTCTTCGACTCCGACAGCACCGATGACACCCGGGAGCTCGCCAAGGCGGCGGGGGCCCTGGTCGTCACGCGCGCGTTCACGAACTACGCCGATCAACGCAACGCGGCACTGGCGGCGGCCGATGACGCGGCCTGGGTGCTGATGATCGACGCCGACGAGCGGGTGCCCGACGACATGGCGAAAGAAGTGCGAGCCGTGGCGGAGACGGCGGGGGCAGAAACCACGATGTATCGGATTCGTCGCAAGGACTTCTTCTTCGGGCGCTGGATGCGGCGCGCGACGGGCTATCCGACCTGGTTCGCCCGGCTTATGCGCCCCACGAGAGTGCATTTCGTCCGCGATATCAACGAAGACGTCGAAACGGATGGGGTGGTCGGTTTCCTGCGGACACATTTCCACCATTTTCCCTTCAGCAAGGGCGTGGCGGCGTGGGTGGATCGACACAATCGATATTCGTCGCTCGAGGCGAAGAGGCTTCTTGCAGAACGGGACGAACCGTTCACGGCAGGCGACATGAATCTTCGCGACCCCGCCAAGCGACGTCGTCTCGCCAAGCGAATCTTCTACCGTCTGCCATGCCGGCCCTTGCTCGCCTTTCTGGGGCTTTATCTGGTTCGCGGCGGACTGTGGGACGGCTGGGCTGGCCTGCAGTATTGCCGCCTGCGTGCCATGTACGAGTACATGATTTCCCTGAAGATGACGGAGCTGGCGGCGCCACAGGCCGGCGGCAGTCAGGGCCACTCATGACGACTGCCACCGGATTGCCGTTGGCCATCGTCATACCGACCCTGAACGCCAGCGCGCACCTGGCCGCCTCGCTGGCGGCGCTCGAGCCTGCCATCCGCCTCGGTGCCAGCGTCACGATCGTGGACGGCGGTTCCACCGATCGCACCATAGCCATCGCTCACGAGCACGGAGTCAGCGTGATCGCCGCGGAAGGGTCGATGTACGCCGCCCTCAATGCGGGCTTCCACGCCACGGCCGAGCCCTGGCTCACGTGGATCAATGCGGACGACGTGCTTTTTTGCGATCACCTCGAACGGCGACTGGCGGCGGCAGAACGCGCCGACATCAGCTACGGACGTGTCGACTTCATCGACTCGCAGGGGCGTTTCATTCATTCCTGGCTCAGCGCCCGGCCAAAGTCGCTGCGCCCGCTGTACCGCAGTGGTTACAGTCCGCTCCTTCAGCAGGGCACGTTGTTTCGACGAACGGTGTTCGAGCGACTTGGTGGCTTCGATGACCACTATCGCTTCGTCGGCGACGCCGACTTTTGGTGGCGGGCCGTCGAGGCCGGGTTTCATTTCGCCAGATCCCGCCATCCACCCGTCGCGGCGTTTCGCATCCACCCCGCCCAGCTTTCGTCGGCGCATGCGCTGGAAATGGACCACGAACACGCGTGCATGGTCGCCGCCCACGGCGGCCGCTGGCGCCCTTCGGCCCTGGGGCCGCTGGCACTCTGGCGGCTGGAGAACGTCGGGGCCTATGGCATGCGGTTGCTGCGCCGCGCTCAGTTGGACGGCGCCGTCAGACTCGCCCCCAGCTACGAGATTCCACGCTATGGGCGCTAGAGAATCCGCAGGGCAGACCGCGCCCGGCCACCCGACCTTGGTCGTGATCTCCCAGGTGTATGCGCCGGATCCCGCCGCCGTCGGGCAGCACATCGCCGACGTCTCGGAGGCGATGGCGGCACGGGGGTGGCGGGTGATCGTGTACACGGCCCGACGCGGCTACGACGATCCCTCGCGGACCTATCCGGCGAGAGAACTGCGAAACGGCGTGGACGTGCGACGACTTCCGCTCTCCAGCCTCGGAAAACGCTCGATCGCCATTCGCCTGGTCGGCGGCGCCCTCTTCCTCCTGCAGGCCATCGTCGCGGCCCTGCTTGTCCGTGGGGTGACGGCCGTGCTGGTCAGCACCAGTCCGCCGTTTGCACACGTCGCCGGCTTGACTCTTCGAGCGCTGCGGTCTCTCCCGTTCGTGTGGTGGGTGATGGACGTGAACCCCGACCAGCTTGTCGCCTCGGGGCGGCTGAAAAAGACGTCGGCCCTGTCGAGGCTGCTGGATGCGGCGAACCGAGCCGCGGTGCGACGCGCATTCGCGGTGATCGTGCTCGACCGCTTCATGAGGGATCGCATGCTCACCAAAGGCGCGTCCGAGGAGACTCTGCACACGATCCGCCCCTGGTCGCACAATCCGGCCGGCGGGAGCGTGGATGCCGAAGCCAATCCATTTCGCATCCAGCATGCGCTCGACGGAGCGTTCGTGGTCATGTATTCCGGAAATCACGCGATGCAGCACCCACTGGAGACACTACTGGCCGCGGCGGAGCGGCTTGAAAATGACGAATCGATCCGCTTCGTCTTCGTCGGGGGAGGTGCCGGCAAAACGGTGGTCGAGGAACGGATCCGCGCCGGAGCGCGCAATGTTCTCTCACTCCCGTTCCGACCGCGTGAATCGTTGGCCACGAGCCTGGCCGCCGCCGACGTGCACGTCGTCAGCATGGCCGACAACGTCGTGGGCATCGTTCATCCCTGCAAGATCTACGGGGCACTCGCGGCGGGGCGGCCGATCCTGTTTTTCGGACCCAACCGGTCACATGTCGGGGATCTGCTTCACGGCGCGGCGTATGGTGCGGTGATCGAGCACGGTGACGTCGACGAGACGATTCGCGCGATCCGTGGCTTGCAAGCCCTCCCCCCTGCCGCTCGGGCCGCGATCGGCCAGGCTGCGCGGGACGACCTCGCCGCAAGGGACGCCAGCGAGATGCCTCTGGGAGCCGTATGCGACCTGATCTGCAGCGCCGCTGCGGCCTGTCACGCCCGCGAGCCATCGCCGAACCGCCTGATCGACGGAACCGTCAAATGACGAAACCCGCAGCCCGTCCGCCCGCCGAGAGAGCCGCGTGCCTCGTCCTGTGCTGCGCCGCGATCGTGGCGCCGCTCGCGTTGGGCAGTTCGACCATCGCGGCACGATTCGCCCTCGAAGCCTCCATGGCGACGGCCGTGATCCTGTGGTGCATCTCCGGGGTCCGCAGCAAGGTCGCCCTCCTGATGCCGTTGCTCGTCGCTGCGATACTGTGCCTACAACTGATCCCCCTACCCGATCGGGTTCTCGTGAGCGTGGCACCCGTGTCTGCCGGGGCCTGGAAGGTGGCCAAGGGAGGGATGGCCAGCGGTTGGGCGTCGCCGTCGGTCGACCCGGCTGCATCACTGATCGCGGTTCGAAGGCTGCTTCTCGGCTTGGCGACGCTTGCCGCCGTCGCGGACCTGGGGCGTTATCAATCGCATCGCCGGCAGGTCACCGCCGCCCTGGCGATCAGCGGCCTGATCATCCTCGCCCTTGGCCTGGGCTTCGGGAAGGCCGTGGGAGACCGCTACTTGCTGCTCCGCTCGATTCCCCTTGCAGGTCCGATCTACAAGCACGTGAGCCCGATCATCATGCCGGTGCAGACCTCGGGAGCGGGGCTGCCCCAACAGGTGACGGCGGCCGGCCGGAGATACGTCATGGACGCGGGGAACGTCGGGGATGGATTCGGTCCGTACATCTACAGCAATCACTTCGCAGGCGCGATGGTCCTGACGATCCCCACCGTGCTCGGAGCATGGCTTTTCCTCACCTACCGGCGCGTCCCTGACCCTCTGCGTTTTGCCTGCGGCGCCGCATGCGGCCTGGTCACGCTGTTCGCGGTCGCCGTGATGGCCGAATCGCGCGGCGGTACGGCTTCCTTCGTCGTCTCGCTCCTCGCCCTGGCGATGCTCGTCGTGCAAGGGAGGATTCTGCGATGGGCGGTCACGTGGGTTTTTCTCGCGGTCGGGGCGGGCATCGTGCTGCTGGCCGGCCTTATCGCGCTCGGCGGTGACCAATCCTGGCTCCTTGGCCTGTTGCCTGTATCGATACAGTCGATCATGAGAGCCGTGCTCACCGACACCCGCACCATACCCGCGCACGTCGCTCTGCGGATGTTTTTCGCCTCGCCGCTCTTGGGCACAGGCCTGAACACATATCAGTTCATTTTTCCAAGGTTTTGTCGGGGGGATTTCACGATTTTCTATGCCCACAGCGATTACGCTCAATTCTTCGCGGAGACGGGTGTCGTCGGAGTCGCAATGCTCATCGGCGCGTGCTGGGTGCTGCTGAGAAAACTGCGCCGTTTCTGGAACGATGCCCCTGCGCCTTATCGTCTGCTTGCCGCCGGCCCGTGGGCGGCGCTGCTCGGGTTTGCCGTACACTCGGCTTTAGATTGGAATCTGCACCTGCCGGCGAACGCCCTGCTCGCGATCCTGTCGTGCGGGCTCGCGCTTTCGAGCGTGCCGCTGAGCCGTGGCCAGAAGGACCTTCCCGCGGTTCCCGAGCCCGTCGTGAAATACGGTCTCGTGGCGTGCTGCCTGGTGGCCACGGCGCTGCTGGGCCGGGATACGGCAGCCGAATACGCGCAGCGGAACATTCGCGCTGCCATCGTCCAGGACCGCATCGCACGATCGGAATCGCAATTCGCCGCATCCAGAGAGGCGCTCATGGCGGCCATCCGTGCGGGCGAGAGCATGTCGGACTGGGATCCGCGAAACGCCCAGCTCTCAACCCTGATCGGCAACGCCTATCTGCACGTGGCTGATCGAACGCTGGGCGTGCCTGAACGCGAGACCCTGCTGGGCCTCGCCGACCGCTGGGAGGCCCGCGCGCGACGGCTGTCTGCAACCCCGCGAGGCTTGTCCGAACCGATTCCGAAATAGCCTTTCAGCAGGAGTCCATGACATGAATTCACATGATGTTGTTCGCCTTTTGTTCGACGAGCGACCAGCCTTTCATGGCCAAGGGGACGGCGGGCACAACTGGGGACTGTCACCCGACGTGCTTGAATGGCTAGCCGAGACGATCCACCGTGACGACCGCACGTTTGAGACCGGGTGTGGTTACAGCACAATGGTGTTCGCAGCCGCCGGCGCCAAACATACGGCGATATCGCCGTTTTCAGAAGAACACCAACGGATCGCTGCGTGGGCCAAGAACCATGGAATCGCGTCCGACAATGTCGATTTTATAGCAAGCCGTTCGGAGGAAACACTTCCACATCTCCCTGCCATACCGCTCCGCATCGCCCTTATCGATGGGTGGCACGCTTTCCCAGGGCCATACTTGGACTGGTTTTACTTGGCACCACGACTCGACGTTGGAGGCTTTCTTCTTGTAGACGACACGCAACTACCGGTATGCCGGATACTCCGCGATTTTTTGCGTGCCGAGGAAGGGCGATGGCGCGTTCACAAAACGCTTGGAAAAACCGAGATTTTCCAGAAATTGAGCCCAGACTTATTTGCCGGCGAATGGGACACACAACCATTTGGCGCAACGCCAGTCATTGAATTTGCTGAATACTTCAACGCTTTCTTCAGGAATCCCATTGCCCGTGCCGTTAAAAGGATTCCCGGGGCGAAAGAGTGCGTCCGCGCCCTGAGACACCGCATGCCTTCGGGTCAGCGGGATGCAAAGTGATTAAGCGAAGCCTCTTGAAGGCGCAAATCATTAACTCCTGGATTGCCGACTACCTCGCATGCGCAGTGATGAAGGCGAGCCTCGTGGCAAGGGCATGCCTCACAAAACAGACCCCTTCTGCCCGTGTCGGCGAACTGATCGAGGCACTGCGGCCAGAGACGACACGGGTGCCCCTCGTCCGCATGGGGCCGGAAGGCGATGGGGGATATCTCGTTCCCGATTCACTCGCCGGAATCAGCGCCTGCTTCTCACCCGGAGTGAGCACGGAATCGGGCTTCGAACTCGAGTGTGCCGAGAGAGGAATGGACGTTTTCTTGGCGGATGGCTCGGTGACCACCCCGCCCGTCGATCACAGCCGTTTCCGCTTCACACGGAAACACATCGGGCTTGTGGACGACGCGCACACCGTCACGCTCGATGCATGGATTTTGGAGACAGGCGTCCATGAGGATGACGACCTGTTACTTCAGATGGACATCGAGGGTTTCGAGTACCCGGCGCTTGCTTCTCTATCCCCCCAAAGGCTCCGGCAATTTCGATTCATGATCATCGAGTTCCACCGCCTTTATCTTCTCTGGAGCAAACCATCCTTCGAGTTGATGGATGGTGTGTTTCGTAAGCTCCTCCAGACGCATGCGTGCGTGCACATTCACCCCAACAACGTCGCCCCTTCTTTCACCCATGATGGAATCACGATTCCGTCGGTCATGGAGTTCACTTTTGCGCGGCGTAACGACACCTCCCTCGTGATGCTTCCCGGCACATACCCCCATCCTTTGGATCGGCCAAACAACCCCGTGCATCCCGAAACGGTTCTGCCGAGGTGCTGGCGACGTTGCGCGGCGACAGAGGCATGAACCATGGTCGGATGACGATTCTTCATGTCGTCGCGGGGCTGCCGCCCGCGGGCGGCGGGCTTTCTGAGCTCGTGCCCCGGGTTGCACTCGAAGCCACGCGGCTCGGGCACGATGTGACGATCGCCACCGTGACCACGGCTTCCGAGCCGCTCGCTCCGGCGGCGGATGAGGCTACAGCCGGGGGCGTGAAGATCGTGCGGTTTGCCCCATCGGCCCCGCGGGTGATTTTCTTTTCGTGGGCCATGCGCCGCGGGCTCGAAGGGCTCGTGGCGGCTGCCGATCTGGTGCACGTCCATTCGAACTGGACGTTTCCCGTGTGGTGGGCCGCCCGGTGTGCCCGGCGGGCTGGCAAGCCGCTGGTCATGTCGCCACATGGATGCCTCGACCCCGTTCGGCTGGCCCACTCGGCGTGGAAGAAACGCCTCGCGGGCGTGTTTGATCGTCGCGCCCTGAGGCAGGCCGCGGCGATCCACGCGACGAGCGACGCGGAGCGGAATTGGATCGAGCGCTACGTGGGCGGGCGGCCGCGGATCGCGGTGATCCCGAACGGCGTCGAGCTTCTGCCGCTCGACAGGCCGGCCAAGCCTACCGACCGCATGCGGCAGGTTTTGTGTCTCGGGCGGCTGCATCCGCTGAAGGGGCTCGATCTCCTGCTCGACGCCTGGCGCCTCGCGGCTGGCGAGATGGCAGGCTTGGACCGCTGGCAGCTTGTGATCGCGGGGCCGGACGAGCAGGGCACGCGGGCCGCACTCGAACGGCACGCCCGCAGCCTCGGCCTTGCAAACGTCGTGTTCTCCGGGCCGCTTTACGCAGCCGACAAGACGCGGGCATTTGCGGCGGCCGATCTCTTCGTGCTCCCGTCGCGAAGCGAAAACTTCGGGATCGCGGCGGCCGAGGCGCTCGCGGCGGGCCTGCCCCTGATCGCCACCAAGGCCGCGCCCTGGAGCGAGATCCACGGCTCGTGCGGCTGGTGGGTGGACGTGGGGGCCGAGCCGATCGCCCGCGCGCTGACTGCCGCGATGCGGCTCGACGATGCGGAGCGGGCCGCCATGGGAGCCCGCGGGCGGGCGCTTGTGGAGGCGAAGTATCAGTGGGCGAGCGTAGGCCGGGCGATGACGGCGCTCTACGAGCGCCTCGTCGCCGGCCGCAGATAGAACAATCTGCGGCTACAGTAGCGCGATGCCACGCACCCACCCTGTAGGTGCAGATTGTCAATCTGCACCCGGCCGCATCGGATGGTCGCGTGCCGCAGACTGCCAGGCTGTGGCTCCAGAGGCGAGGTGATGCTTGGCGGTGCAGCGGCTTGCGAAGGGCAGGGACAAATACTATACTTTTGTTCATGCCTTATGGCGAGTGTTCGCGATTCGTGGGAACAAAAAGACCATGCAATTTCGATTGACTCACCATGCGATTCTGGCGATCGCCCGTCGCGGGATCAGCGAGGATGAGGTGCGGGCGGTCATGACAGCCCCCGACCAGTTCTGACTGTCCGGCAGGGCAGGTGTGTGTATCAGTCCCGTATGGAATCGGGGGTGCTGATTCGAGTGTTTGTTGATGTCGATCGTGACCCGGCTGAGATTGTCACTGCGTATCGAACCAGCAAGATCGCACAATACTGGAGAACCCGTCCATGAAAGTGATCTACGATCAAGAAACTGATTCGCTCACCGTGATCTTCTCGGAAGGCAATGTCGCCGAAAGCGACGAAGGCACGCCGGGGGTCATCCTCGACTACGCTGACGACGGCCGTCTTCTCGCCATCGAGATTCTCGACGCCTCCACGCGGATGGCAATCCCGAACAATGTGGCGTTTGAAGCCTCGACTGCTGAAACCTGGTAATTTGAGCGGGAATGCACTCGGCCTCGAGCGAGAACGACCACGACGATCAAGACGCTTCGCCGGCCCTCGCCATCGAAGGCCGCATCGAATGGGGTGATGACATCTTTGCGTTGCGGTGCCCCGTGGCGTGACATACGCGCGCCCGGTAGGTACGAATCACTTATCTGCACCCCGCCTGGGTTCACGCTACAGAACCCGGATCGGCTTGAAGGAGCGATGCTGGAACTTGCCCAGACCGCTGAATCGAGTGAAGATGGACAAAACGAGTGCGGTGTCTTCCGGAGAACGGAAGGCATTTTGATTGGACCTACTGCTGAATTACCCGTTGTGCTTGTCTGGCTGCAGAGGTTTACCGACGGATCATTCCATTTCGTGACTCTCAAGCCGAAAAAGCACGAGTGAAAAATGGGTGTTTCACAATTCCAGCGGGTTGCGCTCGCGTGCGATGTTGCGGAACATCAGTTATGTGCGGGTGATGTTGCCTATGTTGTGGATTTCGTGCCACACCCATCCGGGGGCGAAATGGGCTGCGTGTTGGAGGTGTACAACGCGCTCGGCGAGTCGATTGCCGTCGTGACCGTTCCTCGCTCGGCGGTTGAGCCACTGGCCGCAGACGAGGTGTTTGCCGTGAGACGGCTTGCCGAGACGCGGGAATAGCAGGGGCGAGCGCTGGAAACTTCGGGGTCTCGGCAGCCGAGGCGACCGTCCGCGCGCTCACTGCTGCGATGCAGCTCGGCGACGCGGAGCGGGCTGCCATGGGAGCTCGCGGGCGGGCACTCGGGGAGGGTAAGTATCGGTGGGCGAGCGTGGGCCGGCCTATGACGACGCTCTACGAGATCCTTGTTGCGGGCCGCAGATAGAACAATCTGCGTTTACAGACTGGCGATAGGCCGCCCCGCTCTGCTGTAGGTGCAAATCGGTAAGCTGCACCCCGTCGCATCGGATGGCCGCGTGCCGCAGACTACCAGTCTGCGGCTACAGGGGGCAGGGGCGGTGGGCGTAAGGGACGCCCGCGGCGGGTTCGGGCCGCTCTGGCCGCTCCAGCCTTTCACGAACGATCGCCGACGCCTGCCAGATAGCTGCCCAGGACGACGAGCGCCAGCGGCCGCGACCAGTGCATCGACCGCGGCTCGGCGAGGAACGTGCGCCACGTGCCCACCACCTCCGTCCCCTCGATGAACGCCTGCCCGGCCAACTGCTCGATGGCCGCCTCGCACGGCTCGCGCATCCGGCCGCGCATCCACTCGCCGATCGGCAGCGTGAAGCCCGTCTTCCGCCGGTTCGCGACCTGCTCGCTGATCACCGCGTCGCCCGCCTCCCGCAGGAGGAGTTTCGTGGGCCCGAGCCGCCGGCCCAGCTTCAGCCGGCCCGGCAGGGCCGAGACGTAGTTCACCAGCGCCAGGTCGAGGAACGGCACCCGCACCTCGAGCGAGTGCCGCATGCTGTTGGCGTCGGTGTCGCGGAGGAGCGTGTCGCCCATGTAGTGCGTGGCCTCGAGGCGGGCCACCGTGTTGAACGGGTCGCCGTCGAGGGCGGGGGTGGGCCGCGCGGGCCCCGCCTCCAGGTAGTCGGCGGCCAGCCCCACGCGGCCGGTCGCGAGCCCCATCGCCTCGATCCGGGAGTTCGACAGCGCCCGGCGCAGCGCGAGCGCGACACCGGCCACGCTCGTGTCGCCGGCGACGAGGTCGGCGAGTTTCTCGAGCGCCCCGGGCCGCCCGCCCGCCGCGCCCAGGGCCGACAGCGCCCCCAGTTGGAGGCCGCGCGGCACGAAGCGCAGGGCCCGCAGCAGCCGCGACCAGTCGATGGCCCGCCGGAACGTGCCGTAGCCGCCGAAGAGCTCGTCGGCGCCGAGACCCGAGAGCCCGACGACCGCACCCTCCGCGGCGAGCCGCCGGCTCACGACGTAGGTGTTGAAGCCGTCGATGCTCGGGCTGTCCATGCCCTGCAGCCAGTCGTGCCATTTCGCCTGGATGTTGGCCGCGTCGAGCGTCACCGACACGTGCTTCACGCCCAGGGCCGCGGCAGTCGCCGCGGCGGGAGCCACCTCGTCGATCCCGTGCACCGCCCCGAACCCGACCGTGAACGCCGTCACCTTCGGCGTGTATTCCCGCGCGAACGAGGCGATGACCGTGCTGTCGACGCCCGCCGAGAGAAACACGCCCACCGGCACGTCGGCCACGAGGTGGCGCAGCACCGCCTCGCGCAACAGGTCGTGGATCGTCTTCAGCGCCAGCGGCCGGTCGTGGGCCAGCGTCTGGCGCGGAAAGTCCCAAAACCGCCGCGGCGGTTCCGCCGGCCGGCCGCGGGCCGCACCGCCGTCGACCCACTGCACGTGTCCGGCGGGAAACGACCGCACGTGCGCGAAGACCGTGCGGGGCGACTGCACCGCGCCGTAGGCGAGCATGCCGGCGATGCCGGCCAGATCGAGGTCTCCGGGCACGAGGCCCGAGCCGAGCAGAGGCCGGATCTCGCTCGCGAACACGAGCCGGTCCAGCTGAGACGCCACGTAGAGCGGCTTGATGCCGAGCGGATCGCGGGCCAGCAGGATCCGCCGCGACGACGCCTGGTAGAACGCGAAGGCGAACATCCCCTCGAGCCGTCCCACGGCCGCCTCGCCCCACGTCGAGAGTGCCTGGAGCAGCACCTCGGTGTCGCTCGTGCCCCGGAACACGCAGCCGCCGAGCTGCAGCTCGGCCCGCAGCTGGCGGAAGTTGTAGATCTCGCCGTTGAAGACGAGGCAGTCGCCCGTGGCCGGGTTGAACATCGGCTGGTGGCCTGCAGCCGAGAGGTCGAGGATCGCCAGCCGCCGGAACCCGAAGCCCGCCACCGCGCCGTTCTCGCCGCTTTCCAGCGGCAGCAGCTCGAAGCCCTCGTCGTCGGGGCCGCGGTGCACCATCCCGCGCATCATCGCCCTGACGGCCGGCTCCACCGGCCGCGGGTCCGCACTGATCACTCCGCAAATCCCGCACATCGAGCAAACTTCCTGCCGCGTGGAGGCGCCCGGCGAACAGCCTGAGCACCACGATGCGAAGAGGCGACATCGGCCCCCGAGCAGTATCTATATCGATCTCACGGGCCCGTCAAAAATCCCGGCTTCCGCCAGGCTTACGATACCGCAAGCCCTCACGTCCCGGTGCGGGAAGCGGCGGGCGGGGCGTCGAGGTACGCACCGAGAACGACGAGCGCGAGCGGGCGCGACCAGTGGATCTCGCGGCGCCGGGCGGCGTAGCCCCGCCACAGCCCGTCGACGGCACCCCGGGGAAAGAGGGGGCAGTCGGCGAGCGTGGCGACGGCCGCCGCGCACCGCTCGCGGAGCGGGCCGAACATCCAGTCGCCGATCGGCAGTGTGAAGCCGCGCTTCGGCCGCGCGAACACGTCGGCGGGGAGCGTGCCCGCCATGGCGCGGCGCAGGAGGTGCTTCGGCCGGGCCCCGCGCGGCTGCTTGACCCGGCGCGGCAGCGAGCCGACCCCGTCGGCGAACCAGCGGCCGAGGAATGGCACGCGGATCTCCAGGGAGTGGGCCATCCCGTTGACGTCGGCATCCCGCAGCAGCGTGTTGGCCATGTAGAGGAAGGATTCGGCCTGCGAGACGGCGCGGAAGGGGTCGCGGCGGACGTCGTGGAATGGCTCGAAGGCCGCCGGCGGCAGGAACTGGGGCGTGAGGGAGAGCGAGGAGGCGTCGAGACCGAGGGCCTGCATGCCCGCGTCGTCGGTGAGCCGCCTGAAGTGGCTCGCCAATTCGAGCGCCGTCGTGGCGCCCGACACGAGATCGACCGCCTTCGCCCTCCGGCCGGCCGGCAACGCGGCCAGGGCCGCCCGCGCCGCCGCCCGCCGCAGCCTGCCGGGCACCCACGCCAGCGGGGCGAGCAGCCGCGCCGCCACGGCGGCCCGCCGGAACGTCGGATAGCCCCCGAACAGCTCGTCGGCGCCGATCCCGGAGAGGGCGACGGTGGCGCCGCCGTCCTTCGTGACGCCGCTCACGAAGAACGTGTTGAGCCCGTCGACGCTCGGCCGGTCGGCGGCACGGAGCCACTCCCGCCACTGGAGCAGGATCCAGTCGTCGTCGAGGACCGTCTGCTGGTGGACGGTGCCGAGGGCGCGGGCGGTGGCCGCCGCGTCAACCAACTCGTCGCCGCCGGCCGCCGATTCGAAGCCGACGGAGAACGTCCGCAGCGGCGCGTGGTGGTTGCGGGCGACGGCGGCCACGGTCGCCGAATCGATTCCCCCCGAGAGAAACACCCCCAGCGGCACGTCGGAGATGCACTGGTCGCGCACCGACGCGTTGAACTGCATCTGCACGGTCCGCACCGCCTCCGGCTCGTCGACCGGCCCGGCGGCGTCGGGAAACCTCCAATACCGGCGCGTTGCCGCCGGGCTTTCGGCCGGGCCGATCCACTCGCAGGCGCCGGCGGGGAACGAGCGGATCGCGCGGTGAACCGTGAGCGGATCCTGCGGCGCCCCGTAGGCCAGGAACGTGGCGATGCCGGCGGGATCGAGATCGCCGGGCACGAGGCCCGATGCGAGCACGGCGCGCACCTCGCTCGCGAACACGAATGCCTCCCGGGCCCGGGCCACGTACAGCGGCTTGATGCCGAACGGATCGCGGGCCAGGAGCACGCGGCGGCTGGCGGCGTGGTGGAAGGCGAACGCGAACATGCCGTCGAGTTCGTCGAGCGCCTTCTCGCCCCAGGCGACGAGCGCGTGGAGCAACACCTCGGTGTCGCCGGAGCTCCGCACCACGATCCCCTGCGACTCGAGCCTGGCCCGCAGCCAGCGGAAGTTGTAGATCTCGCCGTTGAAGACGAGGCAGTCGCCCGTGCCCCGGTGCACCATCGGCTGATGGCCGGCCGGAGAGAGGTCGAGGATCGCGAGCCTGCGGAAGCCGAGCCCGAGGGTCGCCTGCGGCTCGCCTCCCCCGCCCATCGGGAACTGCTCGTAGCCCTCGTCGTCGGGGCCGCGGTGTGCCATGGCCCGCATCATGGACCGCACCGCCGGTTCCACGAGCCCCGGATCGGCGCCGACGACACCCGCGATTCCACACATGATCAGGCTTTCCAGGGCGTATGATACGGGCGGCACGCTCCGCCGCGGGCGCCGCGGCGAAAAACCGGAGGACCGTCGTGCCCGCCACTTGTTTTCCAACGATTTTCGGGGCCGCGGCGCTGGCCGGCCTGGCGGGCCGCGCACCTCTCTCGCCCGTGTGAGGCTTCTGTTACGCTCGCGGGCATGAGCCGCGTCGAGCCCCTGCCCCCACCCCTCTCCATCTGGCTGGTCAACCCGTTCGACGACATCCCGGGCGAGGGTCTGCCGCCGATGCGCTATTGGTCGCTGGCCCGCGTCCTCGCCGGCCGCGGCCACGACGTCACCTGGTGGACCGCCACCTGGAGCCACCGCCGCAAGGCCCGGCGGGACGTGCCTCTGGGCATTCGCGACGACGAGAACTTCGCCGTCCGGCTCGTGGCCGTGCGGCCGTACGACAAAAACGTGTCGCTGGCCCGGATCGGCAGCCACCGCGACTTCGGCGTCACGTTCGAGCGGCTGGCGGCCGAGGCGGTGGCGTCGGGCGGGCTCGAGCGGCCCGACCTGATCCTCGCGAGCCTCCCGCCGCTGGAGGGACCGGAGGCCGCCGCGCGGCTGGCCCGGCGGCTCGACGCGGCGTTCGTGTGCGACGTGATGGACGCCTGGCCGGAGACGTTCGCCAGACTCCTGCCCGGCCCCGGCTGGCTGCGGAGGCTGCTCGCGCCATTTCTCCTGGGCGGCATGGAAACACGCCGCGACGCCGTCCTGGCGCGGGCCGACGCGGTTTCGGCGCAATCGCGATCGCTCCTCGACCTCGCCCGAACCCATCTGCCGGCAGAGCGAGAAGCGGAAGTGCCGACGCACGTCTGCCCCCTCGGCGCCTACCTGCAGGACTATCCCGAGCCGCCGCGCCCCGCGCCGGCCGAGATCGACGCGCTGCGGCTGGCGGGCGGCGAGGACGCGCGGCCGATTCGGTGCGTCTACGCCGGCTCACTCGAGGTGGGCCAGGACCTCGACACGCTCGTCGCGGCGGCCCGGCTCCTCTTCTCGGCGGGGGTCAACGCGGAGATCCACGTGGCAGGCACCGGCTCGCTCGAAGGCCGGCTGCGGCGCGGGGCCGCCGGGCTCACGGGCTCGTGCCGGATCACCGTGCACGGCCTGCTCGGGCGGCGCGACTACGTGGCCCTCCTCGCGACGGCCGACGTGGGGCTCGTGCTCGTCAGGCCCGAGACGCTCGTCGCCGTGCCCTACAAGGCCTGCGACTACGCCGCCGCGGGGCTCGCGCTGGTCAACTCGCTGCCCGGCGAGCTCGAGCGGCTCGTGGCGGAGCACGACGCGGGGCTCACGTACGCCGCGGGCGATGCCGCGGCGCTCGCCAAGGCGATCGCGACGTTCGCCGCGGACCGCGGCCTGCTGCGGGCCTGCCGCCAGGGCAGCCGCCGGCTCGCCGCCGCCGTCTTCGACCGCGAAACGACGTATCTGCACTTCGCGAAGTGGCTCGAAGCCTGCGCTTCGCACGCCGTCGACCGGCCGTAGGACGGGCTTTCGCCCGCGCCCGGGACCGCGCTCGCCGCCGGGCCGTTTTGCCGTTGTGGCTCGCGGGGCCGGGCCTCATCATGGTCGGCCTCCGAAGCATATGACAGACGCTGCAGCATCCCAGGGCGGCGCGGTGACCCGGCCGTGGGCGCGGCTCACGGAACTCCTGCGCCTCGAGCGGCGCGACGTGTTCACGATCCTCGCCTTCGCCCTCGGCGTGGGCCTGCTCTCGATCGTGACGCCCGCCGCGATCGAGGCCCTCGTCAACACGGTGGCGTTCGGCGTCCTGCTCTGGCCGGTGGTCGTGCTCTCGATCGTGATGCTCGGCTTCCTCGTCTTCTCGGCGCTCCTGCGGGCGCTGCAGGTGGCCGTGGCCGAGTACATGCAGCGGCGGATCTTCGCCCGCGCCGCCCACGCCTTCGCCACGCGGTTCTCCCGGGCCGAGATCGAGTCGTTCGACGGACGGAACCCCACCGACATCGTCAACCGGTTCTTCGAGGTGGCGACGGTGCAGAAGGCGGTCACGGCGCTCCTGGTCGACGGCGTGGCGATCGCGATGACCACCCTCGTGGGCCTCGTGGTGCTCGCCTTCTACCACCCCTACCTGCTCACCTTCGCGCTCGTGATGGTGGTGCTGATCGCGTTCCTGATCCTCGTGCTCGGGATCGGCGGCGTGCGCACGAGCATCGCCGAGAGCTACGCGAAGTTCGACATGGCGGCCTGGCTCGAGGAGATCGCCAAGTGCCCCCACACGTTCCGCTTCGGCAAGGGAGGCACGGTGGCGCTCGAACGTGCGGCGACCCTCACCGACGCCTATCTCGTCGCCCGGAGGAGGCACTTTCGGGTGGTCTGGCGGCAGACGCTCTTCGCCCTCCTGCTCGAGGCGATCGCGAGCACGGTGCTGCTCGGTCTCGGCGGCTGGCTCGTGATCAACCGCCAGCTCAACCTCGGCCAGCTCGTGGCGGGCGAGTTGATCGTGACGCTCGTGCTCACCGCGCTCTCCAAGCTCGGCAAGTACGTGGAGATCTTCTACGACCTGCAGGCCTCGCTCGACAAACTCGGCGTGATCGGCACGCTCACGCTCGAGCCCGACGGGGGCGAGCAACTGCCGCCCCGCGACACGCCGCTGCAGGCCGTGGCCGAGATCCGCCGCCGCGACAGGACGCTGAAACTCGTGGCCCGGCCGGGAGAGCGGGTGGCCGTGATCGGGCCGTCGGGCTGCGGGAAGACGTTCCTGCTGGAAACGCTCTCGCTGCTGCGGCTGCCGCACGAGGGCTTCCTGGAGTTCGACGGGATCGACGCCCGCTCGCTCGACAGGCCCTCGACCCGCCTGCGGATCGCGCTCGTCGGCGGGGCCGAGACGTTCGCCGGCACCGTGGCCGAGAACATCCGCGTCGGCCGCGTTGAACTCTCGGCCCTCGATGTGCAGCAGGCCCTCGACATGGTGGGGCTCGACGACACGGTGGCCCGGCTGCCACACGGGATCGCCACGCCACTCGCCTCCGACGGGCTGCCGCTCTCCACCAACGAGATCCTCCGGCTCTCGATCGCCCGCGCGATCGCGGGCCGGCCGCGGCTGCTCCTCATCGACGGCCTCCTGGACGGCCTCGACGTCCACAAGTGCCCCCAACTGCTCGACGCGATCTTCAATCGGAATGCACCCTGGACGCTCGTCGTGGTCACGGCCCGCGACGACATCCGCAACCGCTGCGACAAGACGGTGGAATGGGTATGAACGACGCACGTGTTTTCGACGACGTGATGGCCCGCCAGGCCACGCCGCGCGGCGTCCGCTGGCTGGCGCGGCTGGTCCTCCTGCTTTTCCTGGCCACGCCATTCCTCCTCGCCTTCGTGCCTTGGCAGCAGACCGTCCAGGGCCGGGGACAGGTCGTCGCATATTCCCCAGTCGAGCGAATGCAGGTGCTCACGGCGCGGGTTTCTGGCCAGGTTCGCAGATGGCACGTCGTCGAGGGAAGCCGCGTGAAGATGAACGATCCCGTGGTCGATATCGAAGACAACGACCCTGAACTTGCCGCAAGGCTCGAGGCCCAGCGGGAGTTTCTCGCCGGGCGGCTCGCGGCGGCGAAACAGGAAGTGGCCGAGCAGGAGGCCGCGGCGAAGGCCCAGGAATCGGCCCGCGACGCGGCGGTGAAGGCGGCGGAGGCGAACCGTGAAGCGGCACGCAAGGCGATCGAGGTGGCGAGGCAGGCGGGAGCCAACGCGCGCTTCGCCCACTCGTTCGAGAAGAGCCGCTTCGAGATGTTCGAAGACCTGTTCACCAACCCCACGTTCGGCGGCCTCGAGAGCAAACTCAACCGCGACGAGGCCCGGATGCGGGCCGACCGCGCCGCCACCGACACCCAGAAGGCGGCCGCCGAAATCGAGCGGGCCGAGGCCGCCCTGCTCACGCAGGAGGCGCTGCTCCTCCAGGCCGACGCGGCCGGCCTCTCGGCCATCGCCGTGGCCCGCTCCAACCTGCGCAAGAGCGAGCAGAACCTGTTCTCGATCGAGCGCGAGATCCAGGAGATCGACAACCGCATCGAACGCTTCAAGGCCCGGCTCGTGGTGGCGCCATGCGATGGAACGGTGTTTCGCGTGGAGGCCAACGTGGGCCAGGGTGGACAGTACGTAAAGGAAGGCGACGAGCTGTGCACGATCGTGCCCGACACCGACGACCGTGTCGTCGAGCTCTTCCTCGACGGCCTGGACGCACCCTTGGTGCGCGGGTTCGCGGAACGCACCGGCGCGATGCCGCACGTGCGGCTGCAGTTCGAGGGCTGGCCGGCGATCCAGTTTTCGGGCTTCCCGGAGCTGGCGATCGGCACCTTCGGCGGGAAGGTGAGGCAGATCGACGCGGCGGCCGCCGGCGCGACGGGCAGGTTTCGCGTGCTGATCGAGCCCGACGCGATGCGGCCGGGCGAGACGTGGCCCGATCCCGAGTTCCTCCGGCAGGGCAACCAGGCGATCGGCTGGGTGTTCCTCAATCGCGTGTCGCTCGGCTACGAGATCTGGCGCCGCCTCAACGGCTTCCCGCCGGTCGTCTCGCCGATCGTGAAGGACAAGGACGCCCCCAAGGCGCCCAAGATCAAGGTCAAGTAGGGCTTCTCAGAGTTGCGGCGCTGGGTGTTCGACAGGCCTTTGGGCAGCTGGCTTCGTGGCTTCTCCTGGCCACGCTCGCCGGCGGCGCCGAGCCCGGCCTCTTCACGCCCCCGTCCGATCTCCTGGCGATAACGCCTGGCGACTCGGTCACGCCGCCGAGCATCGCCCGGTCGGCCTTCCGCCAGTTCGCCGCCGCCGAGCCCCTGCCCGCGCCTGGCGGCCGGCCCGCCGACGCCACGCCCGAGGACCTTCTCGAAGCTTTGCCCGACATCCCCGAGGACGACGCGCCCCGGCCCTCCGAGGAACTGCCGCAGGTGCCGGGCGGAGCGAAACTCATCCGACCGACCGAACCGCCGATCCCCGGGGCCGCCACCGACGACCGCGACGCCCCGCTCACGCTCTGCGAGGTGCTCCAGAGCGTGATGCTGCACTACCCGCTCCTCCAGGCGGTCGAGCGGGAGCGCGGCATCGCCGCCGGCCGGCTCACGAGCGCGCTGGGCGCCTTCGACACGAACGTGACCGGCGCCGGCAACGCCCTCGCGCCCGGCACCTACCAGAACTACCGCTCCGACTTCGGCATGTCGCAGCAATTCGCCTCCGGGGGCATCACCGCCTTCGGCGGCTACCGCACCGGGTTCGGCGACTTCCCCACGTACAACCTCCAGCAACTCACGGCCGACGCCGGGGAATTCCGCGGCGGCCTCACGATGCCGCTGGCCAAGAACCGCGACATCGACCGGGCCCGGGCCACCCGGGCGCAGGCCGAACTCGACGTCTCGCTCGCCGAGCCGGTCATTCAGCGGAGCCAGCTCGATTACATGCGGGCGGCGGCCCGCAGCTACTGGACCTGGACCGGCAGCGGCGAGCGGCGGCTCGCGGCCGACTACCTCGTCGACCTGGCCGTCGAACGAGACGTCGAGATCGGGCTCCGCGTGGAGCGCGGCGCCGTGGCCAACATCGAGCGGATCGACAACCAGCAGAACATCGCCCTGCGGCAGGCCGTCGTCGTGCAGGCCGACCGGGCCGTGCAGCAGGCGACGATCGATCTCTCCATGTTCTACCGCGACCCGGCCGGCAAGCCGCTGCTCGCCGGCCGCCGGCGAATGCGTCCCCTCCCCGAGCCGGTGCAGCCCACGCCCGCGCTCTTCGAGCAGTCGCTCGCCCGGGCGCTCGCCGCGCGGCCGGAGTTCCAGCGGCTGTCGCTGCAGCGCGAGAAACTGCTCGTGGAGCGCCGCTTCGCCGAAAACCAGACGCTCCCCGGGCTCGACGCCCAGATCGTCGGCAACCAGGACGCCGGCTTCGGCAAAAGCTCCCTCTCCGGCCCGCTCGGCCTCGATCGCCAGGTGCTCCAGGCGTCGCTCCTCTTCCAGATGCCGGCCCAGCGCCGCGATGCCCGCGGGCGGGTGGCGGCCGCCCACGCGCAGCTCGTGCAGGTGGAGCGGCAGCTGCAGTTCGCGGAGGACCAGGTGCGGGCGGAGGTGCAGGACACCTACTCCGCCCTCGAGCGGGCCTACGAGTTCCACAAGCAGGCCGCCCAACGGCTCGACCTCGCGAAGGTCGTGGCCCGCGCCGAGCGCGAGCAGCTGCGGCTCGGACGCAGCGACGTGCTCCGCGTGACGCTCCGCGAGCAGGCGAAGTTCGACGCCGACATCTACGAGATCGGGGCCCGGCAGGAATTCTGGCGGGCCGAGAGCGACCTCCGCGCCGCCGACGCCTCGCTCGGCCCGGAAAGCTGCGGCTTCCCCGACAGCATGCGCTTGTGCAGATGACGACGTGTGCCGCGCGTCACGGCGCTACACCGCCACGATGCCCAGGCGCGCGAGCTGCGGGAGGCTCGCGTCGAGGAACGCCGTGCAGGCCGCCTCAACGAGCCGGCGACGGGCGGCCGGATCGGTCACCGGCTGCCCCTCCTGCTGGATCGACCGCCCCGCGGCGACCAGCCGCGCGTCGACCCGCTCCACCAGGCCGCCGCGGCCCCGCTCGACGAGCTCGTGGAGGATGGCCGCGTCGAAGTCGCCGATCGTGTGGCCGGTGCCCGTCCTCTCGCTCGCCAGCGCCAGCGGGCGGCCGCTCAGGGCGTCGGCGGCGAGCACCACCCGGTTGAAGGCCGAGGCGATCGACACGTCGCCGCCCGCCCCCGGCGGCGGCTCGAGCGCCCCCGCCGTGACGTCGAAGAGCCCCATCGCCACGCCGGCATCGACCGCCCGCACGACGTCGTCCGCCTGCGGGACGACGTCTCGCGCCGCCGCGACGATCTCCGACATCCGCAGGCTCCCGGTGCCGAGCAGGGCGACGAGCCGCTCGTAGACCGGGCCCTGCACGGTGGAGGTGACCACCCCCAGGTTGGCCTGGTAGGGGAGCGTGGTGCCCGGCTTGGCGACGTGGAACCGCAGGTCGTCGACCTGCGCGAGACGGTCGGCCGCGTCGGTCATCAGCCGCGGCTCCCTGCAGTAGACGTCCCAGCGAAACGCCGTGTTCGCGCAGAAATCCTTGTGGGCCTCCGTGACGAGGCGGTTGGTCGTGGTGCGGAAGAGCTCCTGGAACTCGGGCCGCACGCACAGATCCCAGAAGTTCGTGAACACCGGCAGGCTGCCGACGAAGGCCAGCCCCGCCGCGCCGAACATCCCGGCCACCTCGCTGAAGTAGAAGCTCGTCCAATGCTCGTTGAGATACTCGTGGGCGAGGTAGCGCACGTCCTGCTTGAGCAGGCCGTCGACGTAGGCGGCCGCCCGGGGGTTGTCCTCGAAGTAGCGGGCGTGCCGGTCGCGGATGAAGACGAGGTAGGAGAGCGCGTCGCGCACCTTCTGCAGGCTGTCGCCCTGCCGGAGCTGGGCGTATTGCCGGAGGATGCCGCGGATCGGCTGGAGGTGGGCCCAGCCGGGCATCGAGTTGTAGCTCACGAGCAGGAGGCCCCCGGGCGCGAGCCGCTCCCGCGCGAGCGCGAGGATCTCGCGGCGCACCTGCTCCGACACCCAGCTGAACACGCCGTGGAGGGCGATGAACTCGAACCGGCCGAGGTCGGCGGGCAGCCCCGCGAAGTCGGCCGTGATCACGCGGGCGTTGTTCAGCCCGGCCGCGGCGATGTCGCCCTCGACCTGGCGGGTGTGCTCGGGATTGACGTCGACGCCGACGAACTCGCCCTGTGGATTGGCCGCGGCGAGCGTCGTCAGCGACCGGCCCAGGCCGCAGCCGAGCTCGAGGTAGCGGAAGGGCACGTCGCTCCGCGGCGGAATCACGCGGTTGAGCGCCGCGGCATGCCGCAGCGAGACGGGGGCCATGTGCGGATAGAAGCCGGGAATGTAGGCGACGTCGGTGATGTAGCCGGCGGCGGCGGCCATGCGAGGGCTCCTCGTGATCAGGCGGTTGCGGTGACTTTACGATACTTCCGCACCAGCCGGCGCCGGATACTCGCCGCCTCGGCGGGAAGCCGGTGCAGCCGCAGCGCCCGGGCCGGCCCGCGCCGCCGCGCCACCGGCTCGATCGGCGTCGCGAAGATCCGGGCGAACTGGTCGCGGATCGCGTCGACACGCCCACATACGGGCACGCGGTTATCGCGAAACCACGGCATGCCGAGCAGTCGCTCGTGCAACGCCGGATCGTGATCGACGGCCACGATCCGTTCGACGAGGTCGTCGAGCGACCGCCGCGTCCAAGCGCCCTGGTCGTGCAGCGACAGAAAACTCCGCGTGTCGAAGTCGCGGCCCACCAGCGGATCGCCCCAGTAGATCGGGAGCGAACCCGCCACCATCGGCTCGACGATCTTCTCCGTTGAGTAGCCGGGGTACGACTCGTTTTCGAAGGAGATCGTGAACTTGTAGTCGGCGAGGAAGGCGATCTTGTCGGCGACGCGATGGCCCAGCGTATTGAGCACCTTGCCCCCGGAATCGACGGGCTTGTAGCGCGAGAGCCTGTGGAAGAACTCGTTGCGCACCTTGCAGAGTGGATTGGAGACGACGAACGCGCAGAACTTCGTCTTGGCGGCGAGCACCGCGGCCGGGTCGTACGAAGCCGGCTTCACGAGCGAGACAGGATCGACGTAGAGCGCCCAGAGCGGGAGCCGGAAGTGCCTCGGGTGGGAGGAGTACTCGAACGTGAACGCCCAGTCGCAGGCGTTCCAGTCGGGCGTGAGGTTTTCGCCGGTGTAGAAGATCCGCACGCAGTCGTATCGCAGAAACTCCTTCCGCCGCTTGCCGACATAGGCGTAGACGATGTAGTCGGGATCGTCGCAGATCTCGAGCCTGTAGCACGGCGCGAGCAGACGCGTGAAGTAGTTGTCCTGCGTGTCGAAATCATCCCAGAAGCCGACGAACTTGATGCGGATGGTTCGCCGCGGATCAGAAGCGCTCGGGCTCGACATGACCGCTAGCGGATGGGCACGAGCGGCGGATCCGCGCCGATCGCCGGGCGAGCCGGAGCGACGGGCTGCAGCGACTGCACGGGCACCGCGACTGGCACGGGTGCCGCCACTGCAGGCGGTGGCACCGTGGAGACGCGGGGCACGGGGGCCGCCGCCTGCGCGGAGCGGGCGTTGAGGTCGTCGATCAACTGCTGCACCTCGGGCCGGATGCCGATGCCCCGGTTCTGGAACACGTCGGCCGGCGTGACGCCGAAGCGGCCGTAGAGCATCGAGTCGGCGTTGTGGTCGACGGAGATGTCGGAGCCGCCGAGCGACACGCCGAGAAACAGCCCGCGGCTGCGGGCATAGGAATAGATTTCGGCGCCGAGGCGGGCGTCGGTGCCGGCGTTGGCCTGCCTGCCCACCGGCCCGGCGGCGATCGACGCGTCGGCGCCGAGCGTCACCTTCTGGCCGTTCAAGATCCCCTCGAGGCTACGCGGGGTGGCGAAGACGAGCACGATGTCGGCCGCCTGCACGCCGGCCTGGAACCCGAGGCTGCCGCCCCCCATCGTCACGAGCACGGGCGCGCTCCAGGTGCGGTCCGGCTTCCTGACGCACAGGATGCCCTTGCCATAGTTGACGCCGAGCAGGAAGCCCCCCTTGATCATGTTGGGGAAGATCGCGATCCCCTCGGCCTTCTGCAGCATCGCCGGCGGCAGCGACTCGATCTCGAGACCGAAGAACTGGTCGAGCGCGTTCTTCGCGCCCACGACCGTCTGCACCTCGGCCTCGCCGTACGTCATCTGCTGGGCGGGGGCCGCGTTCGCAGCGACGGCGACGACAATACCG
>Ga0214923_10001454_pt1 | contig 33588 bp, 29 predicted proteins | sample LL1510_MetaG_FD_177993 | JGI IMG/M metagenome (GOLD analysis project Ga0214923, IMG submission 177993) | Freshwater microbial communities from Lake Lanier, Atlanta, Georgia, United States - LL-1510 | ecosystem: Environmental > Aquatic > Freshwater > Lake | place: USA: Georgia | collected...
TTAGTATTATTATTTTATTATATTTAATAAAATGAATATTCCATTAGATGTTATAAGATTGATTGCGTCTTATTTAGTAAAACCAAAAATGAAATTATTAGATTGGATACCATTCGATAAAATTGAGTGGAATGATTTATCATCAAATCCAAATGCTATCCATTTATTAGAACAAAATATATGTAAAATTAATTGGAGATGGTTATCAGGAAATCCAAATGCTATCCATTTGTTAGAACAAAATATAGATAAGATTAATTGGAATCATTTATCAAGTAATCCAAATGCTATTCATTTGATAGAACACAATATGGATAAAATTAATTGGTATATGTTATCAAAAATTCAAAATGCTATTCATTTGTTAGAAAAAAATATGGATAAAATTAATTGGAAATTATTATCAAGTAATCCATATGCTGTTCACTTGTTAGAACAAAATATGGATAAAATTTCTTGGCATAGATTTTCATCAAATCCGAATTCAAATGCCATTTATTTGTTGGAACAAAATATGGATATGATTGATTGGTATATGTTATCAAAAAATCCAAATGCTATCCATTTGTTAGAACAAAATATGGATATGATTTATTGGGATAATTTATCACAAAATCCAAATGCTATTCATTTGTTAGAAAAAAATATAGATAAAATCAATGATATTGGTTGGTTGGAATTATCAAGTAATCCAAATGCTATTCATTTGTTACAAGAAAATATGGATAAAATTAATTGGAATAGATTATCAAGTAATCCAAATGCTATTAATTTGTTAGAACAAAATATGGATAAGATTGATTGGAAGTATTTATCAACAAATCCAAATATATTTGAAATTGATAAAAAACAATTAAAAATAGATATTGCAGAACAAGCAAAAATTATTGATGGTATAATTTATGAATAAAAATTGAAAAACAAATATTTAACATTATTATTTTATTATATTAAATAAAATGAATATTCCATTAGATGTTCTAAAAATAGTTGCTTCATATCTTGTGAAACCAAAAATGAAATTATTAGATTGGGTTTTATTAGATAAAATTGATTGGTGGGAATTATCAAAAAATCCAAATGCTATTCATTTGTTAGAACAAAATATGAATAAGATTAAATGGTCATGTATATCAAGTAATCCAAATGCTATTCATTTGTTAGAACAAAATATGGATAAAATTGATTGGGATGAGTTATCAAGTAATCCAAATGCTATTTATTTGTTAGAACAAAATATAGATAAAATTGATTGGGAGTATTTATCATATAATCCAAATGCTATTCATTTGTTAGAAAAAAATATGGATAAAATTAATTGGAATTTATTATCTCAAAATCCAAATGCTATTCATTTGTTAGAAAAAAATATGAATAAGATTAATTGGGGAATTTTATTAATTAATCCAAATGCTATTCAATTGTTAGAACAAAATATGAATAAGATTATTTGGGGAATTTTATCAAGTAATCCAAATGCTATTCATTTGTTAGAACAAAATATGGATAAGATTAATTGGAATAATTTATCAAGTAATCCAAATGCTATTCATTTGTTAGAAAAAAATATGGACAAAATTAATTGGATACAATTATTATTAAATCCAAGTGCTATCCATTTATTAGAAAAAAATATGGATAAAATTATTATTTGGGATGATTTGTCAGCAAATCCAAATATATTTGAAATTGACACAAAACAGTTAAAATTAGATATAGCAGAAAAAGCAAAAATTATTGATTGTATAATTTATGAATAAAAATTGAAAAACAAATATTTAGCATTATTATTTATTATATTAATAATAAAATGAATATTCCATTAGATGTTCTAAAAATAGTTGCTTCATATCTTGTGAAACCAAAAATGAAATTATTAGATTGGGTTTTATTAGATAAAATTGATTGGAAAGTATTATCAAGAAATCCAAATGCTATTCATTTGTTGGAACAAAATATGGATAAAATTAATTGGTCAGAATTATCAGATAATCCAAATGCTATCTATTTGTTAGAACAAAATATGGATAAGATTGTTTGGTGGCATTTAACACTTAATCCAAATGCTATTCATTTGTTAGAACAAAATATGGATAAAATTAGTTGGTGGTATTTATCACTAAATAAAAATGCTATACATTTATTTAAAAAAAATATGAATATAATTAGTTTGAACTCATTATCTTGTAATCCAAATGCTATCCATTTATTAGAACAAAATATGGATATAATTGATTGGATGTGGTTATCAAATAATCCAAATGCTATTCATTTGTTGGAACAAAATATAGATAAAATTGATTGGGATGAATTATCAAGTAATCCAAATGCTATTCATTTGTTAGAACAAAATATGGATAAGATTAATTGGAGAGTATTATCAGGTAATCCAAATGCTATTCATTTGTTAGAACAAAATATGGATAAAATTGATTGGGAGTTTTTATCATACAACCCAAATGCTATTTATTTGTTAGAAAAAAATATAGATAAAATTAATTGGTGGTATTTATCAAAAAATCCAAATGCTATCCATTTGTTAGAACAAAATATAGACAAAATTAATTGGAATAATTTTTCAGAAAATCCGAATATATTTGAAATTGACACAAAACAGTTAAAATTAGATATAACAGAAAAAGCAAAAATTATTGATGACATAATTTATGAGTAAAAATTGAAAAACAAATATTTAGTATTATTATTTTATTATATTATAAAATGAATATTCCATTAGATGTTCTAAAAATAGTTGCTTCATATCTTGTAAAACCAAAAATGAAATTATTAGATTGGATACCATTAGATAATCTTGATTGGACTAATCTATCACTTAATCCAAATGCTATTCATTTGTTGGAACAAAATATAGATATAATTAATTTGTGGCAATTATCAAGAAATCCAAATGCTATTTATTTGTTAGAACAAAATATGGATAAAATTGATTGGGTGTGGTTATCAAATAATCCAAATGCTATTCATTTGTTAGAACAAAATATGGATAAAATTATTTGGTGGCAATTATCAATGAATCCAAATGCTATCCATTTGTTAGAACAAAATATGGATAAAATTAATTGGAGTTGGTTATCAAGAAATCTAAATTCTATTCATTTGTTAGAACAAAATATATACAAAATTCATTGGAATATTTTATCACGAAATCCAAATGCTATTCATTTGTTGGAAAAAAATATAGATAATATTGATTGGGATAGATTTTCATTAAATCCAAATGCTATTCATTTGTTACAACAAAATATAAATAAAATTGATTGGTGGTATTTATCACAAAATCCAAATGCTATTCATTTGTTACAACAAAATATGGATAAAATTGATTGGTCTAGTTTATCAGCAAATCCAAATATATTTGAAATTGACACAAAACAGTTAAAATTAAATATTACAGAAAAAGCAAAATTTATTGATAACATAATTTATGAATAAAAATTGAAAAATAAATATTTAGCATTATTATTTATTATATTTAATAAATAAAATGAATATTCCATTAGATGTTCTAAAAATAGTTGCTTCATATATTGTGAAACCAAAAATGAAATTACTAGATTGGGTTTTATTAGATAAAATAGATTGGGGAGTATTATCATTAAATCCAAATGCTATCCATTTATTAGAACAAAATATAGACAAAATTAATTGGCATAGTTTATCACTCAATCCAAATGCCATTTATTTGTTAGAACAGAATATGGATAAAATTAATTGGACAATATTATCAAAAAATCCAAATGCTATTCATTTGTTAGAACAGAATATGGATAAAATTGTTTGGAATTTATTGTCTCACAATCCAAATGCTATCCATATATTAGAAAAAAATATGGATAAAATTAATTGGAATGGTTTTTCATCAAATCCAAATGCTATCAATTTATTAGAACAAAATATAGACAAAATTAATTGGCATAGTTTATCACTCAATCCAAATGCTATATATTTGTTAGAACAAAATATGAATAAAATTAATTGGACTAATTTATCACTTAATCCAAAGGCTATTCATTTGTTAGAAAAAAATATAGATAAAATAAATTGGGTATGTTTATCACATAATGAAAATGCTATTCATTTGTTAGAAAAAAATTTGGATAAATATATTTGGCATCATTTGTCATTAAATATGAATGCTATTCATATATTGAAACAACATATAGACAAAATTAATTGGTGGAATTTCTCACAAAATCCAAGTATATTTGAAATTGATACGAAACAGATAAAATTAGATATTACAGAAAAAGCAAAAATTATTGATGGCATAATATATGGATAAAAATTTAATATTATTTTTTATAACATAAATAAAATGACTATTAGATACTATAAATTAATCTCTTTATATATATATATTTTTAATGTTTTAACAACTTATTTGAATTTAACTTTTCCCTCTGTTTAAAATACACAATTCTCTAAATATACAGATAACATAAACTATTTTAATCAATTAAAAATTAAAAGCAGTAATATTTATTGATAAAAAATATCTATCTAATCCTCCTGATATAAATCGTTAATCATTGTAATATTATAATTTTTCATAAAAAAAGACAATATATCTTCTATATCAGTATCAAAGACACCATCAAGTATATTACGAGAAATTTCAGACTCCATTGTATCACACACAACCTTAACTAAATCGACAAATTTTTTATATGAATATTTTTCATCTTGAATGAGCAAATTCTTAATTTCAATATCAAATATTGCCATTGTATTTGGTAACTTACATACACATTCAGACTCCCAATTCATTCCCATATCTTCTGTGTTCCAATATACTGTACCATTACACATATTACATTCTGCATATATATTATTACTATAATCCACGTCAGATACATTTTTAAGACCTGGTTTTACTGTGTTGATTGGAATACATACAGTCAAAATTGATTTATTTTCGGAGGGTAAAAAATAAGGGACATCGATTTGTTCTTTAAGATGCAGATCGGGACGTTCTTTAGAAACAGGCCATTCAGGATGTTCATTTTTAGAACCATACCAACTATCCACCATAAAGCGTGCACTTCTATTAAATATAGGTTTAACCCCCTTAGCTAGCAATATATCTTTTTCTATTATATTAATTTTTTGAATATTATGAAAATGACCATCACATACACAACTTTTTACTGATGCACTTGCTTGAGCAGCAGAAGGAATATTTGATGTTTCACAACCACACCAACAATTGCCACCACCAAACATATTTTTTAATCTACAGTATTTCTCTTTATATTTTAAATATTTTTTTGATGAATCATTATTATACATATATATATATATATATATAATATTATAATAATTTGTTATTTCTGTTATTTTATTTAATAAGAATTTTATAATGTAATTCATTTTTTAATAAATTCTTTATTTCTTTATATCATATGATCCATCAGCTAAAAAATATGAATTTTTTATTTTTTATGTAATAAAAATAAATTTAAATAATTATAGTAGCAAAAATATATGTAGCAAATTTATTATAGAAAATATAAAACAAAGTAATAAAAATATTCATTGTATAAAAATTTATAATTGTTTCAAATCGTGGATGCTTGTAAAATTTCCAGAAATTAAAATAGTTAGTGAAGTAAAATTTTATGAAGAATTAAGAAAAAAATATACAGTTGATAAAATAAAAATAAATAATAATAAACAACTAGGCATTAAAAATTTAGAATTAAAAACTATAAACAATTGACAAAACAATTATGTGTAAAAAGTAAAATTTGCTGAATTTTTTAATTATTTTATTAGAATTACACACAAACCTTGATTTATTAGTTAATAAAAAATAAATTATTATTAATCACATTTCTCCTCAGTGAAAATATATAGATTTTCATATTGAAAATCTTTATAATGCATTTTTTCAATATGATAATTAAGTTTTATTCTTCCATTTCTCACAAATGATTTGTGTGTTTTTTCAGATATTTCTTTTCTTGTTAATTCACTTGTATATATTCCTATGAAATTATTTGTGTCACTTAATGTATCAAGCATATTATTAAATGTTCCTTTATCTTCTGTATGTTCTGATTTTATTTCACCATTTGAAGGAGTGAGTGCGCGTGTTGCTATTACGTCAAATTCATCCATAACACATATAACCGCATTATTTGTGTCAGCGTGTTGTAATACGTGGGCAAAGACATTTGAATATTGAACACTAGGATTAAAATTAGGAATTAAATGACAATCTTGTGTAAATTCTTTCTCCATCATTTTTTTTAAAATTTTAGATATATATGTCTTTCCCACTCCTGATTCACCAGTAATTAAAACTGTTACATTATTTTGATTTTTTTTATAATATTCAATTATATTTTGTGCTATTTTTGTTTGGATATTATCTCTTGAATTTAATGCATTTTGTTGTTTGGGTTCTTTATAAATTTGAAGTGTTGGAAACATACCATCACGAGTAATATTTTGAACTCTTATTGTAGTATTATCTATCATTTTTAATTGGTCTAATAATAATTTTTGTGATGCTAAATTTCCATATTTTTCATTTTGTTTTTTTCGCATATGACATTTATAATAACTTATTGAAACATTACCATCTGGTATTAATTTTTCTAATAACACGTAATTGTCTTTATTTTGTTGGTCTGGGCGATAATAATATGTTCCTTTCCCTAAAATTGTCTTACATATACCTGACAAGTGAATTTCATATTTGTCCGATGGGTCTCGTTTATTACCCAGAATCTTGTCAATATACAATGTATGTTTTGTGTCAAATACTATATTTTCATTTAGTTTATCAAATGGGTCAATTGTATCGAATTCACGAGTACATAATGATTTTACAGTATTAATAATATCTAATGTAACAGTGCTACCAACCATACATGCTGCAGCTGCCATTTTTTAATAAAGAATATATGTTTATGTTTTATATATATATGTATTTTCAATTTTTCAAACCCCACGCTTTTTTAGTTGATAATTTGTATTTAAATTCATTCATACTTAGTGTGCCTTTTTGTAAATTTGCTTTTGATTGTAAAGGTTGAATATTACATAATGAATTTGAACCTCCTTCTGCTTTTGGAATAATATGATCTTTGTGCCATCCCTGAGGACTGTCTTTACCATATTGGTTTTTATCTATTTGGTTTCCTACTGCGTCTATTCTAAAACGATTAGGGTTTTTTCCATAGATAGGCATTGCTTTTTCAAATACAGCATCTTTGAATTTTTCACTATGAAAAGCATATGGTAATTTATGACAATTGCCAGTATAGTATGATGTATTATAAGTTGAACTCAGCATTTTTTAACATATATTATTGTTATTATTCAATATGTTCATTGTTTCATTTTTTTAGTGTAATAATACTTGTACAAATTGAAAATACATAATAATATTAATAATAAATTATTAAAATAACAATAGTTAAAACCATTTCCAGATTGTTATTTTGTTATTACTTGTTTTATACAATAGCAATGAAAATAGGTCAAAAATATTATTTATTTTGTCTAAAATAAATAATAATTTAATTTATGATGATTTGAAAATACTACTTATGATACTAATACCTGCTCCCAAAAAATTACTAAAATTTTCAGCATCTCTAATATCATCTAATTCTTTGACTTTTTTTCTTAAAACAATATTTTCAACATCTCGTTTTGTTTTATTTACAATATTTAGAATTTCATAAAAATTATCTTTCAAATTGTCTAATAAATTTATGGGTATTATTTCACATAAATTTAATTTTATGTTATTTTCTTTATATTTTTCAAATACATATTTTCTTACTTTCTCTTTGTTATCAAATAATGGATTATGTGCTAATTTGTCAATATGTGTAATTACTAAGACTACTTTTTTATTGTTTTTACTTAATATTTCATAATGTCTAAAAATTTGTTTTCTTATGATGTCCTTAAAATTTAATACATATAAAATAAAATCACAGTTCATACAAATATCCTGCACTATTCTACCATTATTGCTTTTCTCTAATTCTAAACATACAGTGTCATAAAATTTAGTTGTTATTTTATTTGCTTCATAAAGTCCTACAATTGGCGTCTTAATATTTATAATATCTCTTGGATCATTATCATTATAATTATCTAAATTTAGGTTTATTGCTTTTTCGTCGAAAGTATTCTCAACATAAAAATTAACATGTGTTTTTCCAGATGGTAAAATATCCTTGCCAATAATCTTATTCAATAAGGTAGTTTTGCCAGAGTTTGACAAACCAATCAAACATATATTTGTGATATTCATTTTAAAATGACATATTATTTAGTTATTTAATATATAAATTAACGCAATAAATGATACATATTTATGATAAAATACTATGAAAAAAACATGTAAATCATTAAACTCTTACAAAATATTTAATTATAAGTTAGATACAAATCTTTTCAATTGATGCCTTAACCATATTATAAAATTTGTGTCATTTGAATAATTTTTATTAAGATGATACTCCATTAAACCAAAATTTTTAACTATTGTTGTTCCACCACATTTATCTAATTGTTTTATATAAATATCCTAAAATACATTTATTACTATATTTTTTGATATCAAATTTATAAGTTAATTTATATAATAATGATTTTTGTTTGATATGATTTTTTACAGAAACTGATGGGATACTTAATAAATTATTATTCTGTAAAAAATGTGGAAAATCTGCTGATATCTTTGGTGTTAAATTCCATAATCTTTTAATTTCGTTATCATTTTTGTATAAATCTTTAAATAAATAATGAAACCAAAAATAAGTATGTACTTTATTATTATTATTCCAATAGTTGATTGTTGCTTCCTTCCATTTTGATACTATATAATTATTTTTTTCACTGTATAAAAACCAACTAGATAATAATCTATCTTTTCCTGGTTTATCGAACGCAAAAAATCCACTTTGTATATTTTTATACAACCAATCATCTAAAGGTTGATTACAAAAAGTTGTTGCGTCACACCAACAACCTCCAAATTTTTCCAATAAAAATATTCTGATTATATCTGAATAAGCAGTTTTTGTTATTTGTTTATTTTTTATATTTACTATTTCATCTAAATTAATATACTCATTTAAGTTATCATCATTTAGTTCTATTATCTCCCAGGTTGGATTTCTTATTTTCCACGATAATAAACATTTAGACACAACTTTAGGAGCGTTATTAAATTTTTGACCCCAATAAATAAAAATTTTTTTAATCATATTATACACATGAATAAAAACTGAAATATATTTATTCTAATTATTTTTACAAATAATTGACAAACCAATTTATATAAAATAAAATATTATATTATATTATATGAAAATAATAGTAAAAGATATTGATTATAATATTGATATAAAATATGGTAATGAAAATTATGAACATAAACCATATAAAAAAGATTATGATGAAAAAATATATGATATTTTAACGATCTTAGATGAGAATTATTCACCATTAGTAAATTGTTCAAAATGCACGCAAAGAAAAAACATATTAGTATATAATAATATTAATGGATTTTTTCCGATAGTTGCTATATATTTTTATTATAATTTATACAAAAAAACAGATGATTCATTTTTAGTAATAAGTAATAGATTAGTTCATTTAGAAGTATTATTATATTATAATATTACAAATATAGGTATGTATCCTTTATATGACAGATATGATGATAAATATAATGATAAATTTAATAGTTTATTAAATAATATGTTATCATTATACAAAAATAATAATGTGATAATAGAAAAAAATGATTCTACAAATAAATACAAAAATATTATAGTATGGTATAGTGAAACAAATGAACATAATAATAATTTACACGTAAATATTCGTTTTTTAAAAAATATATTGTTAGCATTAAAATTCTTATATAAAAAAGGTAATTTAATATTAAGATTACCTTATATAAACTCTAATTTTATTAAACAAATTGTATATTTATTAGGATCAAAATTTCGATGTATTAAATATAAAAAAAACCCATTTTATGATGCAAAAACATCTAATATTAATAGAGTATTGATAATATTCAAATATTATTACGATCTTAATTTTAATGACATAATATATATTATTAGTAAAATAAATAAAGATGTTACATTACCTATTAATAATTTATTATCTGTTAAATATGATAATAAATTTGATAAATTTTATGAGAAGGTTTATAAAATAATAGATAAAAAAGATAATTTACAAAAAATATATAATAAATTAAGTAATGATGATAAATTTAACAATATAACAATTGATTTAATAAATAATATTAAAGAAAAAAAGTTTTTATCTACTATTGAATATTGTATATTTTTGTGTGAAAAATCAAAATTAAAAGTAAAAGAAGAATATAAATTAACAAACAATAATTATCAAAATTTAGTTACGAATGAAAATTTAAAAAATCCACAAATTATTCATTATAATTTATCAAAATATAATATTGAAATTAATATTGAAAATAAATTAAATTTTAATGAATTAAAAAATGAATTAAATTTAATGAAATTTTATATTAATACAAGAAAAGATAAAAAAAAATGGAAAACAATTACAAAAAAAATAAATATATCAAGATATTTTAAGTATTATTTGCAAAATAAACTAAATCTTAAAGTTTCAAGTTCATTTTGTAAAATATTTGAAATTTTAAGTATGTTTAATTTAATTGATTTATCAACAGATTTAAATTCATTACATATATGCGAATTACCAGGTAATTTTATTTCTGCAATTAATCATTTTTATAGACAACATAATAAAACTAATAAATTTAATTGGTTTGGCAATTCATTAAATCCTAATAATGAAATAAATATTAAAAAATATGGAAATATTTTAGATGACTCTGAATTTCTTAAAAAATATCCAGATAAATGGTTATGGGGTAATGATGGAACTGGAGATATTACGAATATTGATAATATACAATATTTTATGAATAAATATAATGAAATTGATTTTTTTACTTCTGATTGTGGTTTAGAATGTAAAAATGATATGTTAAATCAAGAAAAAAATATGTCTCTTTTAAATATTTGTCAAATTTTTATTGGTTTATTAGTCTTAAAAATAGGTGGTAATGCGATTTTTAAAGTTTTTTTACCATTAGTTGAAGATAATACAATATCATATATAAAATTATTAACAAAATATTTTGACGATATTATTTTTATAAAACAAGCATCTGGAACACCAGAAAGTAGTGAAATATATATAATTGCTAAAAATAAATTACAACATTTAAAAACAATTGATAAAGATATGATTTTTGAACATATTAAAAATTTTGATAATAAACCATTAAATATTTCAATTGATAATGTTTTTCTTTCTAAATTATTTGATATTACTAAAAAATTAATAAAAAATCAAACTAATTATTTACATAAAATTTTTTATTATTATGATAATCCAGATATTTTTAAAAAAGATTTAGAAAAATTAGAAAATATTAAAAAAAGTTTTGCTAAAGATTGGATAAAAATGATAAATATTAATAATATCCCTAGTAATTACAAATTATAATTAAACAATTTTGCCATCACGAACTATAGGATAAGAAATTTTTTTATGATCACTATCTATTAAATGACGTTTAATATATATTCTAAACTTGTTATAATTTTTAATTAAGTGCATATGAAAAATTTTAAATCGTTTGCCAGGTTTGATTGTTACAAATAACCCACTATATTTGTCCTTTATTAGTCCATCTATTTCTTTTCTTAATTCTTCTGAGAAAGAATTAAATGGATGATCTTCAGAAAAATTATATATAACTTGTAATGGAAATATTTTTGAATAAATTGAATAGATTTCACTATCATTATTTACTGTAGATTTAAATAATTTTATTTTATCAAATATTACTTTATCTTTAGTATCTTCTTTTATATCTCCTGTTATATCTTCATGTTTTTTTGCAACTAATATCATCATCTCCGTAAAATTAGTAAAAAAATCTTTATTTTTTAGTATTTCACCCATAAAATTTTCTGGAACATAATATAAAATATCATAAAAAGCACTTGGCATATCACGATAATCTTTTGTTTTATATACATTAACTAAAGTATCATTTAAAGCAGAACCAACATCTCTTTCAATTACTAAAAAATTTTTAGTGGATTTAACAGAACTTAAATTATGTAATTCTAATTTTAATAATAATATTTTTTCATTTATTAAATCTAGAATAGGTTGAATTTTATTATACTCATCTGGTTTATCTTTATACATATAATAATATTTATTTATAAATAATGTTATTGTTAAAATTAAATCAGCATCAATTATAATTCTAGAAGGTGGTTCTTCTGCTGCAGGCAATACCCCCGTGTTATCAATTACTGGTTCAGTATAGTTAGTACATTTTATTTCAAGCTTAATTGGTAATTTAAGATAATATCTACTAATAGAATCCGTTATTTTATATTCTCTCTCTGTTGTGAGTTTTTGTAGCATAGCGGTGGCATTATCATTCTCAAAACCTATTGCTTTTAGTGATAATTCATATTCTTTACCATCACAAGAAAATAATATATGTTTATCACAATATGTATGAAAATCATTTTTTAAAAAATTATAATATTTTATATCAATTTTTTTACCACTAAAAAACCTAATATCTAATGTCTTAATAATATCTAATGTTATATTAGTTTTTTTGTCTTCTTTTGGAATTAACCAATATCTTGCTCTTGTTAATGTACTTTCAATCAATTGTTTTTCATATCCATCAATTTTTATTATATAATTTATATTTTTTTCATACTCACCAATCCATTTTTCAAATATTTTAATACAATCATTAATATATATTGAGGAATATCTATTTAAAAATTCCATATATAATATATTTTTTTTAGTATTTACTATGTATATATTAAAATAAATAAAATTTATATATGTTTTATTTGTTCTTATATATATTTGTATATATTCTTTATTAATATTATGTTGTATTAAAAAAAAAAGTTCTATTTTTAATTTAATATTTTCTAATAACTCTTTATTTAATGTAAATATACTAGAATATTTATACGGTTCTTCTATTTCTATTTCTTCAGTACATTTATCTTGTATTTGTAATAATTCATTAATTTTTTTTATAAATGCTTCATCTTTAAGATAACACGTAAAATAATAAATATTTTTTTCACAATCTAAATCCTCAGTTGTTATATTAAATTTTTCTGTATTAGGAACTATAATAATTAATTCATCTTTAAAAAATAATTTTTCTATATTTTTAGTTTTTGAAAACTTTTTAGTTTTTGAATAGTTTTCTGGATAGAAATCACTTATTTCTGTATAAAAATAATATGGATATTTATTTTTTACTCCTCTTTTTACTTGTAAAGGTTCTATATTAGTCTCTTTATAAATATTACAAAGATAATATTTTTCTTGTTCTTGTTCTTGTTCTTCTTGTTCTTTTTCTTCTTGTTCTTTTTCTTCTTGTTCTTTTTCTGGCAATATTTGTATTCCTGGATTTATTCTTTTTATAACTCTGTCAACTTTTTGTTTTTTCTTATATTTTATTTTGTCAATTATGACTGAAAAATCATAAGAACCATATAACATATGACCATTTAATCTAGTTTTTACAGTATTAAAGAAATGATTAATGTCAAAATATAAATTAAATAATGGTTCGCTAACTGAAATTTTATAAGTTTCTGTAAAAAAATTAATTCTACACGGTTTTATAATGTATTTTTTTTCTAATATTTGATCGGGAGATGGATTATTTGTCTCTTCTTTTTCAGGTTGTTCAATTTCAGGTTGTTCAATTTCAGGTTGTTCAATTTCAGGTTGTTCAATTTTAGTTAATTCAGGATGTTTACACGTTGTGTTACTATTAGTCCAATCAAATTTAGTCTTATGAATATAAGATATCAAATCTTTACATTTTAAACATTGATTAAGATTAATTATTTTCTTTATAGAATTTGGTAAACTAGAAAGTGTATATTTTTCTAATTTATCATTACTACAATTTCTACATTTATTAGACTTATTATTAACCATTGAACAACTTGTACAAATAAAACCAACTATATTTGTTCCACCGGATTGTTCATGTGATAATTTTAATTGTGAATAATCATATTTAGTTATCAAATAAAGATCCATTTATATAATAATAATAATATATATTTATAATCAATTGAAAAATTAATTGTTTGTAATAGTCAATGGTTAAAATTATTGACTATAACACAAAAAATAAAAATAATAATTTTAAATATATTATCTCAATATATATTAAAATAAAGAACTAATAGAACAAATAGAGTTAATAATACATAATACTAAAAAATATAGTCTGTTCCAATTATTAAGCATTCATTCATTCATTCATTCATTCATTTTAGATAGATTATTAATCCATATACCTGTGATAATAAAACCTGGAGCGTGCGCTTCATATTCAGTTAAATTGTAGTTTGTACCTTGCATACAATAAGAACAATTATTGAGTGCTACATATTTATTATTGTTAGAATTTATTGCAAAAAAAAATCTATCAGTCGTAAAATTTGATGTATCTGAATATTTATCATATTTTATATATATTTCAAACTTTTTTTCAACAAATTTGTATTTCATAATATTATATATATATTGCTCTGATTAAATTATAATATTATTAGGAATAAAATAATAATACATGCTATATGAAAAATATTAATATAAATTAACAGAATTTGTAACTGACCCCAATAATTACATGCATACGAATGAAATTAATATGCTAAAAAATAAATTATGGTTAATGAAGAGAAAAAGAACTGAAATAGCACACCCTGACCCTATTAATTTAGAACAATTAAAGAGAGCGTGTAATAAAATGAAAATTTGCGATTTGTTTTATTAGACTATTATTTATTTTATCTATGATGAAAATAAATAATTTAGATAATAATTTATTGAGAATGTTCTATTGATTTTTGTAAAATCCATTCTCTCATTTCGATTGTTCTCTCGTGTTTGCTTCTTAATATTAATAAATACAATCCATGTTCATTTATAAATTTTGAGTGTCCTTGAACATTTGTATATATGTTATTGTACATTGGAATTATATTTTTTAAATAGAATATATCTTTTTTTTCAACATGAGATCGTAAAGTATTATGATAATCTTTAATATTTAATGATATGCAACATTTTTTTACATTAAAATATAAATTATTATTAGTATCACATACAATATATTTACTATCAATGCCAATTTTTTTGCTATAAATTTATATAATATTATCGCGTGTTATTTTGACAGATGATATATCATTTATAACATTATTATATTTAATAATTTCTTTATTTGATGTATTATACATAAAAATTTTATCTTTTGTGATTTCTTTCATATTTTTTGTAATGTAATTCATAATAATGTTTATTTTACTTTCTCTACACCAAATATACATATTACATTTATTTTTATTAGATGTAATTCTATTTGCTCTACACATTCGTTGAACAATATTACTAATATTATTATTTGGTTGTGTAATAAAAACAGAATCACAATTAGCAATGTCAATACCCTCATCTAAAATATGTATATTTATAATAATTGCTGTTTTTTGTGTTTTTGTAAAACTATTAATAATTTTTTCTCTTTTTATTTTACTAACTTTGTAATCTAAAATCCAATATTCTAATTCTATTCCTAACATTTTACTCATCCAGTCTATCACATTTGCTATCTCATTCGCATATTCAATACAAGTAGCATAACATATTAATTTTTTATCACCATTAAATAACATACTTTTTAACATAAAATATGTTTTATTTAATGTCTTAATATTAGTATCTTTCTTACACAATTTTATTAGTTCTTCAAATGTTTCTTTCAAATCTGGAATATAAATGTTAAAATCACAAATATATTTATTTTCAATTGCTTTTAACCAACTATATTCATATACATCTTTAATATCCATAAAATTTTCTATTGGAGTTGCTGACAAAAATATTTTATTACAATCATAATTCAATAATTTATTCATTGTTTCATTTTCAGACACATTATGAAACTCATCAATAATAATAAATACATTTTTTAGTTTATCAATAATAGAAATAATAATATCAACAGAACAATAAGTTGAACTAAAAATATTTTTATCTTTAATATAGCTATTTATTTTTTGTATATTTCGCGTTCCATCAATAGAAATCAAAATTGGTTCATAACTATTTCCCATATATTTCTTAAATTGCTCTAATGTTTGTTGTGCTAAACATCTTAATGGAGATAGAATAATAATATTGTCATAATCTTTCGCTAATAATGATGAAATATAAGTTTTACCCATTCCACAAGGAATACTTAAAATACTCATTTTTTTATTTTTTAATTTAATAACTGCTTCTTTTTGATATTCTCTATCTTCCATTATTATTTCTTGATTATTTTTTATTATAGTTTGATTATTAAATGGCATATTAACAAACTGGATTTTATTCATTGACAAATCAATAACTCTCTGACTTAATGTCCCATTATAATATAAAATTCCTGTTAAATCATATTCATATAACAAAAAATAAAATCCTGCTAAATTTTCCATTAAAATAGTATCACTATAATTTTTACATTGGATAAAATAATATTTATTTTCTTTGAAAGCAACTAAATCTGCACCAACATCATAACGATATTTACAAAAAGTTTCATAATTCTTAATCATTTTATTTTCATACATTAATTTTTCTGGAAAATCAGACCAATGCCATACTTTTTCAAAATCTTTTTTGATATTTTCAAGCACATAATATTCATAAGATGTGCCAATTATTTGTTGATATGTTTTATTACTCATATTTAGTATTAGTATAGTGCGTATGTATTAACCTTTTTATAGTAATTGTAGGATTATACTAATATATGAAATGACATAATCCATTCTTAATTCATATCTTTCAATATTTTACTTGATAAAGGATAGTATGGGGTTCATTTTATCCATTTTGTTATTTAATCAATAAAGTTTTTATTATATTTAAAAATTATTTAGAAAAAATAAGGGGGGGGGAAATTACCCCCCCCCATACCTTACATTAAAAAAATTGAAATTTTTATATTATAAATATATACATATATACATATTATAATAATGGCAAAAAAACTAATAGACATTTATAATAGAATATTAACATATAATGATAATAGTGTGTATATTGCTTTTAGTGATAAAACATTAGAACCCTTTTTTCATGCAAAACAAGTATGTTTATTATTAAATTATAAAGATTATCGCGATGTAATTAGAACATTTGTTAAAAATAAAGACATATTTTACCTCAAAAATATTGTATCTAATTATAAAAAATTATACAATAATGTTCAGGGACATACTAAGTTTATTAATGAAGGTGGATTATATTCACTTATTATGAGAAGTAAAAAAAAAGAAGCAATCGAAATTCAGGATTGGATTACACATGATGTTATGCCTTCTATTCGTAAATATGGAAATTATAAATCAAATATTACAATGAAAAAACAATTAGATGAATTAAACAAAACTATTGAGAAATACAAAAATGAGAATGAAGTATTGAAACATAATCTCAAAAAACCAAAATTTAAAAAAGGAAAAGTTGTATATTTATTAAGAAGCGTTGAAACAACTATTAAGTTAGATAAAAGTGAAACACTTTTTGTGAAATTTGGTAGAACTAAAAATATGAAAACACGAAAAGCAAATTATGATACAGCACATAAAAATAGAGTTCAAGTTCTAAAAACAATTAATGTTAATGATGCCAAAATTATAGAAGATTGCGTAATAAAGAAAATGGAAGATTATAAAATAAGTGATGGCAAAGAATATTTTGAGTGTTCTTATAATGATATTATTAAACAAATAGCATCATGTATAAAATTTTTTGAAAATAAAGATATTGATTTTGAACTTGATGATGATTATGATAAAACAGGATTAAGCAGACAAAATGGCAAGTTTGATCCAAATAAAAAATTAATTGTTAAGATAATAAACGAAGAAGTTGAAAGTGATGAAGATAAAAGTGATGATGTTGAAAGTGATGAAGATGAAAGTGGTGATAGCGATGATAGCGATAGTGATGATAGTGATAGTGAAAATGATATACAAAAGGGTGGTGACATTGCTTCGTTTAAATATTTGCGAATGAAAGCAAAATATTTACAATTAAAATTTGATTTATTATAAATAGTAAATTTTATATACTAATTATTTTTACAAACAATTGACAAACCAATTGTTTGTAATAGCCAATGGTTAAAACCATTGCCTATTGTTTTTTTTTTGGTTTTACGATTGCTTGTATTATTTATTGTTTTACTATAATACAAAAAAATGAAATTAATAATGCTAAATATATTATCTCAATATATATTAAAAATGAATAAAGAACTAACAGAACAAATAGAGTTAGTAACACATAATATTGAAGAAGTATTAGGTGATGAATATAAAAAACAATTTATATATGCGATTGATTCAATACAAGAAAAAATAAAACCAACACATATTCTAGTTAATATAATTCAATTATCATTAAATGATGAGACTAAACAAAAACAAATCAATATATTGAAACAAGAAAATAAAGAATTAGAATATACAAATATAGATATGAAAAATAAAATTTATACATTAGAGAATGAGAAAAAAGAAATAAAAGATGAAAACAAAGAATTAAATATAAAAATAAGAAAACAAGATACCAAAATAAATGTGTTAAATGATGATATTAAAGAATTAAAAAATGATATAAAGGATTTGAGAGAAGAAAATAATAAAAAAGATATAAGAATATCAGCACTTGAAGAAGAAATGTCTGAATTTATTAAAGGTCGTTATAATATTGTTTTGTGGCAAACATACAAGAATTTAGAATATTATATAATACAAAAAGCGACAAATTATGATAATGAAAAAATGGAAACAATAAATACAAATCTAATAGAATTCTCAAATAACCCGAATAATTTAATGTTTATGAATGAAATTAATACGCTAAAAAATAAATTTAACATTGATAAATACAATCGAAATCTAAAATTACTAAAACAAAGAAGAATTAAATTCTCACATCCTGAACCAATTGAATTGAGCGAATTAAAAAAAGCTTGTAATAAGATGAAAAAAGAATATGTTGGTATAGATAATCTTTATGATGCTTATGCTGAGATTTATGATTATTTTGATTAAAATATTTTTTATATTATTTTTACAAACAATTGACAAACCAATTGTGTGTAATAGCCAATGGTTAAAACCATTGCCTATTGTTTTTTTTTGGTTTGATAATTGTTTTATACTAAATATATTATTCATTATTTTCAGTATCTTCAATGGTTATTTCACTATTTTCAGTTAAATAATTATTTTCATTATCGCATTCTTTTTTAAATTTATTAATTAATCCAATATATTTTTTATGATTATCAAGTCTGAGTAATTTATATAAGCATTTTATTATTCCATTATTATTTATTTTTGAAAGTTCATATGATAATATAAAAGGATAATCATTAATTATTTTACATTTTCTTTTAATTTTATTTTTATAAGAACTAAATATCTGGATTAAAGCTTTATTATTTTCTTTTTTATCAATAAATAATTTATTACATTTCTTTATAAATAATGCTCTTTCAATATATTTAATACATTTATAATAATTACGCCTCTCAAAAAAATCAACAATAGCATATAATAGTGTTTTCATTAATAATTCTAAGGGTAATAAATAATAATATACATTTTTATTTTTATATAGAATAAGTGGTTTTTTCATAAAATCATTAATTGTAAAATTATCACTTACTTTACCATTAAACCATAAACTAAATTCAGCAATATGAAATATTTTACTATTTTTAGAAAATAATGGTTTATTAGTACAACATTCCATCCTAAAATGAATACGATTAGTATTTTTATAATATGTTAATTTAAAGTTGTTTTTATTAATAGTATCATCAAATTCATAATTGTTCATATTAACTACATATATTTTTTCAAATTCAGATATAATATTATTAATTATTTTTTTATCATTGAAAGAAATATTTAATGAAAATGAAATATCATAATCTAAACTTTTTAATTCTATATTATCCACTAAGTTTTCTTTATAAAATATTAAATTATATTGTATAAATCCTGCACCTCCAATACACAAAGTTAAAGGATAATAATATTGTTTATTGTCATTTAGTAAGATATAATCACAATATTGTAGATTTTTAGTAATTATTTCATTTTTATGTGTATCAAGAATGATATTATTAATAATTTTATATATATCACTGAATAATTCATTTTTATTAATACCACTCATTTATATTATATATTGTTATATTGTTCTTTTAGTAAGAACCAATTATACATATATATATAATCATCATCATCCATTTCATTCTCTATTTTTTCAAGTGATTTTATTGATTTTACATATTTTTTTAATTTCCCAAATGTGTCAATTTCTTTGTTTTTTATAAAAATATTTTTTTCTAAATTAGTTTCATCTATTATTTTATGTTTCTTTTTTATTTCTTTTTCTGTTAATGGTGTAAATTTATAGTTATCATATCTTTTTGAAAAAGCATCATCACTCTTATTACTCATATATATTATTATAACCTATATTTTATTGTGTATAAATAATATGTAATATAAAAATTTATGTCGTCTAATAATTATATCAATTTAATTGCTACTTCTTTTTACAAACAATTGACAAACCAATTGTTTGTAATAGACAATGGTTAAAACCATCGCCTATTGTTTTTTTTGGTTTGACAATTGTTTTATACTAAATATATTATTCATCATTTTAGTATCTTTGATAATTATTTTCATTATCATTCTTTTTAAAATAAATTTATTATTACAAAAATTGAAACTTATTTATTTAGATAATATTATAAACATATCTCAATATATATATTTATAATGAATAATCAAGATAAAGGATATTTATATGAAATTCAAATAAGAGACTATATTATCAATGAACTAAAAAACCCAGCATATTTATGGAATGATACACCAGAAACAATTCTTTTACAACATAATATTATTGGTTCTCATAATATTAACAGATTAAGAAGAATAGAAAATAAAATAAATCCATTACAAGACACTGGAATAGACATTATTCAAATAGAAAATGATAATTGTAGTTTAGTTCAGTGCAAAAATGGATATAAAAAAGGATTAAGAATGGAAGATTTAGCAGGTTTTAATGCTTGGATGAACGCTCTTGATACACTAAAAGGATATGTTTATTACACTGATAAATTATCAATTAATATTTTGTCATTGCCTCCAAATAAAAGAATAGAATATGTTAAAAAATCATTTGAACAACATAATAGTCAAGAAATCAATGTTTTAGAAGAATACAAACCTTATGTATATCAACAAATAGCAGTTAGTAAATTTACAGAATATTTTAGAGATAATAATAGAGGTATTTTATCAATGCCTTGTGGAACAGGAAAAACAATGACATCTTATTTGATTTCTAAAAAGTTTAAACAAATTATTTTACTAAGTCCATTAAAAGAATTTGCTAAACAAAATCTTAATAGATATATTGAATATGGATATGAAAATAAAACATTATTAGTAAGTTCTGATGGTTGTAGAGATGTTGGAGAAATTAAAAAATTCATTAAATCTAATAAATCATTTATAATATCATCTACTTTTTGTAGTGTGGATTGTATTAGGCAAATAATAGACAAATGCGATGATGATTTATTAATAATTATTGACGAGTTTCATAATTTGTCTAAAAATAATGTTATAGATGAGACTGATGATTTTTATAAAATTTTAAATTCTAAGAAAAAAATTATGTATATGTCAGCAACACCAAGAGTGTATGAATTAGAAGATGAGATAGAAGATACTGAACATATATTTGGTGAAATATTTTACAAGATGAGTTTTAATGAAGCAATTGAAAAGAAATTTATTACAGACTACAAAATATGGTTACCATCAATACATGAAGACAATAGTCAGTTAGAAAAAGAACTTTCTATATACGAGATTGATGGAGTTATGAAAGGAAAATGTAATTTCTTTTTTAGTTGTTTGCTTAATAATGGTTCTAAAAAGTGTATCATTTATTGTCAGGATACAAATGAAATCAAATTAATGACAGAAGCAATGAGTAAATTAAATGAATTTTATTGTTTAGATATTGGAATGAACCAAATAACAGCAGATAATACAGAGAAACAGAGAAAGAAAATATTAGATGATTTTAGGGAAAGAGATAATATAAAATTATTATTTAGTGTGAGAATTTTAGATGAGTGTATTGACATTCCAAGTTGTGATAGTATATTTATAACATATCCAACTAAATCAAAAATAAGAACTATACAGAGAATGAGTAGATGTATGAGAATAAATAAATCAAATCCTTTCAAAGTTGGAAATATATTTATTTGGTGCGATGAATATGATAAGATTTTGGAGACATTGAGTGGGATTAAAGAATATGATATTATGTTTAAAGATAAGATTAAAGTAAATAGTATTGGATTTTTTGTGAAAGGTGAGAAGAAAAAGAATGAGACTGATGTTGGGTTGGTGGAGAAGTATATTATGGGAGTGAAAGAATTTAGGATAGTGGGATGGGAAGAGAGATTGGAGATGGTGAAGAAATATATTGATGAGAATGGAAAGAGACCGATAAAACGTTCTGATGATAAAAATACAAAAATAATGGGTTTTTGGATATCACACCAAAACCGTAATTATAAAACAAAAAAATATAATATGAAAAATCAAGATACATATAATAAATATACTGTTTTTATTAATGATGAAAAATATAAAAAATATTTTATTTCAAATGAAGAATTATGGCATAATAATTTTGCAAGTGTAAAAAAATATATTAATGATACTAATAAACTTCCATCAATAAATGAAATAAATGAAAATATAAAAACAATGAGTCATTGGATATCAAATCAACATACTAATTATAAATTAAAATGCTGTGTGATGAAAAATAAAGAAATATACGATAAATGGACTAATTTTATAACTTCTGAAAAGTATAAAATATATTTTATATCAAATGAAGAAATATGGAATAATAATTTTGATAGTGTTAGAAAATATATCGATGAATATAAAAAGAGACCATCAGAAGAAGACAAACAAAAAGAAGTAAATTTTTTAGGTAAATGGATAACCCACCAGATAAGAAATTATAAATTGAAAGAACGAATAATGAAAAATCAGGAAATATATGATAAATGGACTGAATTTATAAAATCTGACAAATACAAAATATATTTTATGTCAAATAATGATGAATGGTATAATAAATTAGAAGAAGTAAAAAACTATATTGATAAAAATAATAATAAACCATCTGATAAGGACACTAATAAAAATATAAGAATATTAGGTAAATGGTTATCACATCAACAAACAAATTATAAAAAAAAAGATTTCATAATGAAAAATCAAGAAATATATGAAAAATGGAAAGAATTTATAACCTCTGAAAGATATAAAATATATTTTATATCAAATGAAGAAGTATGGAATAATAATTTAGATGATATTAAAAAATATATTGATGAAAATAATAGAAGACCATCATCAAAAAATAATAAAATAATGGATTCATGGATATCCCATCAACAACTAAATTACAAAGTCAAAGATGGTATAATGAAAAATCAAGAAATATATGATAAATGGACTAATTTTATAACCTCTGAAAAGTATAATATATATTTTATGTCAAATGAAGAGTTATGGCATAATTATTTAGAAGATGTTAAAAAATATATTGATAAAAATAATAAAAGACCATCTAATAAAAATGGTGAAAAACTTGGCAATTGGTTATCAAATCAATTTACAAATTATAATACAATTGAACAAATTATGAAAAATAAAGATATATATGACAAATTTACTAATTTTATAAATTCTGAAAAATACAAAAAATATTTTATGTCAAATGAAGAAATTTGGAATAATCATTTTGATGAGATTAAAATGTATATCGATAAAAATAATAAAACACCATCGCAGCACGATAGTAATGATACAATAAAAATAATGGGTGCATGGTTATCAAATCAACATACTAATTATAAATTAAAATATGGTATGATGAAAAATGAAGAAATATACAATAAATGGACTAATTTTATAACTTCTGAAAAGTATAAAATATATTTTATATCGAATGAAGAAATATGGAATAATAATTTTGATAGCGTTAGAAAATATATAGATGAATATAAAAAGAGACCATCTGAAGACGATAAAATAATGAATATAAAAATAATTGGCCGTTGGGTATCTAATCAAATGACAAATTATAAATTTAAAGATTGTATAATGAAAAATCAGGAAATATATGATAAATGGACTAAATTTATAACATCAGAAAAGTATAAAATATATTTTATATCACACGAGGAAGAATGGAAAATTAGTTTTAATAAAGTTAAAAAGTACATTGATGAATATAATAAGCGACCATCAGCAGGAGATTCAAATAGTGATATAAAAATGCTTGGCAGATGGATAACAGTGCAGCAAAAAAACAAAAATTCTAAAGAATGTATAATGAAAAATAAAGAAATATATGATATATGGGATAATTTTATAACCTCTGAAAAGTATAAAAAATATTTTATATCAAATAAAGAAGTATGGAGTATTAATTTGTCCAAAGTTAAGAAATATATAAATGAGAATAATAAACGACCTTCGCAACATAATACAAACATAGAAATAAAATTTTTAAGTTCGTGGATATCAAACCAACTCAAAAATTATAAAAAAATAGAAAATATAATGACAGATCCAGAAATATACAATCAATGGACTGAATTTATAACAGACTCCTCGTATTTACCATATTTTTAACTAACATAATTTATTTTTAGTATGTTCTATTGTAATAATAAACATATAAATTTTAAAAATACTTATTTATTAATATTTTTTATTAAAAAATTATAAAATTATAAAATTCCATAAAATTTTTTTAGGGGGTTATAATTTTTTATATACAAAAAGAACAATACTAATATTCTAATATAATTTATAATATTATTAGGGGGGTTATGATTTAATATAAAAAAAGTATAAATAGATAAACAAAAATAAAATAAGGGGGGTTATACAAAAATCATAAAAAAATATTAATACAAACCAAATAGGGGGGTTATAGATTAAGAATTACAAAAAATTCTTATTTTACAATAAATAAGAAATTCTTAAAAAATAATAAAATCTCTAAAAAATTACTTTCAATTAAAGATAACCCCCTTTTACATAAAAAACATTCTATATTTACACTTTTCATTGAAAAAATCATAACCCCCCTAATATAGATACATATTTCATATTATTACTTTTAAAGAAAAAAATTATAACCCCCTAATAACCCCCAATAAATTAATTATTAAAAAACGTTAATAAAAAAACTTTTTATTAAAGATAAATATAATATTAATATAAAAGAATAATGAAAACAATTTTTAATAACTATATAGAAAATAATTTTATTGTTTTTAGTGTTGATATAAAACAAGAACTTAATAAAAAAGAGAATGTGTATAAGAAAAAAATGACTATCGGTGCTGGATGGAATAATTATACATTAGATAATACATATTTTAATGAAAAATATAATTCACTTGCACTGCTTACAGGAGAAAAAAATAATATTTTTGTTTTAGATATTGATAATATCTTACAATGGGGTGATTTTCTAAAAGAAAATAAACAAACAGAACCAGATACTGTGAAAGTAATAACAGGTTCAGGTGGATATCATTATTATTTTAAATACACTGATAGATTAAAAAATATTAAAAATTGTAGTAAAATTATTGATGATTATGATTTTGATGTTAGAACAAATGGGGGTTGTATTATAATTCCACCGTCATCATACCTAAATAAAATAAGTAATACAAAAGTTTTCTATTCGTGGTGTGATAATAATGATATATTCAATAGTGTTCTTAATGAAGTCCCCGAATGGTTATTGTTAAAAATGTTAAAAAAATATAATACTGAATCATTAATTAAAATAAGAAAAAAGAAAATGGTTATGATAAAAGAAAATATTTATAGTGAAGAGGAAGATAAAGAAAAAGTTAATGAAAATAAAGACAAAGATAATGAAGATATTATAATTAATTTAGATAATATTGAGAATACAAAAATGTTAAAATATAATTTTACTGATGTTGATATTGAATTATTACTTGATTTGTTATCTCAAAAAAGACTTGATGATTATACTAATTGGATTGAGGTTGGTATGTGTCTTCATAATATTAATAAACACGAATATTTATATTTATGGAAAAAATGGAGTAGAAATTCTGTAAAATATGAAAATGGAATATGTGAGACTAAATGGAAAACTTTTAAGAGTATGGATCAAGGAATTAATATTGGTTCTCTCTTAAGATGGTGTGAAAATGATAATAAAGACAAATATAAAATTTTTATTGAAAATAAACAAATCAACAATCTGATTGTCAATAAATTTCCTACTGAAAAATTAATTATTGGTAATACAATAAAAGTAAATAGTTGTTGTAAATATATAACATTAAATAATAATAAATGTCTTATCAAAGGCGAAGAACATGAAAAATTAGACAAAAGTATGTATATTGAATTATTTAATAATAAAATGGCAATTAAGTGTCGTGATATATCTTGTTTTGGTGAAGTATATCCGTGCGAACATATTATTTTATCTACAATTGAAGCAAAAATATTTTGTGACAATATTAATATTATTAATATTAATTCTGAAATGGCAACAAATGGAATAATTGATTATGTTCCTTTCAGTATATTTGAAAATGAAGAAATTGATAAAATTGTTTATGATAGTCTAAATGGCAAAGAATCGTCTTACGCAAAAATTATTTATTTTTATTATCAAGATAAATATATTTATGACGAAGGACTTGAATGGCACGAATTTAAAAATCATAAGTGGCATTTCATAGGCAAGCATAACTATATGACACAATTTAAATATGATTTAGAAAATAAATTAGTTGAAATATATAATAAAGTAATTACTTATTATGATAAAAATAGAATTGGTAAAAAAGAACATATTTTTGGATTACAAAAAATTAAAAAAGAATTTGGGGACACTATTCTAAAAGATAAAATATTAAAAGAAGCAGCTATATTTTTTTCAGTAAATAAGAATAGTGACAAGAATTTTCTTCAAAAACTAAATAAAAATAAACATTTAATATGTTTTAATAATGGTGTTTATGACTTACAAAATAATTTATTCAGAGATGGAAAACCTGATGATTATTTATCAATTGGAACAAATTATGATTATAAAAAAGAATATACAAATAAAAAAGAAAATCTTTTAAAATTTTTGAAAGATATATTACCAGATAATGATATTCTTGAATATTTTTTAACATTAATTTCATCATCATTGATTAATAACGTCCTTGAATTATTTACAATTTTAATAGGTTCGACTGGTAGAAATGGTAAAAGTAAAATGATAGATTTAATTAAATTAGTGTTAGGTGATTATTGTGCAACAATACAAGGTAATTTTTTATTAAAAAATAAAAACAATAATATTGAAACACCTTCTCCTATTTTATTAAGTTTGAGGCATAAAAAACTTGTATTTATTTCAGAAATTGATGCGAGTAATGAACTTGATATTGGATTTATAAAAAAAATAACAGGTGTTGACAGTTCAACTCATCGTTATTTATTTCAAAATGATACAATAGATTTCACACCAGAATTTACTCTTATTCTTGCTTGTAATACAATACCAAAGGTTAATTTAAATGATGTTGCATTCGTTAAACGATTAAGATGTATAAATTTTCTAACAGAATTTACAGATGAGGTTAAAAAAGAAAATGAAAAATTACGTAATAATGAAATTAAAAAAGAATTTGATGGATGGAAAACAGATTTTATGTTAATGCTAATTGAACATTATAATAAATTTTCAAATAATAATAAAAAACTAGAAACGATTGATAAAATTGTAAAAAGTACAAATAAATATATAGTATCAAATGATGTTTATTCATATTTTTTAGAATCTATGACAAAGCAAAGTAATAAAAATATTCATTGTATAAAAATTTATGATTGTTTCAAATCGTGGATGCTTCTAAAATTTCCAGAAATAAAAATAGTTAGTGAAGTAAAATTTTATGAAGAATTAAGAAAAAAATATACAGTTGATAAAATAAAAATAAATAATAATAAGCAACTAGGCATTAAAAACTTAGAATTAAAAACTATATTTGAATAATTACAGAGACCAAAATAAATAGAAGAACACAAACATATCTTGAATTATCATGTAATTTAGTTACTTGGTTCAAAGACAATTATGATTTTACAAATAATAAAAATGATATATGTAAAATTAAGGATTTATACACAGATTTAACAACAAGTGTTTACTTTTTAAATTTAACAAAAGCATAAAAACAGAAATATAATAAAGCATATTTTACAGAATATGTACAAACAAATATATTTTTTGTTAGAAATTACAAAGCAAGAACAAGTTTATGTATTAATTTTATTTCTCAATGGAAAAAGAAAACTAATGACATAAATGAAGAATGAAAAATTTATTTATCATAATAACATATAATTTTTAGATTAATGATATAAAAAGTATTAATACTAACAATTACAAACTATTATTTTTAGATTTTTATGTTTAAAAATGTAATTCTATCCCTTACTTACAGTTTACTCTCTATAAATACCTTAAATATATAATAAATATAAAAAATATGAATAATTTATCATTCATTACATAAAATTTTCAGAAAATTAACCAATTAAATATTAGTATTATCACTTTTTATGATTAAATTAATAAAATTTATAATTTTAATAGTTTTTTTGATATATGAATATTTCAAAAAAATGGTTTGTTATAAATAATCCACAATGTAAAATACCAAATAATAGAATTTTTGCACAGAACCTAAGAAGACACAATAAAAATATTAGTAATGTTAATATTAATGGTAAAATATTTTCAGGATTTAGAAATTTAACATTAAAAAACTAAAAAATTATATGAAGATTATATGAAGCTAAAAAAATAAAGTGATAATATAAAATATTAGATTATATGAGATTATATGAAGATTATATGAAGAAAAACAGTAAAAAAAGATATATAGATACTAAAAAATATAATAATAGTTATATGAGAAATTAAAGTAATAGTATTATAGGAGATATATAAATATTATAAATATATATTTATAATATTTGTTATACAAAATTAGTTTGTTTTTATGTTCATATAATTATTATAGTATTTTTCATATATATATATTCTTTTTTTATGTTTTTCTCATATAATCTTCATATAATCTCACCTAATTAATTTTTATTTTTTTGCTCATATTATTACTTTGTAATTATTAGTCTCATATAATCCTCATATAATTTTTATAAATATACCAAAATAAATACAAAGTCATATCATACATAATAATGGATGACATAGGTTATATTTATTGTTTGAACAATCCTAATTATGAAAATTCTTACAAAATTGGTGTTGCTAATCAAACACAACAAATAAGAAAAAAACAATTATAAACAACTGAGATTTTAGCATTATTATATATTATTATAACATATATATTATTGTGTATAAATACTATGTAATATTAAAATTTATGTCATCTGATATTTATATTAATTTAATTGCTACTTCTTTTTACAAACAATTGACAAACCAATTGTGTGTAATAGGCAATGGTTAAAACCATTGCCTATTGTTTTTTTTGGTTTTACAATTGTTCTTATTATTTACTGTTTTTACTATAACACAAAAAAATGAAATTAATAATGTTAAATATATTATCTTAATATATATTAAAATGGATACTGAACTATCGCAACAAATTGAAATGATATCACACGACATTAAAGAAACATACGGAGAGACCTATAAAAAACAATTTGAGTATGCTGTTAATACAAATCAAAATATAGAAACAACACATATTTTTGTTGATTTGATAGAGTTGACACTAAATGATGATTTTAAACAAAAACAAATTAATACATTAAAAAGAGACTGCTTAAAGTTTGAAAATAAGATTGAAGAACAAAATGTAAAAATTTATGCTTTAGAATGTGACAATAAAATTATCAGAGAAGAAAATAAAGATTTAAAAAATACAATCCGCGAACAAAATATTAGAATTTTTGATTTAGAATGTGAAAATAAAGAATTAAGAAATGAAAATAAAGAATTAAAAATAAAAATAAAAAAACAAGATATAAAAATTAGAAATTTAGAAGATGAAATTAAAGAATTAAAAGTTGAAATTAAAGAATTAAAATCTGAGAATAATAAAAAAGATATAAAAATTAAAAATTTAGAAGAAGAAATAAATGATCTTCGTGATGATATATTTGAACTTAGTAAAGACAGATATAATCTTATTTTGTGGCAAACTTATAAAAACTTAGAATATTACATCATACAAAAAGCAACAAAATATGATAATGATATTATGAAAAGTATTAATACGAACTTGACAGAATTTATAAATGACCCAAATAATTACATGTATATGAATGAAATTAATATGCTGAAAAATAAATTTAATATTGATACATACAGTAATAAATTATGGTTAATAAAGAGAAAAAGAACTGAAATAGCACATCCTGACCCTATTAATTTAGAACAATTAAAGAGGGCGTGTAATAAAATGAAAAAGGAATATGAAGGTATTGAAAATTTATATGATGCTTATATGGAAATTTGTGATTTGTTTCATTAGACTATTATTTATTTTCATCATATATAAAATAAATAATTTTATAAACAGTGCTGTCTTATTTGGTATATTGATACTTTTTATTATTACTAAAAATAATAATATAAAAATTTTATGAGTATTAATATAATTGGTTATTATCTAAATATTTGGTGATTGATGAATTATAATAATCTCTAAATTATGTCAAACAATTAACAACCAATTTTGCGTAATAGACAAAGGTTAAAACCTTTGTCTATTGTTTTTTTTTTGGTTAATAAATTGTTTTGTTATTATTTGTATATACAAATAATAAACATCAACTTATATTAAATAATATATGTTTGTGATAAAATAAAAATAAATATATACTATAAACAAACATTTATATAACATATAATAATGGAAGATATTGGATATATATATTGTTTTAGTAATCCTATACATCCAAATACTTATAAAATAGGATTTACTAAAAATACTCCTGAAATAAGAAAAAAACAATTACATACAAGTGGTGTTGTATTACCTTTTGAAGTTGAATATTATAAAAAAATTAAAAATTATAAAATTAAAGAAAAAATTATTCACGATTTGTTGGATGAATATAGAGTGTCATCTGATAGAGAATTTTTTGAAGTATCGTTAAGTGTTATTCGATTCTGTTTTGATTTGATAGCAGGAGAAATTTATGATCATGAGGATATATGTGAAAATACAACAGAAGGCACTAAAAAAGTTGTGTCAAAATATAGCGTCAAACAAAAAGAATTAGAAAATCAAGAATTAAAAAAAAAAGAACTAGAAAATCAAGAATTAGAAAAACAAGAATTAGAAAAACAAGAACTAGAAAAACAAGAATTAGAAAATAAAGAATTAGAAAATAAATATTTAACCAAAACAATAAAATATAAAAATGGTATATATGACCTAGAAAAAAATGAATTTACAGCAATAACAATAATTAAACCAATATTAAGTTATAATTATAATAAAACCAAAAATTGCGAATTACTTGTAAAATATTTAAAAAATATTTTTATAAATAATTATGATTATGATTTTATTTTATTGTATCTTGCTAGTTGCTTTAATAAAAAAAGTAATAATAAAGTATTATGTGCAATAAATGGAGCATCCCAAACAGGTAAAAAAACATTTATTTCTCTACTTACAAATGCTTTTGAAAATTACATTAAAATATTTACATCAACAATTATAACAAAAAAAGATCTAAATGATTTACATAATAAAAATTTAGTTGTTTTTAATGCTGGAAAATTCATAAAAACAACAAATATAAATATATTTATTGAAAAATTACAAAATAATAATATTAATAACATTATAATCGTTCATCACACAAATAATAAAATAAATGAAGAATTTTATACGAATAATAAAGTTCAAAAAATAGAATTTACAAAAATTTTTGAGACTTCAGTCTGTGAGATAATAGAAAAAGAAAAATTAATGTTATCAGTAATTGAATATTATAGTAAATATAAAGATGCTAACTATTTAATAAAAACAAATTTAAATAATTATAGTAATATAAATTTATATAATCTATTTATAAAAGAAAAAACAAAAAAAAGCAATACGATGAATATTCGTTCAGTCACATTATATGAGGCATTTAAAGAATGGTACAGAGCAATAAATACAACTACTATAATACCATCAAACAGATTGTTTACTCAAAATTTGATAAAACTAAATTTGGTAATAAAAAAAATTAGATTTGGTGATTCAGTTACATCTGGATATAAAAATTTACTATTAATTGAAAACAATAATAATTTAACATAAATATTTACAAATCATTTTATTTTTATTAAGACATATATAAAATATTAATATTTTTATAGAATAATTATATTTTTTTACTAATTATTTTTATAAACAACAATAGACAAACCAATTATGTGTAATAGTCAATGGTTAAAACCATTGCCTACAAAAAGCAACAAAATATAATAATGATATTATGAAAAGTATTAATATTAATTTGACAGAGTCGATAAATGTCCCGAATAATTACATGTATATGAATGAAATTAATATGCTAAAAAATAAATTTAATATTGATACATACAGCAATAAATTATGGTTGATGAAGAAAAAGAGAAGTGAAATAGCACACTCATAACTCATTAATTTAGACCAATTAAAGAGAGTGTGTAATAAAATGAAAAATGAATATGAAGGTATTGAGAATTTATATGATGTTTATATGGAAATTTGTGATTTGTTTCATTAGACTATTATTTATTTTATCTATGATGAAAATAAATAATTTTATAAATAATAAACTAATTTTGTTATGGACAAAGTTTAGGATTATTGTTTTTATTTATTATGTTTTATCTATATTTATAATCTTATAACGCTAATATTATCAATCAAATGCCATCAAGTAATAATAATATAGTGTTTATAATATGCAACTCACCATAATTTAACATACAAGTAAAATAATAATCACAAGATAATGAAAACTCACCATAATTTAACATCCCTAAAAGACACATATCAAGTAAAATAATAATCACAAGATAATGAAAACTCACCATAATTTAACATCCCTAAAAGACACATATCAAGTAAAATAATAATCACAAGATAATGAAAACTCACCATAATTTAACATCCCTAAAAGACACATA
>Ga0214923_10001455_pt1 | contig 33574 bp, 75 predicted proteins | sample LL1510_MetaG_FD_177993 | JGI IMG/M metagenome (GOLD analysis project Ga0214923, IMG submission 177993) | Freshwater microbial communities from Lake Lanier, Atlanta, Georgia, United States - LL-1510 | ecosystem: Environmental > Aquatic > Freshwater > Lake | place: USA: Georgia | collected...
AGTACCGCCGTCGCCACCGAAACTGTAAAATCCGCCAGAGCAGTTAGTGAAGGTGCCGCTAGCAGTTCCGTAGCCACCGAAACTACCATCTCCACCAGAGCAGTCTGTGAAGGTGCCGCTAGCAGTTCCGTAGCAACCGAAACTATAAGTTCCACCAGAGCAGTTAGTGAAGGTGCCGCTAGCAGTACCGCCGTCGCCACCGAAACTGTAAAATCCGCCAGAGCAGTTAGTGAAGGTGCCGCTAGCAGTTCCGTAGCCACCGAAACTGTAAAATCCGCCAGAGCAGTTAGTGAAGGTGCCGCTAGCAGTTCCGTAGCCACCGAAACTGTAAAATCCGCCAGAGCAGTTAACGAAAGAGCCGCTAGCATACCCACCGCCGCCGAAACTATAATCTCCGCCAGTACAATCTTCAAAAACTTGATTAGCTTCTCCAGAAATAGTGAAACTATCAGTTCCGACACTAATTCCTTTTACCCTCACATTAGTAGCTGTAACATTGATACCTCCGGATAGATTTACGGCAGGAATGGCCCCACGCTCTAATTTCACGCTGCCCAGACCAATAACATCCACATAATTGGTATCAATAGCTAGTGTTGAAGATACACTATAATTGCCCGGCATTATTATTAGGGTGGCTCTGTTAGTAGCTGATAATGCGTTACCACCGGGAGTTAGTGCTTTAGCAGCAGCGTATTTGATCGCCAAATCGTCACCAACTTTGCACACTATGGTTGAGTTGCTACTTATTGATTCTGAAGCTATGGTAACAGAACCTGTTAAACCATTTACACTAGTAACAGGATATGGAATATTAGACAAAAGAAAAGTATCTCTAAAATTTTGACAAGTTATTTTTTTTGTATGTAAATTCAATACATCAACTATAGGAAGCAAATCATTATTATTTGCAACAAACAATTCATCTAATTCTGATATTTTTTTATCCATAAATATATCCTAGTAATTGGAAATCGGTTTTTTCGCTATTATATATACTCAGCCCTTTTCTAAAAGAAAATATTTTAAATATTTCATCAAAGGAAATAGGTCTATATTCCCCCCAAGATCTTATAACATTATCAACTCCAACCGCCGACTTCGGCGAAGTTCGGGAGTCCTTCGGGGTTGAAGGAGGTTGCGACCCTGAACCCGATGGTCTTCCCTTGGCTCTCGGGGAGCTCCTGAATCTGGCGGCGGACGAGGCTCGCGCGGCGCTGGAGCTCTTCCAGTACCCACCGAATATGGACTTGAGGCCGGATTCAGTTGAGTCCCCGCACCTCCTGAAGTTCGCGGTGTTGGCCCCCGGGGGATAGCCTGGGGGCGGGTTGCTTCTGAAGAAGAATATCTTGGAGGAGCTCGGCATACCTTATATATCCCCGGCGGGGGCAATCTCCGCCGCGGGGGCGTCACGGCGTCCCGAGGACGAGGATCCTCTCGGCGACGTCCTTGGAGACACGGATGCCCAGACCCGTCTCGGGGTTCCTCTCTGGGTCGGGGGTGTCGTAGAGGGCGTAGAACGGGTCGGGGATGACGACGTCGAGCTGTTCGTCCACGGTCTCGCCGGACTCGGTCGCGGTGCAAAGCTGGCCGTCTTACATTTTTTTCAGTTCGTCCGGGAAACCAGGAGTTCCAGCCACTCCTTGAACTTGAGGGGGAGCCTTCCCTGGGCGTCCCTTATCTCGGGCTTCTTCCGTAGGTCTCTGGCCTGTTGGCCGGTGATCCTCTGGATGCCCGCCTCGGGGTGTCCGGCGGCCATCATGTCCTGCAGGCCCATGGTGGAGGCGTCGGGGCCCAGCTTCCTTGCGCCTGCCTGGAGTCCCCTGCCCCGCTTCCACTGCTCCACCCTGCGAAGGTCGGCGACGAACCGCTCGAACAGGATGTGCAGCTTCCTCATGTAGAAGTCCCAGTTGTCGTCGAGGTACTTCAGGCGGGCGACGAAGTTCGGGTCGGCCTCGGAATTGAGGTAGATGTTCCTGAAGCCGAGGTACACCCAGCCCGTGACGGGTACGACGTCCTCGTCCTTCCAATCGTGGCTCCCCTCCCAATCCTCCTTGTCGACCCCGGAGGTCTGCTGCTTCTTCATGCGCAGGTAGATCATCCTGTCGTTCACCTGGAAGGGCAGGGCCCTGTACTGGTTGACGTAGCCGGCGAACTGGTTGTCCCAGCCCCGGAAGGTGACCTCGCCGGCGGTGTCGTAGCTGAAGTGGTGCCTGTGGACCATGAGGTCCTTGACGTGCCCGACCTTCTCGGGGGTGACGCTGTACAGCTCGAAGACGGTCGAGTCGTCTCCCTCCTCGACCTCGAAGTGCTTGAACGAGAGCTTGTCGGCAACGTGCTTGATGTAGCCGTAGCTTAGGAGGGCGGCCTTGATCTTCTCCACGATGTCGTCGTAGTTGCTGTCGAGGCCGTCGATCTCGTCGAGGAGTCGCTCGAAGTCGTTGAGGTCGCCGACGCCGTTGTCCCTGCCTCCGAACGAGAAGTGGAAGGTGAAGTTCTCGCCGTCGTATTGGGCCTCGAAGTAGTCCTCCTGGAATCCGTCGACCTCTCTCTTGAGCGCGTCGACGATGATCTTCTTTATGTGGTCGAAGGTTTTCTTGCCGGGCTTGTCGGCCTCCGGGGACTTTTCGGTTCTCCAAGGGCGGCTCACGTGGCGGTCGAGGGCGTCGAAGACCTCCTTGCCGGCGAGCGTCTTGGCGGGTATCTCTATGTACCCCGAACCGGAGAAGAACAGGCGCCCTCCCTCCTCGTTGACGTCGGCTGCGAAGCGCTTCCAGCGGACTTCGTGCTGGCGAAGGGACTCCTGGGCTGTCTCGTACATGTCGCCCTTCTCGTCCTCGTCCTCCTCTCTGGCGTCGTGGCTGCCCTTCCTGCCGTCGACGGCGACCCCGAAGAAGTTCGACCAGACCTTTCCCGCGTCGTTGTCCTGGTAGGAGCCGCCGTGGAGCCTGAAGTCCTCGTAGTCGGAGGCTGGGTCGATCTTCCCTATCGTCCCCTGCTGGGCCCGTTTGGCCCACCTGTTGACGGCGTCGGCGAACCCGACGGTCTTGATGCCGTAGGTACGCAGCTCCGGGACGAGGACGCTCGCTCCGCCCTTGGAGAACCTGCGGAGCCTCAACCTCTCGAGCGGCACGATCCCGGGCACGTCCCTGTCTCTGTCCTTGAATATCTCGTCCTCTTGAAGGTCGACGCCCTTGAGGTCGGAGTTCTTGACGACGTATGCGACGGCTCCCCCGGTCCTGGCCTCCTGCCTCGCGCACTTGAAGAAGCTTCCGTCGGGGCTGTGGCAGCTGCTGATGCCGTCGTGGTCGCTCATCCGCAGGAGGTCGATGGGGCTGCGCGATATGACTATGGAGGAGCCCGTGTCCCGCCTGCCGACGGCGTCGGCGTTCTTCTGCCACCAGTCGAGGAGTTCGGCCTTGCCAGCGGCCTGGAGCGCCTTGCCGACCTTCTCCGGGCGGAGCTTCTCGCCCTCGCGGGTGCGGACGCGCTTCTGGACGGTCTTGTTCTTGGCGAACTCGTGGTGGTCGACCTCGTACCCGAGGCCCTCGAGCTCGTCGGCGATCCTGCGCAGCGTCTCGTCCTGGTCGAGGGGGACGACGATCCGCAGCCTGTCGCCGAAGATGTCGTCGAAGTGCAGGCCCCTATCGGGGTTGACGCGGTCTATGTCTTCCTGGCTCACCTCGGCCAGGAACTGCAGGAAAGTCCTCATGCACTATATACGCCCCGCCGCGGGGTTTACGGGTCGCGGCCCTCGTGCTCCCTTTCCTTGAGCCAGGCCGCGAGGCGCTCTTTCTGGGCCCCGAGGGTGCCGCCGCCGGCGTCGGGTCGGGACGCCTTGGTCAGTTCCTCCTTGCCCACGATCCTGGCGACCCTTTCCTTGTCCGGAGCGTGGTTGAACAACTGCGCCACTGTGTCGAGGCCGTCTCTGATGTTTTTGCGGAATTCCAGTACGGCCTCGATGGCCTCCTGGATTTCGTCCCCGGGGAACACGGACTTTTGCAGGGCCATGAGGAAGTCGGAGACGTTCCAGCCGCTGATTTGAACGGCCTTGGACAGGATGGCGCGGAGGGCCTTCTTCTTGTCGGAGGAGTGCTCGACGAGCTTTGCGATCTTCCTCGGGTCGTGGAACCTGAATTCCTTCGCCCTTGCGATGATCTCGTCCGCGAGTCCGGCCCTCGACTCCTCGGGTTCATCGTCAAGGAGCCCCGACAGGTATTCGTCGACCTTTTCGGGCTCCATGGAGCCGACGTGGCCGGTCGCCCCGCGCAGCTTGATGGAGAGCGCTCTGTCGACAATCTCGTGGACGCCCTGCAGCACGTCCTTGGCCGCGGCCACCTCGTCCCTGTCCATGCCTCGGATGAGGTCGGCGAACCATTCTGGGAATTCGCTGGCCATGTTGCGGATGCGCTGCGGCCGCACTTCGTTGATCAGCTTGGCCTTATCGGACGCCATTTTGATCGCCGCGAAAATGACTTTGTGTTCGCCTCGCGCGCCGACGGCCTTCACGAGCTTCTCCGCGATGCCCTGCGACAGCCTTGGGTCCGAAGCCTTGCCTACGAAGTCCACGAGGTTCTTCAGGTCGTTTTTCCCGTAGCCGTCCGTCAGATACTCGAAGACTTTCGGGTTGGCGGCGAGGAGCGCCCGAGCGGGATCGGAAGATGCCTTGGCGAGTGCCAGGGCCATCCAGTGCATGGGTTTTGTATCGTTGGCGAGTATGAGTTCGACGACCCTCTGCGTCCGGTCGGGCGGGGCCACGACGGGTTTCCATTCGTGGTCTTGGCCGAAGAAGGTGTTTGATATGTCTCGATGGCTCATCCGCTCGACAGCCTCCGTTTCGCCTCCCATCTTCGAGAGGGCCTTTTCGAAGTCGGCCGCGAGCAGGAGGGGCATGGGATGAGGCAAGATCTTGTCCGAGTCTTTGACGAGCCTCTCCGCCAGGGCTTTTCTCGCGTCGTCGTCGGCCCTGACAGAAAACCAGTCGATGACTCCGCCCATTCCGAAGAACTGGGCGAAGGCCTTGTCGCCCATGTCCCGCACTATCTCCTTCGGGTCGGAGTGCGCCATGAGCATCGCGACCTCTTCGGTTCCGAGCGTTCCCTTGTTGAGCATCCTAGTCCTTTCCCTCTGGAACCTCTCCTCCACATCCTTCTCGCGGAAGCCCTTGTCCTTGGAGTGGTTCCTGGCGAATATCGACCTCATGGTTTCGAAGTCGATCGGCTTGTCGCCGTGGATCTGCAGGGATCGGGCCTGGCTGGGGTGGTATTCGGCGATCTTGCCGACCTCCTTTGCCGACAGGGAATCGCCCTTGGCGGCGATGTAGGCGTCGAACATTTCGGCCGCGGCGGGGCTGGCCTTGTTGTGGTTCCATCCGCCGACCTCCCTGACTTCGCGGTGGTAGTCTTCGTCTTCCTGCTCGACCTCGCGCGGTTCCGAGTACAGCCCAGCAAGGCGGGCGACCTGCTCCAGGGTCATGCTCCCGTAGTCGAGGCGTCCCGCCACGACCTTGATCTCGCTGTTGTTGAGGGCGTACGGAGAGACTTCGTCGCCGAGTTCCTCGAACTCGTTGTTGAGGATTCGCTTGGCCTTCTCCAGCGTGACATCTCGGTACCGCCTCTCCAGCTTCGTGCCGCTTATGATCTCGTGCTGCGCGTCGGACAGGCCGATGCCGAACCCAATGTACTTGTTCTTCAGGTCTTCCGGGAGGGCCGCGAACTTGGCGTCGGAAATAGGGCGGCCGATTGCCGGATAAATGTCAAGGAACTTGGACTTCCTCTCGTAGGTCAACTTGGCGAACACCTTGTCTGGGAGTTCCTTGCTGAAAACCCTGTGGTCCTCGCGTTCCTGGTCGGTGAGCGGGACGGGCTTGAAGACGGACTGGAGCGGGGCGAGCGCCGGCTCGAGCGCGGCGACCTGCTTCCACGACATCGGGGTGTCTCCGTCGTTGTTGGCGCTGGTGACGACATACTGCTTGGAGTCTTCGTCGTTCGTCTTGGCGTTCTTGTGGGCCTGCAGGACGAAGAAGTGCCACTTGTCCCTGAATCTTCCGCTGAACGCCGTCTGCGCCAGGTTCCAGAGCCTGAACTCCTCCGCGGTCTTCTGCTTGTTCTTGACGAAGTAGAACGCGGGTTCGTGATCCCTGAACCTGTAGGAGTTGAACATGTTGGACGCGTCGCTCCTCGCTATGCACCATCCGTACGGCACGTTTCCCTTGTACTTTATGCACGCCCTCGGGCTTTCGGCGTAGTAGATGACGAGAATGTCGTTCTCGAAGACCGGCGTGGCCTCGAACTCGATGTCGGTGAACTTCATGACCCCGGCCAAGTCGACCTGGCCCCTGACGTGGTCGACGACCGCCTCCAGCTCCGCGAAGGTAGGGTAGGCGTCCACGTTGTTCCTCTTCTCCCTCGGGACGGTGACGCCTTGTATCGGGTCGTAGAGCTGTTTGTACTTCTTGGTGACGATCTTTTTGAACTCGTCGACGTAACCCTGTATGGCCGCCCTGTCGGCCTGGGGGTTCTGATTGGCGAACCTCTCTAGGGCGCTCCTGTAGTCCTCGTTCAGGGCGGTCAGTTCGACTCTGTTTAGCCACGGCCGGAATCGCATGCCTTATTTAGCAACCGAAGGCATTTATTGTTCTCCCGCCAGAAAACCCAGTCCCCTTTAGGGGGTGGGAGCATTCACTGGCCTCAACCAATGCCAATTTCTCATCCTTGGCATGTCTCCGAAGAAGATGCCGCCCTTTTCGGAGTGGAATATGGTCGTCGCGTAGCGGTCGCCGTTCAGGAACATCAGGTCGCCCGAGGAATCCACACGCCAGTGGCGTTCGTTGAAGTGGCTGTATCCGCCTAGAGAGCCATCCTCGCACAGCACAACCTTGCCGAGTTCCCCGTGTCCGTTTCCGAAAATGAACGCCCCACCCTTCAGGTTTTGCTCCTTAAATAACACCCTCGACTGATCGGGCGCGTAGACTCTACGGCGTTCGAAGAACCCCTGCAATCCGAGTTTTACGATCTGCTCGTGGGCGACTCGCAGGGGGTCATCCTGCCTCCTGGGCGTGGGCTTGATGGCGTAACCCCCCGGAAATGACTTGAAGTGGAACTCCATCTGGTCGAGGTCGTTGCCTATCCCGACGTCGCAGTAGGTGTGGGTGTAGTCGCAGACGCCCTCGTATTTGTTGAAGAATACCGTCTGGAAGTACACCTCTTCCCTCGGGTAGGTGTTCGGGCCCCGATCTCTGTGGTCGTCGCACCCGTATAAAATTAGGAGGCCGGCGATCTCGTCCATCAGCCTGCGTTCGAAGACCATCCCCTCGACGAATCCGTTGAACACCTGGAAAGATTCCGCCCTTACCATCCTCATGAATCTCTCGTCCCTGTTGAACTTGTGGTCCCACCAGAAGGGACCGAGGCGACCCTTGAACGAGGTCTGGTTCGGCCTTATGCCGTCGTCCCTTCCTCCCCGTACGAGGGCGTGGTAATTGGCGATGTGGCGATCCAGCCCGTCCCTCACGATAGTGCTGTTGCTGGCCTCGAACGCCCAATAGTCCCATTCTATTCCGAGACCTTTCACGAACTTGTAGTTCGAGATGTGGGGATACACGATGTCGCCCCAATACGTCACCCTGGATTCGGGGTTAACAAGAACGTTGTCCAAGCCGTCGATCAAGTCGCGCTTGAGGTGGAAGTCGTTGCTGCGAGAGAGCGAAACAACGACGAGGGCCCGAGGAACCTTGGACTTGATGATGTCCACCTGCCTGCGAAGGCAGTAAGGACACTCGTGCGCCGGAATAGAGAAGAATATCACCTTAGACATCGAAGCGTGCCCTCCGAGTTGGTGGCTGGCAGCTTCGATGTTCTTGTAGTCCCCGTCGGTCATTTTCTTGCTGACGGGGGCTCTCGGCCGGGTGCCTCGACTCGTCGAACCTCATGCTAGCCTCCTTTGAGGCTTATCTATTTGGGTCGGCGGGATTTTGCGGAGGCCTAAAAACCATCCCTCCAGCTCTCGTACCTCTGCTCCTCGGCGCAGTCAAGTTCGCCCTGGAGGTGTTCCGCAGCCTTCTCCTCAAACCTATGCCATTCGTTTTCGACCTTGTCTTTGATCGCCTGCTTCAGGGCGGCGACGTGGTCGTCGGGCATCAGGAACCGCACCTTGAGGGACTCAAGTGGATCGTAGGCGTGGAACTCAAGGCCCTCCACATCCACCACCATCGGGTAGATTCCCCATCGGTCCGCCTCGCAGTGTATGGTCAACGACGCGACGACCTCGCACTCGTCGAAGATGTAGCCGAGTTCGGGGCGCGGCGGATCCTCGAGGCTGGCGTTGGCGGAGAACGAGAACTCCATGATACGGCGCCTTCAGTTATTCTGGGGCAATTCCGATATGTCGACTACCGCCATGTATTCGTCTCTGATCGGCACGTTTCGCGACATGTCCGAACCCCTCCTGATGACGAGGCATCCGTCGCGGACGGCTTCGAGCACGCATTCGAAGTGGTAGGGGGCGGGCCTTTCTGAAACGACCGTAGAAGGGTGGCGGAGGCAGGTGACCCTGACCCTCCTTCCCTCTAGCAGTCTGGCCCTCTCTTCCATGGGCGATTTAGGTCTCATGTTTCTTATTATCAGTCGGGGCCGTGCCCGTGTCAATATCGGGGCTGGAGGACATCCGAATAACGCCCAACCCGAGCGTAGATACTGCGGAGGACGAAGCCATGTTTCCTGTTGCCTGCCTTCTGGCCGAAACGATAGTGAGGAGGCCGCTCTGCCCGACCCTCGTCCACGACCCGCTCAACAGGTTGGTCATCTGCGTCGCCGGCCTCGCGCTCTGTGCGTGGGCCCTGTGGCGCGTGATGAGACACTTCAACTCGTAGGAGGGCGTGCGTGAGGACGCTTGTTGTAGCGAGGCACAAAGAGAGCATCTCGTGGATTGGGCCAGCGATACAGGCCCTGCCGTTCGGACGAGTCGAGATTTACAACAAAGGTTCGTCTCACCCAGACAGGCCGAGAGATCCGCGTATTTCGGTGCGACGAGTGCCGAACCGCGGGAGGGAGGGGGGAACCTACCTCGACTACATCGTGGAGAACCACGCCGACATGCCGCGCGGAGTTTGGTTCACGCAAGGCGACCCGTTCCACCACTCGCCCGACTTCATCGGACTACTCAGATGCTTTGAAGAGTACGAGTCGAAAGCCTTTCAGGGACTGACCGTGGGGTACAACGGGTACGACTGTCCTCCCGGCAACTGCCACGGCGTCAACGACGCGTTCAAGATAGGCGGCAACAGATGTTCGCACTACTTCATCAAGGATATGCAGGTCGTCGGGCACTGTGGATTCTTCAACAAGTGGCTGAACGACTCGCAGCTGAGGCCGTTCGAGATGAAGTACGGCACGCGTGACGTGTTCGGCTACATCTCCGACAGGATAGGCATAGCCCCGCCCGGGCCGATCACGGAGACGGTCTACGGCGCTTGCTTCTACGCGGGCGGGGCGGCCATCACCAGACACCCGCGATGGGTATACGAGCGGACTCGCGAGTTTCTCATGGATACGGACGACCAAGGAGGGTTCCAAGGCTTCATGCTCGAGCACTTTTGGCCCTACCTGCTAACGGGCAGGAGCTACAAGACGCTTTCGGACTGCTACCGTTCGTTACTCGCGGGCGGCAGAAACGCCGTCTACTGCTCTGACAGGAAAAAGGCGTGGATCAAGAGCCCCGACGGCCTCCTTGTGGAGGAGAACCCAACTACGACGATCATATTCTTTCGCGAAGGACAGATTCTACACCTGCCCGGCATCGACATCATCGGCAGAGACCTGATGGAATTCGAGGCCGAAACGCCCGAATTGGCCATGAACTTAATCGCCGAAGTGGCGAAGTACTGGCCGTGCATCAAGTCCATTTAGGCGCCGGAGAGTTCCTGTTCGGCCTTCAGCCAGAACTCAACCCCGTCCGATTCGGGCTTTCCCGCCTCTTCCCAAAGGACATACGCGCGCTCCCTGACTTCGTCCTCGTCGAGCCGGGCGCCCGCGTACTGTGGGGCGAACATGCATCTTATGGTTTCAAGAAATGTCGTCTGTGTTTCTGTATTCATTTGGTCGCCCTCCTTGTGGGCTATTAATTATTGCGAATTCGTGGCTCGTGTCAAAGTCGACATTTAGGTATCTGGCCGAAGTACAGCACACGCAACGCCATCTCGTGGCTGAACACCAGGAAAGCATCTTGGTTGCCGTTCTTCGGCATGGGCAAAGGGGCAAAATGGAGTTCCGGGTGCTTTCTCCTGGATTCCGCATAGTCCCAGAAGGACATGGCGCGGATGCCGTTCTCCCTAGCCCACGAGTCCAGCCTCTCCTTGCATTTCAGATAGGCCTCGTGGCTGCTCCTGTCGGCCGGGAAACCTTCACGGAGCATGTCTCCCAGTTTGGCCTCCATCTCGGTGATGTAGGAGATGCCGTTGCTTGAGTTCATAGGAGGCCCAGCACTAGAATCTTTTCGGCCGTTTCCATGGGCACGAGGATGAAGCCACCGAACGGGCTGGGGTCGTTGATTATCTGACAGTCTTTGAGTTGCTTCTTCTGCTCGTCCTTCAAGGACTGGAATTCGGTAGCCCTTTCCCATGTCACGCAGCCGAGATGCTCCAGATAACTCGCCCAAGTTTCTGAAAAGCCATCGCCCCGCATTTTGGGATCGGAGAATGCGAGCTCCATGTATTTATGTTCAAAAATCTCACGCAGCTTCTTGTCTTTCATATTCAATGCCTTGGAGTGGTCGTGCCCTCGGATTCGTCCGAAAATTTGCCTGATTTTCGTTTCCATGGGATTCACGGCAGCGACCCCAACACGACTATTTTCTCTGCGGTCTCCACTTCAATCTGAATCCACCCGCCCGCAGGATTTGACATGGTGACCGTGCCGTTGGGGTTAATTTGCTGCCTGATCCCATACCAAGGCTTCTCTTCGGAGAATATCCCGCCGAGGGATTTCAACTTTCTGTTCCAGTCTTCGTCCGTCCTTTGGTACATGCGGTGCAGGGCGAAGTCTGCTTGGATGATGCAGTAGAGCTTCTTCCGGCCGGCCGGCGTTTCCATTATGCTCATGGCAGGTAGCCTAATGCAAGTATTTTGGTCGCCAGTTCCTTGGGGACGAGAACCCAGTGGCCATCCACCACGGAGACATTGAAAGACTTCATGCACACATAGTCGCCCGGACCGTTGTTGACGAGGTCTGCCATTTGCCCAGATGGAATCATCCTGCATCCATGCTTTTCCATGAGTTGCCACCAAGCCTTGTTTCTTGCGTTCTGCGTGTTGACTATTTGTTGCCCGGTGGTTTTCTTCAGCGGGCATGCCCCATTCAGCTTGGCAATGAATATTTCAAGGAGCCTTTGATAATTCATGGCAAGAACCCCAGAACCAATATCTTTTCCTTCAAGTCTTCTGGGACATGAAGGTACATCTGCGCGTACGCTAGAAGTTTGGGAGAACTTGGGGCATTTACCCTCAAGGTGTACGGATCCAATACGGATTCAACTCCGCCCCGGCTGTGAAGCACAATGCCCAAATTTTCAAGCGAATCCACCCAGTCGGCACCAATCTCCAGAATGTCACAGAAGTTCCGAGACTCCCGCAACCTCAGGAACTTCTCGTCAAACGCTTTGAACAACTTGTCACGATTCATGGAATCTCCCCGAACACGAACGCCTTGATGGCGAACTCCTCCGGAACGGCCACGGTCCTGCATCGGATGGGGTCGGAAACAAGAACGAATCCTTCTGGGTGCTCAACGGGCTCCACGAGGTAGCCCTTGTATAAAAAATGGCACCCCATGTCCACAAGAAAATTGTCCCACCACCTGATCTTGAGAAGCGAGGACTCGTCATCGTCCCAAGACTTGGCGAACTTCTCGCGGAGCATCCACTCGAGTTTCCTTATTAAATCCTTGCCGATCACGGGAACCCTCCGAGAACCAGAGCTTTCATTGCGATTTCAATTGAAACAATAATTTCTCTGCGTCTGTCCCATGGGTCTTGAATGACCAGGAAAGAGTCGCCTGATGTGAGGCTTCTGACATAAAAATCCCAAATTAGTGAGAATTGGGAACATCTGACATCTGTCATTGTGATCAAGCCTTGTCTGAACATCGCATACCGAAGACCGTCCTCCGGAAAATGACATTCAAAGTTCGCGGTGAATTGAAAATGTTCCGCCACCATGCCAAGACATTTTTTCTCAAGGAGCCTGCCTGCCTTCTCCATTGCTCTAGAGTCCATCACTCCGCCTCCCAGTCCCGTGGGACCCTGTATTTTATCTCTCGTATGTCTGGGAGTCCGAATGTGAGGATCTTGATGGCGAATTCCATGTTGATGACGAGCATCCTGACCCTGCCGTCGAGTCCTCCGCGCTGATAATGCTTCGTCGCGGGGTCCATTGCGACGAATTCGTTTTCCTTCAGTTCCGGCTTGAAGTCGATGATGAAGTCCTTCAAGGTCTCCCTTCGCACATCCTTGAGTTTTTTGAGGTAGCGATCCCATCGGTACAGCATCCGCGTCGTGCCCGTTGGTCGTTTGTCCGAAGACCAATGGGACATGTATTGAATCTTGTCAAACTCATCGTAGAGGAGTTCAAAAGCCCGTGTGGGAACGCTCTTTGTTTCGCTCACGGCACCCCCAGCACCAGGAACTTCCTAGCCGTCTCCTCGTCTATCTCCAGCCACTTGTACCTGATGAAATCTTCTTTTGACTGGAAGTCGTAGAAGGCGTTCAGGAACACGACCTTGTTCTTCCAGTCCCAATGGATGGGAAGTTCCTCAAATTCGTAGTAGTCTGCGACGACATCTTTGCCGTAATGGGCGTTCTTCACATACCAGTCGGGCGAGCCCGGCTTGATGTTGTATTTTTCGCAGAATGCCCGCAACGCCTCCAGAAAGGGAGGGTGTGGCGCCGGCTGCGGTGCGTTGACGGCCATCGCTTGGCCTGCGACCGCACTTGCGATGACCTCCGAGAGCCTTGTCAAGGCGTCACGAGTCCAGAAGGATTTGGTTTCGGCAGGTATCATTTCAAATCAAGATACTCGAGGGCGAGAGCCTTCAGGGCGAGTTCTTTAGGCAATAGAGCGTAGTATTCTCTTCCAAGATCAATCGGGACAAAGCCTTTTGGAAACTCGCTCCAATTGTACATCATATCTGTCAATAGTATTCCATTTTTTTCCAACAATTCTACGGCCCCTTTATGCAAAACAGGACCTATAGTCGGAAAGCCTTTTGATTGAAGCGCAGCACGAAGAAAGTTTTCAAGTTTTTCAATGTTTTTGTTAGATGTTTTCATATCTAAATCATTATAGTCTATATTTAAAATGCGTAAAGTTGATTGCTATCCTACATCCTGTACGGGTTACATCTGGGACACGGGCAACTGATCATGTGGATGCAGGGTCCGAGTCCGTCCTTTCGCACTCCCGAGCCGCTGCACTGGGTACAATTGTCGTGAAGGCACCGCCGTTCGGTTTCCGACTTTTTGATTTCAATTTCACTTATCTTGAACTTCATAATCTTCAATCTCCATTTCGTAGTAGCCTCCCTTATAGAAGGATGTATCCCCGTAACTTATTTTTTCAGGCTTTTTTAACTTTCTGTTTCTGACGAAGTTTTCGGCGTCCCTTTGCGTTCGGAATACTTCCACTATCTCCTTGTCGGGGTGGGCGACGAATTCGGTCCCTATCGAGTCTTGATAGACATTCTCTTTGGCACCTAGAACAATATATACTCTCATGGGTTGACACACACCTCAAATCCCATTCCAAAAATTCTGAAATTAACTCCCCAACCCCAATCATAGGTGTAGTAATAGAGTTCGGTCGTCATATCCAGGCTAAAGCCGTACTGGTGGACATCGTCGCTGGGGTGCCATTTGGGATCGTCCATTTTCGGCTTCTTCACGAAGAGGAAGTTGAAGGGGTGGAAGAACTTGATATTCAACCGTGATCTCTTGTCGGCTTCGTACTGGCTGTCGCACTCCTCGCCGCAGACCCACACCCCGTTGCCCCTTTGCCATCCTGCCTTGTGGACGGGACAGAGGTAGCTGTCGTTCGCCGGCTCCTTTCTTTCGCATGTGTGGATGATCTTCCCGCACACGAAGCAAGTCTCAAGCGGGGCGTCGGGGTCGGCACAAGACTCACTCATTTTTCAGTCCCCAGGCCTTGGCTTCGAAATTTTCCGTTTTCGTGACCGCCGTGACATATTCGTTGGGCTTGAGTTGCACGAGAAGCAGGATGGGGCTCCCTGTGTTGTCGTCCTGTATCATGAACGAATCCTTGGAGAGGAAGGTGAGCCGGACCCTCCCGTAGGTCCTGACGATCTCGTCGGTGGCCTTGTCCAGAACCTTGACTTCTTGATGTTCGTGGAAGCGTCCCACTACATCGTTCGGCTTGACGCCCTTGGGGCAGAAGATGGCGGAGCCCATCTTCTCTCTCCATTCAATCTCCGCATAACATAGAAAAGCAACCGATGCGATGATGGCTACAACCGACAGAAATAACTTCAGGGTGAGCTTTTGTTCGTCGTTCATTTTTCAAACTCCTTCTTGAGTTCTTCGTATTTTTTCCTGCGCCTTTCCTTGGCTGAAGAATCTTTGGCCTTTCTAGCCTCGTACTCCTCGTCGCTCCTTGTAGAGATGGTGCCCGGTGCTCTCGTAGTTGTATTTGATCTCGATGCCGTCCCATCCATCCTTGCGGCATTGATTCAACCTCTTGATGATATCGTCAAATGTTCCCTCGAAGAATTCGTCGTCAAGATCTTGAGTTTCTGTTTTGATAATTCTGTCGTTCACAATGTCCTCGGCGAGCATTTGGGGCAGGGGCAGCTGATCATGTGGACGCAGGCGCCGAGGCCGTCCTTCCTGACGCCGGTGCCGCCGCATGCGGAGCAATTGTCATGAAGGCACCGGCTGGGTCGCCTGCCGTGGGAATAGGTCGTGTTCGGCTTGAATTCAAACGGACTCTCAATCCCATAAAGTGCGGGGTGACATTCGTCGGGATCAACTTCCTTCTTCTTGGGAACCAAGTGCAATATTTCAAGGAAACACTCCCTGCAGAGGCACATCTTGCGGATTTCGCTTCGCCGAATCTCCTCGCAGCCCTGCGGGAAGTTGTTGCCCACGAGCCCGCCCTCGAACGGGTCGGCCGCATAGATGTTGCCCTCCACGACGAACCCGTTGGGCGGGTTCGGATAGTCTCCTTTCTTGTCCGGCGTCACCGGCATGATCATCTTCTCGCACTGGTCGCAGACATAGACTTCAATGGTTTTCATTTTTTGTCCTCCAGGTCAATCAGGGGAAGGTTCTTTTCGGCGCCTTCCGGAGCCATTGCCACGCCGGCGTCCCACCACCAGAATCCCCCGTGGAGGGAAAGCTTCGAGCCGTTCTGGAACACTTCGCCCTTTGAGTTCCTGTACGGCCTGCCAGACTTGACGTATTCCATCTTTTCTTCATCATTGACGGCCTGTATCGTCGTTCTCGTTTTTTCCTCATTTGGGCTATTTTCCGACGCCAGAAAAAGGTCGTTTCTAGGAAAAATCACGGCAGACCCAGTGTGGCTATCTTCATGGCGGTTCCATAGTCCACCACGATCATCCTGTCGTAATACTTCGTGCCGTCCATTTCCCGAACGAAATGTTCGTCCCTGAAGACGATCATCCGGTCGTCAAACTGGGTCGTGTGGGTCTTGCCGCACCGGGCGCAGGACTGCTTGTCGGCGACCTTGCATCCGACCGAGTGGATATATTCCGTCCAGCCCTCCTCGGAGAAAAGGCCCGCCCTCTTGAGTTCCTCGCCCTTCTGCCTGAAGGACCTGTAAACATTTAGGTTGAGATAGTCAAAAATCATGTTTAGGTTGAGATAGTCAAAAATCATGTTCATGGGAGTTCAAGTGTAGTCTCCACGAGTTTTCTGGAGGGTTTGTCATCTTATGTGTGGTCTTGTCACGCACGGCTTTGTTTTGCGCTCTTTGTATAGTTCAAACTTCGTCGCTGTTACAGCTATTTTTTTGTCCAAGATCGTCTCGAGGGCCATCGGCAGCTTCTTTCCGGCGAGACTTACATTGATAAAGTGCCGAAGGGAAGTGCATGTGTATTTATGACCCATGTCGTACACCATATCAGTCTCGTTCCAGGAGAAGACGGCAAACTTCTCTCCCGCGATTTCAACCTCGCGGAGGGCCTCAATCTCTTTGCCGTCAACGAAGTAAGTCCGATACTCCCAGTCGTTCTCGTAGGAAAGGCGGTTTCTTTTGGTTCTTTTTTTGACAGACTTCTTCATATTGCGTCCCAGTCCTTGGCGATGATGTCTGCGATTTCCTTGAAAGGACATCCGTTGTCGTTGAGTTCCGCAAGGGTTTTAGAGCCTTCGTAGCCGTAGTCATAATTGTCAAAGGGCACGAAACCCTCGTCCGACTGCATTCCGGCCCACCTCATGACCCTCTTCGGGAGCGTGGCCGTGGAATCGTGGAATCTGTAGAGTTTGCAGTCCTTGGGAACTTCGTCGCCGGGAGCGGGAGATGTCTGTTTGATCTCCATCTTTCTGTCGTGTTCTTTCTGGTACAGTTCGCACAGGACCCCGAGGCAGCAGTGCCTGACGACGCCCCGCTTGCTCCTTTGCTTCAGGACTTTCTTGCCCTGTCTGTATTTGCCGGAGCGAAGGGCCTTGATCCATTTTTCTGCGATTTTCTTCTTCATCTTTTGTTCTCCACAACATCGGGCTTCTCGGCTGTTTTGTCGGTTTCGTTTTTTCTTGCAAGCCCGAACAGCATGGCGATCACCACCACCAAGGCGAGCAGGAACACATTGAAATCTTCGTCGGGAGGGGCGGGGCAGATCATAAAGTTTCGTACTTTCCCTCTATGAGATCGGCAATTACCTCAAAGCTGTAGCCGTAGTCGTTCTTGTGCGCAAGAGTTGTGTTGTCGGGCAGCGAGCCGTCGTCGGTCATCATGCCGCTCCAAGTCATCACCTTCTCGGGCAGGGTCGCATTGCATTCGTTGAATTTCGTCAACTTGCAGCTCCTGAGTTCTTCGGTGCCGGACAGAACCCCGGTCTTCAACTTCACCTTGTGCTCCTTCTGGTACAGTTCGCAAAGCACGCCGAGGCAGCAGTGCCTCGTAACGCCCGCCTTGGTCTTGTACTTGAGGGCGTGACGCCCTTGCTTGTATTTTCCGGAGCGGAGGGCCTCTACCCATTTTTCTGCGATCTTCTTCTTCATTTCTTGGCCTTCTTCTTTCTCTTGGTGGCCTTGCTCTTCGGTGCGGCCGGGACCTTCTCAAGGAATTCCTCGTACGAGAACCAAGCCGATTCGCCGGGGCAATCCAAGATGAGCCCTGACCCGAAGCGCACCTTCTCCATGCCCCTCTTTCTCTTCCTGCCCTCGAAGGGTTTGAGGCTCACGACATTACAGCCGGTGCCTCTGCAACTTATGCAGACGACCGCCCTGCCGGGACCCTCCATGAAACCCTGGTAGAGTCCAGTTCCGCCGCAGCTGTCGCACTCGGCATTGAAAATTATCTTTTTACTTGACTTCATGGTCCTCGATCTCCATTTCGTAGTATCCACCCTTGTAGAAGGAGGTGTCGCCGAAGCTCCTTCTTTCGGGCTTCTTCAGCTTCCTGTTATTGACGAAGTTCTCCGCGTCTTCCTGCTTGGCGAAGACGCTCACGATTTCCTTGTCGGGATGGGCTGTCCAAGGGCCGCCGATTTCGTCCTGGTATACGCCCTCTGTGGTTCCTATGACGACATAAACTCTCATGTCTTCCCTCTCGTCATATCATCCAAAGCCTGCATGTGGGGACAACTCCACTCACGGGGGTTCTTGTCCGGGTAACGGGCGTTCACATCGTCAAGGAGTCGCCTGACGGCAAAACGTAGTTCAAATTGTTTCTCTAACTCCTTGGACGCCTCATGACACAGCCGGCCGACCGGGATGCTGGTGCTAGAGGGGAAATTTCCCTCCCCGTGGATGACCAGCCGATGGTCTTCCGGCACGGACGCCAGAAGTTCGTGCAGGGGGACTTGTTTTTCAATCATATAGAGTACACCTTCTCTTTAACCACTACGATTTCTTGGTCTTTGAACCTTTGAAGGAACTCTTCCTCGTCCCAAAAGAATTCCTTTTGGCAAATTTCCATCAAAAAGCTTTTGTTGGGCTTTTTGTCGGCGTAAAAAACCCTGCCGCTGCAACTGTCGGTGATCACATAGACACACTTGGTTTTGGTTTTCATTTTTTCTCCTTATACATCCGATCTAGTCAATCATGGCTTATTACTATTCCGTACTCGATGACGCCGAGCTCCTTGTTAGCATTGTCCGACGCCTCTTCCATTGTATCAAATGGCCCGTTGACGAAACTCTGGAGCCTGACTCCCTCCTCAAAAGAGAGGTTGTTTTCCACGCAATATGTGGCGAAGCCCATGGCCCAATACCAGCCGTCCTCGAACCTTCGGACGACCACGAAGTTGTCGGCGCTCATTGCTCACCCGAATTCCTTCTTGAGCTCTTCGTATTTCTTGCGTCTTCTTTCCTTTGCGGAAGTTTCCTTTGACTCTCTCTCTTTGCATTCTTCTTCTGTTTCCAAACGCTCCTCGTACAGCTGGTAACTTGTACTTTCGTAGTTGTACCGCAATTCAATTCCGTCCCAACCTTCCTTGCGATAATGCTCCATTCTCTCGATGATTTTTTCAAAAGTTCCTTCAAAAACTTCATCATCAATAACTTGCGTTGTTTTGACTTTTTTTCTCATTTTTGGCATTCCTTTCTAGCAGGCCATGGAGAACATCCGCGTGCGAACCCGCCTCCAAACAGCAGTAGTTTTCGCCCTCTTTCTGGATTTTACGATGCTTTTCCACGAAAAAACGCACCGCTGCCTGCTCCGCGTCTGTAACTGTAACGGCGGTTTGAGCTTCATTTGTTGAAGTTCCGACGCGCCGCCGAAAATTTTTGCACCCACGGTGAGCGATACAACCAACAAAACCAGAAGTTGGTCCCCAAGTGCCGTCGTCAGACCTCATTTGGTCGAATGCGGCAACCATCTCGCCTTCAACCAAGTACCGCCATCCATCGCCCGGCGAGTCGTCGGTATGGTCGGGTTCGGCTCCGATTGGGCGGCGGTATGTGGCAATGTCGTCTTCATTTACAACGCGGCCGATGTGCCGATGCGACGGCCCCAATCGCCACCAACCGTATGTCCTGCAAAACTCATCGCAGGCATCCAAAAACTCCCCCACCTCCACCCACCTATAGCCTTCTCCCGGGCGGTCGGCGCTTGGCTGATCGGCTCGGCCGTCGCATTGGGTGGCCGTGCCGGGCGGAAGCCCGATCGCGTCACGCAAAGCCTCCCACGCGGCGGACGACTCGGCTTCCGACATTCGCGTCGGCCTCCAATGATCGCCCTTGTAAAGCCGCGTCGCGGCCTCGAGGAGGGCATCATGTCGTTCGGCTCGGCGATTTTCTCGCAGCTCCTCCGCGTATTTCAGCAAACGATCCAGTTCGTCCCGGGTCAACCCAGTGACATTCACCGAGGCTGCAATTTCCTTATTCATGATGAGACTCCTTTTCGAGCAGCGTGATGCCGGGGACCAGTTTGTTTTTCATGGTTTTTTCCTTGAAAGATTCCTGAAGGTGGCTTTCTTTCTCCGCGTCGTCCATGAGGCATGCAAACAGGCATTCCAATCCCATGGGAACTGCGAAGAAAAGTGCGATGGCGAGAGCGAGGTAGATCATTTGAGTTTTTCCGCATCCTTCTTGAACAACTCAAGTCCCTCGTCACAGATGACTTTTCCCGATTCGCCCGGATTCTTAGAGCACACGGGGCAGTTCTTGGCGTGGGCGTCAAAGAGGGGGAAGTACACGCGGGCGGCGAGGTCGGAGAGGCGCTCCTCCATGAATTTCTGGTCTTGCTCTACCTTCTTCAGCTTCTCTCTAGTATTGCAACTGGCTTCTGCAAGAAGGAGCAAAACCATCACCCATGCGACAGTCATCGCGATCCTGTTCCATCCGTTGGATTCGGGGTCGGTCATGATGGTTTCTTCGCCTTAGATTATAGTGCCGCTTCTTCGTGCTGTAAACCTCACGGGAACCCTCCCAGCACCAAGACCTTCATGGCAAACTCCATGGGGACCTCAATTATTTGGGGTGGAATAAAGCCTTCGTTCAAGTCCACTACCAAATAGCCCCTTCTTTTCTTGTTGTCCATTTTGAACCTTCCGCCGACACCCTTGAAATATTCCTCAAGTTCGTCCTTGCTTCTCCACCTCATGCGTTCGGTCGCGGGGTCTCCAACCCACCGCAGCTTCGGAGGGTATGTCCGGCCGTTCTCCCTGTATGCCAGTTCCCTGAAAACGCGGACCTTGTCCTTGTATGTCATGGCAAGAACCCCAGCGCCAGCGCCTTGTCTACGAAGTCCATGGGGAACTCGGCCACAAGATGGGGCTGCTCCCTATGGTATCTTTTTCTAACGACCAGAACAAGATAGCCCTTCCGCCTGTTTGAATTTTCCTTAAGGCTTCCGCCGACCTGTCCGAGCCATTCCGAAAATTCTTCCCTGTTCCTCCACCTCAGCCTGTCGGGCCCGGAGTAGCCCCGTGCTATGTTGGCGTTCCATAGCAATTCCTTGAACTTCTCGGCTTTCTGGAGGTATGTCAAGGGAATCCTCCCAGAGTCAGAACCTTGACGGCAACCTCTTGGGGAATTGAAACCCAATGCAATTTACTCAGCGGGTCAAGGACGAAGAAAACATCGTTGTGGTCGGGAAATTGCATAACGTATGAGGGCCTTCCTTCGGGAGTGATCTCATAAGCATACGTGATTCTTGTCGTCCTGAAGCCCATCTCGTTGATATATTCTGCCCATTTCTGGAGGGAACGGTGCTGTTCAAACACCTTTTCCCACTTTTCATTTAATAGGGCGTGGAGCTTGGTGCATCCCATTTTAGAGTTCATTTTGACGCCTCACGGCAACCCCAAGGCGAGAATTTTGCTGGCGGTCTCTTCGGGAACGACGATGAAGCCGCCCGGCGGGTTTGAGACTATAAAGTCTTTGCGCGAAACTTGGAAGACTTTGTATTTTGATCTTGGAATACATCCGAGCGAATTCAAATAAGCATTCCATTCGCGAGCCAGCGGAACGCATGAATGATCATTGCAGGCGAAAATGAATTTTTCATATGACATCTCAATGTATTTCATGCGAAAGACATGACCAAGTTTCAAATTTTCGGCGCAACCCATCCTGTCCAGCGCTTCGCATGTTTTTCGCGTGGGCCAATCAAACAAATCACAAAGGACTGATTCAACGGATTTGACTATTTGTTTCAGCATTTATGTTGTCGTCCTTTACAGAGAGAACTCCGGGAAATCGCCGAGGACTATGGCCTTGAGTGCGGTCTCCTTGGGGACGGCGATGTAATTCATGAAGCCACTCATGGGATTCACGCAGACCACATGGTCTTCAATTCCTGGAGTGATCTGGTCGAGAATATCAAGAATGGCCGAACTGTGAAATCGGCGACATCCGATCTCATCAAGGTAATCACACCACAGGCGTTCCACAGGCCATTCGTAGGGATCGCCTATGGCTTTCGTGTGAATCTCGTTCAGTCTCTTTTTCAGGAGTTTGTATATCTTGTCGGTCATTTCAAGTCCATTTCCGGCAACACGCCGAGAGCCAAGGCCTTTAGGGCGACATCCTTGGGGAAAGCCACCGTCTCCTTCCATTCGTTGGAAGGGCTGGGGATGTGAAAGAAGTCACCCGATTGGAGGCCTTTTTTGCACCCCAATTCCAGAAGATACCTGTCCCATATCGGTCTCAAATGTATCGGCCAGCGTTGAGGGTCGCAACAAATCTTCCCGAAGAAGACCATGAGGTCACGGTGTCTTGCCTCAAGCATCTTGTAGAGACTTTCAGTCATCTTCGTCAGGAAGTACAGGTCTTCTTTACCTACAGACACATCTGTGGCCTCGTGGGTCATGTCTCTTTTGCCGCCTTGGCGAGTTGGGCCATAAGCATTTCAACCTTGTCTTGGTCACAGTCTACGGCTCTCATCGGGACATATTCTATCTCCTTCAGGAAACTCCTGACGAGGAACTTCAGGCTATTCAATTCTTTCTCGCAATTCATTGATTTTCCTTTTCTATACCTACTTCCCTCATGAATTGCTCGCCGGTCACCCTTCGGGTGATCGTCGTATAGTTCCCGTGAAAACTGTATTCGTTTCCGTGGTAGTCCACGAACGCATTTTCGTCAAAGTATCTCAAGTTGCGGTATGTTTTTCCCGCACCATCGGTCACATCAAACACCTGATATGTTTTTTCCGGGTCTATTTTTGAACCGGAACAAACGATTGAAGCCACGAACACCACAAATATCACCGTGAAGACGCCGAATACGGACCCGATGAAAAGTCCGTATCCTTCAACCCCATCTCGTGTCTGGCCCATCACCCGCCTCCAGTTGATTTGATCCACGATTCCATATAAGAGATTATGTTCTGCGTCCCTATCGGGTTCGCGCTATGGACTTGGTACTTGGGCGGTGTGGATTGGCCGTCCCAGATTTCATCTACGAGCCTTTTGAGGAAGACCATGGTCGTGTCGTCGCCGCCAAGGTCGTGGTCAAGGCTCATGAAGTCCGGGATTCCCTTTTCCCTGATGGTCTCCAACGCCTCTTGTGTGGATCGGCAGATGACCCAACCATCGTCGGGCGGGTTTCTTACGTCGTCAAGGAAAAGGCTGTACATCAATGGACTCCCTGCCCGAGCATTCTAGACGTTTTTGGCCCGATTGGGAACTCGCCGAGCGCGGCGGCCTTCACGCCCAGTTCGTACGGAATGAGGATTAGAGTCGTGGACTCCCAAGGATGAGCCAAAAGGAAGAATTCACCTTCGCGAATATTCAGGAGTTCTGCGGTCCTGCGGCCGCCGGGGCTGGACTTCAGTTCTAAGAAGACCTCCTTGGGGCATCGAACACAGGAGCATCCGATCTCCTCCAGGTAGTTCTGGATCATGGAGTATTGGCTGCGCGGCCATTCATCAATTCCAGTCTGATCGTGAAAGTTCCTGCTGTACCAGCCGGATATTTCTTGAATCCTGCAGAGGATGAGCTTGAAGACCTTGTCACTCACGGGAACCCTCCCAAGGCGAGAGCCTTCAGGGCGAGGTCGTTCGGGACGATGATGAAACTGGTGTGGAAACCCGGCTCCACCGGGTTCACTATGCACTGCGTCCCTTCGGGGGCCTTGGACTTCGCGTACTTCGCACGGTCCTTCCACCCTCGCCGCGGACGGGCGATGTCCATTTTTGAGCATCCGATGCCCTCAAGATACTCGGCCCACTTCTGCATGGTCGAGGAATTCCAGAAGGCCGGACAAGCCGAATTATTTCTGCAGATTTCCTCAGACTTCTTGAGCAGAAGGTCATGCAACTTGGCTTGGGATTCCTTGGCATCCAAGATGTTCATGGCAAATTCTCCAGATCCGGCTTCTGACCGCGCCGCACCTGTTCCTTAAGTTTCTCGAACTGCTCCTCGGTGAGAGGGCAGTTCGGGCATTGGGCGATCGGATTTGAAGGCTTCCAAAATTGATCTTTATGGAGCGTGACCCACTCCGTTCCGCAGCCCGAACAGACCTGCGCCTCTCGGTTCGACGGCTGTCTCTTTAAAGCAAAATACAAGCCTATGCAACCAACAAGAAAAAAAGCCAAGCCAACAAAAATGTAGAATAAGAAGAGGACAATTTCAGTCTTGATTGAGTAACTGCTCATTATATTCTCGCATCTTTTGAATTGAAGGGCTGTCGGGGAAATATCCGAGGGTCACGGCTCTCATGGCCAGTTCCTTGGGGATGCCAACTCTATGGAACTGCGCGAGCGGATCTTGGATAATTATAAGGTTTTCTTCGATCCATTCAACATCAACTTTCTGGCCCTGGAGGTCAGAGAAAGAGAGGTTCTCAATTTCGTTCTCCATGTCGTTCTCCTTGAACCACCCTGATCGGACGAATAAGACCATGCCCATCTCCTTGAGGTAGGTCTCCCAAAGTTCCTTATTTTCCACAGTCCTCCATTTCTGGCCGGCGTTTTGGTAGTGCAAATCAGCGATGTTAAACAACTTCTCGTTGAGCAGGTGGTAGATTTTGTCTTTTGTCATGCGGATTCACGAAGGCTTTCTATTGAGGGGCTGTCGGGGAAGTATCCGAGGGTCATGACCTTCAAGGCGAGTTCCTTGGGGATGCCGACCTTGTGATACAAACCCAGCGGGTCTTCTATTGTCACAAGATTATCTTCAATCCATTTTGGATCAATCTTCTGTCCCTGGGGGTCTATGAATGAGGATTCCTCCAGACTGACTCCTTCCAAATCTTCGTTCCTAAACCAGCCGGACAAGACCAATTTTATAATTCCCATCTCCCCGAGGTAGGTTTTCCAGATTTCAGGGTTGAAGAACTGTGCCACGATGCCCTTTGTCGCGCTTGATATTGGCATGGATCCGGGCGGGGGGTATTCCAACTCGCGGATCTTGTACATGATGCCGATGTCAAAGAGCTTGTCATTAAGGATTTGATAGAGCTTTTCCTTCACGGGAAGCCTCCGAGAATCAGGACTCTTGTAATAACCTCGTCGGGAAAGGCAACCCCATGGCGCGAGTCTGCCGGGTCATTAAGCACCACGGTTCCCTCAATCTTGTTGGGCGGGGGGGCCATGTGTCGCCACCCATTCCCCTCTACTCCCAAAACACAGCCCAAACTGAGCAGATATTCTTTCCACTCGCTTCTGTCCGGACTCCAAATCTCGACACGGCTCTTTTCATAGTACCTTTTCCACAGCATCTCGTTCAGCTTCCTCTGTTTCTCATACGGCAGGTTCACGGGAATCTCCCGATAGTTAGGACTTTTAGAGCAATCTCCAGAGGGATGTATATTTTGCGGAGCGGAAGCATTCCGAAGCCTTCCGGGTCTTCCACCTCAAAGCATTGCGTGACGATGGGGCTCATAGAGCATCCGATGGAATGCACGTAGCCTTCCCACGAAATCGCATTCGTCGTCATGTAAAAGTCTAGGTCGAACTTAAGAGCCAGGAGGTGTTCTAGCCTGTCCGCCGCATTCATGGCAACCCCAATGTGAGTATCTTGTCCACCATGTCTTCTGAAATTTTGATGTATCTCTGCTGCCACTCCAAATGGCAGGAGGGATCAAGTATGCCGTCCTTCTTGTCAAAATTCATGCCTAGCGACTTGAGATATTCGTGCCACTTCGTCTTTGCCCTAGCCATCCCAAGATAGTCAAAATTAATTGACTGCTTTATTTCCTTTTCAAAGGATTTCGTGTACTTTTCGTGGAGGATGTCATAGACCTTCATCTTCCTCGGGTCGCCGTGGTGGGGATGCTGATTTGCGGTCTTTACGATGTCAATGAGGTCTTTCATGGCAAGCCCAGCACAAGTATCTTCTCGGCGGCTTCCCTGTCTATGACAAGATATCCGCCCAATGGAGAGTCAAACACCCAATCGTCGGGCTTTTTAGAAGACCATGGACTAGAAGTGGGAATAATAAATCTGGCTCCCGCTTTCTCCATCCTTCTCCTAAAGGCTGATTCGCCCCATTCTTTCAGTTGAATATTCGCGAGGTCGTGCTGGTCGTACAAAAAATTCTGAAATCGGTCGTGGATGGGGCCGTTGTTCATGGCAGTCCCAGCACAAGAACTTTGTCCGCATATTCCCTCTCGACGACGATGACCTTGTCAAGGTTGCTGGGGTCTCTGACCGCTATTGCGTCAAGGGGTCCCTCGTTGATCAGGTACCAAAGGTTTTGGTCAAATATGGACTTCACATGAGGGACAAGGCTCCTCATATACTTATGGACTGCATCTTCGTCGTCTCCGGCCTTGACCTTGGCCGTTACCTCCTTGAACCGCCCATCAAAGATGTAGAACAGCTTTTCGGCCTTTTCTTGGTCACTCATGGCCATTCCCGCTCGAGTCTCTCCAATGTCGCCCCGACCTTGGAGTCGTCGTAGAAGCAGTCGTGCTCCCCGGCGGTGATCTCACGGTACTTCTCCGGCCAGAATTCGTAAAGCACATTCATCAAGGCCTGGCCGTGTCGCAGGTCCTTACTTTCACGGCGGAATTCTTCCAGCGCAGAAAGGAATTCTTGGAAACTTCTCATTTTGGACCCGGGTCGTCGGTGTTGGGGGAGGGGAAGAGCCTATGCATAAACCAAAGCGAAAATATGATGGGCGGCGTGGCCGCCGTCACGAACACGATGGCGAATCCTATGGCAAGCCTTACTGAATCCATTCAAACCTCCTCCAACTCCCTGAGCCTTTTGTATATGGCACTGAACCTGAAGGCACTGACCCAAGAATCAACATACAGATACACCACGACGATGACCAGCCAATAATTCAACGAGTCTTCAGGCATTATGGATTCCTAGAAGTGGGCAACAAACGAGGCGACCATTATCCATTCCTTGCCCGAAAATTTCAAATGCGTGAAATGCACCGACACGGGCTTGTCATCCTTGAAGGCTATATTAGCCGACCTGAAATCCCCCCAGCCCACAATCATGTCGGCAAGCGTGTCCCACGAACAATCCCCGTGCTGGGCAAGTTGTCCAGCCTTCTGCTTCACATCAATTATCCCGTTCAAGTGTGGCGCAAAGTAGCCGCTCCTCCCTTCGGGCTGGACTATGTCGGCCTCCAGTCGCCAAAGGCAGGTCTCCCTTCCCCATTTTGTCGTTTTGAGGTGACGGTCATATTGGGTTAGTTTCACACCAATCACTGCGGCGACCTCGGTGCGGCCCCCTATATGGATAGACTCTACGGAACCTTCGGCTGAGACGGAACGGAAGACGATGTCTTTGGGAACATGTCTGGTCTTGAATATGTCAAACATTGCCAACGCCATTACTCCCGAACTCAAGAAACAAAGAATTTTGCTCATGCTATTCAAACCCCAACTCTTGATCAAGTTCGCTCAGCTTTTCCAAAGCCTTCAGTCGCTGATAATTCAGCCCGGCCACAAAACCGCACTGGAAATAGTAGAAATCGTTGGGGGTTCCCTCGTGATCCCCGTCAATCCATATTTCTTCCGCCAATTGCTTTGAGCGATCATATCCGGACTGAATGGCTTCTAGTTGTTTTTGCTTCCAGTCTTTCTTTTCCATTTTTGTCCTCTTTAGTTTTTGTCTTCACGCCCAACCCCAGTTGCAGTCCGCCGGCATCGGGGCCGGCTTGGTGAAGTAGATGTCGGAAATCTTCTTCTCGTCCCCGTCAAAGACTACGGCGGGCCCCGAGAAGGTCGCCGTGGAGCCGTCGCTGAACTTGATGACGACGCTCTGGATCATCTCAGTGTCCTTGGAACATTTCATTTCTTATCCCTTCGTCCCTCTCTAGGTTGTAGGCATAGGCGGTGATGGCGCCGTCGGGCTTCTTGTCGTTTATTAGAATCCTGGTTCCCGAAGGCAATCCGCAGATGACGAGATTGAACCTTATGCCATGAGTCTCCAAAAATCGCTCTATCCTTTCCTTGTATTCCCACGCCCTGGCGGTGGTGATTATCACATGATCCAACTCCCCAACGACATCGCTGAAGAAGGCCTTTGTTCCGTCGAGGATCGTGTCCGTGTCGCTCATGTGGCTCCGCTGGGTCACGAGCGTTCCGTCGAAGTCTATGAACCATGTCTTGGGCTGCTGTGTCATAATACAACAATTGTCGCTTCTCTTCCGATCCCTGTCAATTCCGAAAACTTCGGGAACTAGATAATAAAGGAGTCATTTTCAAAGGAGTGAAGATGAAGAGGCTGTTTCTTGTTTTTTTTGTTTCTTGTTTTTTGTTGGCTCAATCGTCGCCTTGCTTCTCCCAAAACAACAACCCGCAGCCGCCATTCTCGAACCTCCATTCAAGGCCGAACGTCCACCCATATGTCTCTCTCGGCCCATTCAACGATGCGATGGACTACCAGCAAATGTTCTACTTGACCGAGAAGAACGATGCGACGAGAGGCGAGATAACTAACGAGCGCGTAAAAAGACAGGCACGAGAAGAAAAGAGAAGTGTCCAACAAGGATGCCATGCTGGAATCAGGCCGACCGGCCACAAGACCTACTTCATGAACCTGCCCTAGAAGCCCACTCCCTGATCTTCTTTATCGCCGCCTCCATCTGTGGGCGTCGTTCCTCCTCGGAGAAGACCCCGTCGCCCTCGGTCTCCGCCTCGTAGACGGTCTCCCCACCGGCGTCGGGGCAGTCGGCCCTGAAATGTCCGTGCCTCAATCGGAGGTATCCCACCTGCCTCTCCCCGTCAAACACGTCGTATTGCTCGGGGCAGGCCCCGCAGGTGCAGACGAGCTTGAGGCCGTCTATTTCAAAGTTTTTGCACCACTCTATGGCATCCAGCCCGAGTTCTTGGTCGAGGCGGCTGAGCTCCTCTAAAGCCTTCAGTCTCTTTTCTTTTTCACACCCCATCGAAATACCTCCTGACCCATTTGTTGTTCGGCCTAGCGTAGCTCTCCATGGCCATCATGGCATGCATGGCAGGCGTTGGATCGCCGTTCTGCTCCTTGTAGAGGCACACCCACATGGGATCCTCCATGACCTCCTCCTCGGTCCAGTGCTCCCAGGGCTTGCGCACCTGGCTGACGAACTGCTCCAGCCTGCCCATCGTTTCCAGGGGCTGGTCTTGGTCCAGTCCGTACTCCGGGAACTCGACCGTGACGGACACGTCCAGGGTCTCGCGGCCGCTAGTGCCTGCGACCTGCGCCCGGGCCGTGACGCCACCCTCGTGGGAAACCCAAGTCATGCTAGTCGTAGGATGGAAGTTGGAATGGCAAACCTCGACGGGCTCGCCGAAGATGTGCCTCGCGACCTCCATCGGGTTCGGCTTTGCCTTGAAGGGCAGCAGTGGATTTAAATGGGCCATGCGACGATTGTATGACATGACGGTCTTGGTCGCAATACTTTTCGGCTCGTCGCAGGGCTAGATACCCAGCCGTCTTCGTCGCCCCCTCCAAAAAAAGCGAAGAAGAATGGCGTCAGCGGGAGGGGGTGGCGTAAGTCCTTGACCGCCGGGTTTTCGTCATTTCTCCGGCGCGAGACGACGAGTCGGCAACCCGCCGCGATCTGCAGTCACTCTTGCACGCCGCTTGAGCCTTCTCGCCGAGACCGCCTGAATTCGGACTTTTCCCTCTTCGCCCTTCTGAATCTAGATTTCAACTGGGGTCTGGACTCCAGTTCGCGCGAAAAATCGGAGTGGTCTACACCGTATGGGCCGAGCAGCCTGCTCACCGTCTCCCTTCCGCCCTTCGTCCTCCTGTCCGCCCACGCGACGGACCTGATCTCCGTCTCGCTCATTTCTTCGAGGGCTTTCCTAACGGCGTCGCGGACGGTCTTCTCCTCTGGCGTTCCGGACACCGCGGAGGCGACGATCTTGGCGGCCTTCATCTCTGGGCGGGCTTCGACCGACAGCGCCCGGGCCACCGGAGCCATCACATGAGACCAACCACCCTCGGGCGTGTTGAGGGCCATAAAACGTGCGGGGTTCTCGATTAGGGACTTGAGGGCGCCGAAATAGGCGGATCGCTCCACGGAGTCGGCCACGACCGTCGTCTTAATGATGCGGTTGAGGATCGAAATGTACATCCTCATCTCCTCGAACGACACGCCGTGCCTTTTCGCGTCGCCCCCTATGGACCGAAGCGCCGCAAGCACCTCGGCGTCTGACGCTCTCTGCTCCTGAGGTATGCTCTTGGCGATCTGGTCGATATCTCCGCTTTTTGGCGGGGCCATCAAGGAAATCCTGGATTTGATGGCCTCCCACGCACCGGGGGCTATCATCTCAAGCCCCTTGCCAGTGGCGGCCTTGAGATTCGAAGCCAGCCTGTCGAAGAAGTCCTTTACGACGGAAGGGCGCTCCGAGTTTCCCCGCTCCCACGACCGCATGAAGTCCCTGTGGTAGAATAGGTTGTTCTCGAGGAGAACCAGATGAATGTCCCTTGCCCTGCTGTACTCTAGGAATCTTCCCATGCCCTATATAGGCTTTTGATCGAAATATGTGCCGAGGCGCGGCAAGCCAATCGTCCACTGGTCTTCATTTTGGGCCACAACGCAGGGCATGACTTCGGCCAACGTGTATCCTATTTCCTTGCATCTTGCGACTAGATTGTTCTTGTGGGTGGCAATCATGGGGGGCAATCCAGGGATGGCACGCCGGGACAATCAAAGCCGACCTCGCCAAGATCCGGGAATACTTGCAGATAGTTTCCCACTAGAGAGGCGGCCCCGTCAAAAATCTCGCTGGTTATCCACTTTGCGGTGCCGTCAGCGCCGATAACCGAAACGCCCCACCGGAACCCGCGATTGTACTCCTCGCTTTCGCTGCATGTTTCGGCGGGCTCAAGCGCCCAAAAGGCGTGTTCGCATAACAAGCACCCATTCCTTGCGTTTAGCCGCGAGGAGAACTGCTCACTAGTAACATCCTCAATATTAAAAGTATCGGCAAAACCTCCGCCGTTAAGATTGGAAACGGTATTGCCGAAGTTGTCGTCGTGATACGCATTCGGGTCGTTGTCTGGCCAGTTGAGGGCGTAGCAGGCCGAAAATCTTTCGCACCACGCCGTACATAAGGCTTGCTCGCCTGAAAAAGCGTATTCGTCCCCATCTGCCAATTTGCAGTCGCTGGCTTCGCACCCCCCGCAGCAACTCGTCTCGTCTGGGCATCCGACCAAACTCGCCACGGTGAAGGGCCAGAACGGCGGGGAGTCGTTCGTGCACACGCCATCGTTGCCCTCCACGGCGAACGTGCCGCAGGTGGATGTCACCGATACAGACCACTTGTCCGCGCAGGTGGCGCTGTTGAAGTCGGTCAGCGTGACGCCCGGGTTGCAGGTGATGGTGCTCGTGATGCTGTTGTTCTTGCAGGCCAAGGGCAAGGTGTAAGACCACGAGTTGTCCGATAGCCTTACGAACTGCACCTTTGAGTTCGGGCCTCCGCATATGCTCGTGACATCCAACACTCCCATTCCGTCCCAATTGCAAGAATCGACACTGCTGCTGGACGATTCACTTGAACTGCTGGACGAACTGCTTGAGGACGAACTGCTCGAGGACGAACTACTGCTCGACGAACTGCTTGAACTACTAGAAGAACTGCTGGAGGACGAACTACTGCTGGACGAGGAGCTATCGCTGGACGAACTGGATGAAGAACTCGTGCACTGGTCGCATTCCTCCGTGCCGAGGAACGGGCCGTAGGTTATGTCGCCGCCCGTATAGTCGTCCATGTTCACGCACCCGCCGCCCACGCACGCCCAGAAGTCGGAGCCAGAAGAACTGCTGGAACTGCACTCTGTGACGCACTCGCATTTCTCACAGTCGAAATACTGGGTGCATCCAGGCAGGTTGATAAACCCACAGTCGGAGTACGCCAGGCCGTTGGGGTCGCAGTCCAGGAACGGGCAGTCGCTTGAACTGCTGGACCAACTGCTCGAGGACGAACTGCTGCTAGACCAACTGCTCGAGGACGAACTGCTGCTGGACGAACTGCTGCTGGACGAACTGCTGCTGGACGAACTGCTGCTGGACGAACTGCTGCTGGACGAACTGCTTGAACTTGAACTGCTTGAACATTCGCAAACCAAGGAAAATATCTGATTTAGACCAGCTCTTACTCCCAATCCGTCATAAAAACAATCTTCGGGCAAGCTGTAGATATTCCCATCTAAGTGTGCATAACCAACAGTTACGCCTAATGTTATTTGACCTTCTAATCCTGAAGTGGTACAGAAAATACTAGTGTCTACAATTATGTTAATTGAATTGCCTGTCCAAGCGCCAGTGGCTCCGTATTTAGGATCTATCAACTGCAAGCCAGTTGGATTTATAGTCCAGCCGCTTAATTGATTTAATCCACTGTTTGCATCTAATGCCCACCAAGTGTAAACTTTTCTTTCTTCAGAAACATCTGGGTCAAAATTTGCATTCACAGAAATTTGTTTGTGAACAATGTCTCCTCGGCACGCCCGAACAGTCATAAATTCAGTGTCCAACAAGCCTCCTGGTCCAGGTGTGCCTGGGATCACATCGGTGATGTCGGATTTTTCAAGAGGTTGTTTAACGATTGAAATTTTCGGAACCAAGACGCCATTGAAATTGCAGAACTCATCCGAACTGCTTGAGGACGAACTGCTACTGGACGAACTGCCGCTGGACGAACTGCTTGAGGACGAACTGCTACTGGACGAACTGCTACTGGAGGAACTACTGCTGGATGAGATGCTCGATGAACTACTCGATAAACTGAAGGACGAACTAGACGAGTTTGAAAACTCCGACTTGTTGTGACTGAGAAGACCTCCGCACACATAAGTGTGGGCATCCGAGACAGTTATCTTAACGACCTCGCCGTAGCCGAAGTCCGACACGTCCGAAACCAAGAGGCCGTCCAACTTGCTCCCCGCCCTGATCGACGACGCCTCGATCCACATGCCGCCGTCGTCGTAGAATTTGTGGGTCCCAGAGCACACGAAATCTCTGCCCCCCACGCTCAACACCATCCTGTCGGACATGACGACCGACACGTCGGACACCATGTAGTCTCCCCACTCTAGAGTGGACTCATGCATTGTTCTGACCATGTCGCCAGACCGTAAATCTCCCGCCCTCTTCAGGGAGCCGTCCGACATGCTGATCTCCATCCATGGCGCAGGACAGGAATTAGCAGCACTCGAGGAACTGGAACTGCTGCTACTGCTAAAACTAGACGACGAACTAATGGACGAACTAGACGACGAACTGCTACTTGAAGAAAAAAAAGAGCATTCTTCGCAGGCGCCAAGCCACGGTCCACTTACTATTCTCTGTCGGGTGTGGTCGAAGTCCTGTAGTTCTATGCAGTAAGCCATGTCTGTTCCTAGTAAAAATTAAATCCACCTGAAGAAACGCTGTACTCCAAGAAACTTCCCATGCACTATATAGGATTTTTATCGAAATACTTGCCGAGTGGCGTATGAGGATGACATTTAATCATTGCATGATGAATTTACACCTAGCCCTGGCATTCCGAACAACTATTGACATTATAGCATTCGGACACATAGGTCGTAGTTGAATCCAAAGGCCAGCCATCACATTGCTCAGGAAGCATCGGTTCGCCGCAATCCCCAGATCGGTTGCAATGATGGGGATAATCAGGAGCGTCGCAAGGAGAAGGGTTGGAATTGCAACTCCAACCGGGTGATCCAGGGGGTATACAGGTATAATATGAAGTAGGAGCTCCTCCAAAAATTAAATCTTCCGGGGGAAGACCCCTCGTGTCCTGTAGAGTCTGTTTTCTACAAACATAGGGGCCCCAACAGCAACTCGTCTCGTCTGGGCATCCGACCAAACTCGCCACGGTGAAGGGCCAGAACGGCGGGGAGTCGTTCGTGCATACGCCATCGTTGCCCTCCACGGCGAACGTGCCGCAGGTGGATGTCACCGATACAGACCACTTGTCCGCGCAGGTGGCGCTGTTGAAGTCGGTCAGCGTGACGCCCGGGTTGCAGGTGATGGTGCTCG
>Ga0214923_10001457_pt1 | contig 33547 bp, 29 predicted proteins | sample LL1510_MetaG_FD_177993 | JGI IMG/M metagenome (GOLD analysis project Ga0214923, IMG submission 177993) | Freshwater microbial communities from Lake Lanier, Atlanta, Georgia, United States - LL-1510 | ecosystem: Environmental > Aquatic > Freshwater > Lake | place: USA: Georgia | collected...
CCGAGGAAAGGTGTTCGGCCTGCTTGGCGTAGGAGTCCTGGCTGGCGGCGAGCCCGCGCTGGGCCGCCGAGGCGGCGAGGTTGTAGTTGATGCGTAGAGCCATTGTGGTGCGATCTCCCTATCGTGATGTTCGGGGTCTGGATGGCAGTCCGGGCCCCGACGAGTCCATATCTTGGGCGTCCGCCACGAGCTGTCCCGCGCCGGACGCCGGGTTCCTACTTGAGCAGCTGCAAGACCAGCGATGGCGCCTGATTGGCCTGGGCAAGAACCGAGATACCCGCCTGCTGGAGGATCTGCGTGCGGACCATCTCGCTCATGCTCTGCGCAATGTCGGCATCGGCAATGCGGCTGTTGGCTGCCGAGGTGTTCTCGGACGCAACCGCGAGTGAGCGGATCGTGCTCTCAAGGCGGTTCTGCACGGCGCCGTACTTGGCGCGTTCCGAACTGACCTGATTGATTGCACTGTCCAGGGACGTGATGGCCCCGCTTGAGATCGACTGTGCGGTGACTGTCAGGGCGGACATGGTGACCTCCAGGGAGGTGGCACGCGCACTTGAGGCGGTGAAGACAAGGGTGTCCCCGTTGTTGGCACCGATTTGGAAGGTCATGCCAGTTGCAGCGCCACTGCCGTTGAGCAGGACTGCCGTATTGAACTGGGTGGCCGTGCCGATGCGCTCGATCTCTGCGTACAGCTGGGTGAACTCGGCGTTGAGGTTGGCGCGATCACTGGCGGTGAGGGTGTCATTGGACGACTGGACGGCGAGTTCGCGCATCCGGGCCAGGAGCGAATGCGTCTCGGTGAGGGCACCCTCGGCGGTCTGGATGAGGCTGATGCTGTCCTGGGCGTTGCGCTGGGCCTGGTTGAGACCGCGCACCTGGTTCTTGAGCTTCTCGGAGACGGCCAGGCCGGCAGCGTCATCGGACGCGCGGTTGATCCGGAGGCCCGAGGAAAGGTGTTCGGCCTGCTTGGAGTAGGAGTCCTGGCTGGCGGCGAGCCCGCGCTGGGCAGCCGAGGCGGCTTGGTTGAAGTTGATGCGTAGAGCCATTGTGGTGCGATCTCCCTATCGTGATCGGATGGGCCGTGGCTGACCACCCCATCCGTCTGTCCTCCCTGAGGACGCTCCGAGGCCTTGGAAACCCCGCCGTTCGCTGGTGTCCGCTTGGCAGTGCGAACACCCTGGTTGCGGGATCCGTGTCGCGCATCACTCGCAACCTATCCGGGGTATTCCTCCCCGTCGGGCTGTTCGTGGAACTCCCGGGTGACCAGCCCGTGATGAAGGGCCCAGTCGGCATCTTGCGTTCATCGGGTGCCCTGGATTTCCAAGGCGCCATTTGCCCGGTTCTGCTGCCGTCCGTGTCCTTGAGCCTGTGCGCCTGTCCTGCTCCTTCCGCTGGCTGACCGGTTGCCCCGAACCTGGTGTGGCAGCACCGTGGACGATGGGTCGGTCGTGTCTGGTTGTCGTTCGTGTTGGGGTGATCCACCCCCGCCACACGGTCATGCCCTCCATGGCAGGTGATCAGCCGGCGCACGCGCTGACGATCACCGGTCTGCCTACTGGAGGAGCTTGAGTACCGACTGTGGCGCCTGGTTGGCTTGGGCGAGGACGGCAATACCTGCCTGCTGGAGGATCTGTGACCGCACCATTTCGCTCATGGCGGCAGCCATGTCGGTGTCCTGAATCCGGCTGTTCGCCGCGGCGACGTTCTCCGAGGTGACCCCGAGGCTGTCTGACGTCGACTGGAGGCGGTTTGTCATTGCCCCCAGTGCCGACCGGTACCCGCTGATCACCTCGATGGCTGCGTCGAGAGGCGAGATGGCAGCGTTTGCCGTCGCTTGCGAGTTGAGGTCGGTACCGCTGAGCGCCGCTGCCCCTGTGGCGGAGTAGGCGGCATCGCCCTCGATACCAGTGACCGTCGCATTGGGGAATGAAACGACGAGCAAGTCGGGAGTGTTCGCCCCGACCTGCAGGTTGAACGCCGACGCATTGCCGTTCAGGAGGGGTACCGATGCATATTGCGTCGCATCCCCGATGCGGGTGATTTCGGTCCTGAGGGCATCGAACTCGGACTGGGATTGGGTCCGGTCGGAGTTCGTGAGGGTGTCATTGGAAGCCTGGACGGCGAGTTCGCGCATCCGGGCAAGGATGGAATGCATCTGGCTCAGCGCACCCTCGGCAATCGCGATGGTGTTGATGCCGTCCTGGACGTTGCGCTGCGCTTGGTTGAGGCCTTGGATCTGGACCTTCAGCTTGGTGCTGACTGCCAATCCTGCCGGGTCGTCCGATGCGCGGTTGATGCGGAGCCCCGTGGCGAGCTGTTCGGCAGCCTTTGAGCCAGAAAACTGGCTAGCTGCGAGCCCGCGCTGGGATTGCAGTGATGACAGGTTGAAGTTGATCCGGAGTGACATCGCGGTAGAGTCCTTTCCTTGGTAGGCAGACCCCATCCATGGGGTCGTGACCGGCATTGCGGTCGGTGCGTGCGACGGTTCATCGCTTTCCCGTTATCGGTAGCTGGCGCTTTCCCGCCGTTTTCCCAAGGTGTGCTCGTCCAAGACATGTAATTCCCAGTAGCAGGAAGCATGTCGGGGAGTGCACAGCACCACTTGGGGTCTCGCACCGATGCGAGGGACGAACCTACGGACCATCAGTCCGTCCGATGTCTCGTCAACGTGGCCACGTGGAGGGTGCGCGGGGCGGTGCCCCAACAGTCCCGGTGGCTACGGCAGTAGCAGTCATGGTTGCGATCTCCCTATCGTTTCGACCCACCGCATTGCGATGGAGGCCATTCGGGGCAGTCTCCGGAACCCGAGATGGCATCCATGCCAATCGAAGTTCGGAACTGGTAGTGTCGCGCGGTTCCCTGGACATGGCTCCCATCACTCCGGGTGGAGGACAAGTGCACCGACGGTTGCTGACGATTGGTAGCAGCCAATCACCACCGGACCCGACGCATGCCCGAGGTTCCTGCGGGTTCCGGTCACTACAACCGGAGTGTCTCGAGAGTTCCGAGACCCCACGCTTCCCTGTCCCCCTAACTATCGGCCAAGTGACGGATGGTCGTGAGTTAACAACCGGGAGGAGGTGGAATTCGCCTGGAAAGTGGTCGGTTTGGTCCGGCATCACTCCTACGGTGCCGGGTTCCTCCGCACGGGTATAGTTCTGAAAGCGTTCCCGCGAGGAGCACCATGGTCAATTCAGTGCAAGACGATTCAGAAAACGCACCACGCACCGCTCTCGACGATGTCGACGAGTTGCTGCAGGACATCGCCTTCGAGGCGGCAAACCGCCTTGATTGGGTAGCCATTGTCAAGCAGGGGTTCCCGGCGCTGCCGGAGGATCAGGAACAAGTTCTCAAGGACATGGGCGAGGCCTTTGCCGCCGACCAGTTGGTCCAACGGATGTGGGATGGGCCCTCACCGACCAACGATGATCGCCGGTGGATTGCCGATGTCACCGAGCGGCTTGCAACCCGTTACGATCTTGACTTGCCTCAGACGGTCCCGGCACTCCTTCAGGAGTGGCGGGCCGCTAGCCGGCCGAGTGGTCGAGAGTTCGGTGGTGGTCACCGCCGCCGCCGTTAGCCCCCTCATTGATTGACCGTCACGGTCAAGGCTTGTAATGGAAAGCCGGCCCAAAACGGGCCGGCTTTTTTTGTGTTTCAGTAGGTTTGCCAGTGTCACGGTGACGGAGGCTCGGTGCGTTCGATGACGGGGAACGTGCCGGTAATTGACGCCCCACCTCGCGGCTGCGAAACCAGACGCAGGGCATCGTGGAGGACGCCTAGGGCGGTGCCGAACACGGCGTGACGCACGAGTTCGGCAAGTGCCGGGGCCCAACCCGCGTTGAGACGCACGCCGAACAGACCAGCGCCCAGGATGGGATAGACCACAATCCCGATGAGCACCCAGAGCACCATGCTGAACTGCAGGCCCCGGACCAACGGCGAACCGCGCAGGCGCCGTTCAAGGACGAACCCGTAGAGCATCGCCCAGAAGAGCAGGCCAATCACTTGCAGGGGCACAGTCACGAGCAGTCCACCGAAACTCGTCCATCGTAGCCCCGTCAGTGCCACTTGCTGCGAAAGGATCGAAGTGATCGATTCCGGCGACACGAGCCACCCTCCCGGCCCAGGACGCCCTTCCAGGAACCGCAGGAGTGCGTATTCCGGAGAGGCAGGCATCGCAAACGATGCGAGTTCGAGGATCCAGGTGACTGCAAGGCCGGTTACCACGCTCGCGCCTATCCCGGCAATCAGGGATGCATCGAATGTGCGCCGGGCAGTCACTGGCACGCGTATGACAATTGCTTCGCCGACGCGCTCGAGCCTCGAGTGCCGGTGCCCGTCGGAAACGGGTAGCACGGGACTTTCCGCTGGGGGGAGCAGTTCCAGTGTCCGTTGCACTTCCTTTGCCCGTCGGGACAGTACGCGCAGGATCGCCATGCTTCCTACGAGGAGCGCGCTGACAATGATGAAGCGAACCGGGAAGGCGTGTGACTGGAAGTAGGTGAAGACGGTCGGTCCGCCATAGATCCCGAGGGCGATGAATGCACCGATGTACACGGTCGACCCCACGAACATCGCGGGCAGGAAGACCCGGTACGGGACCCTGAATACGCCGCATGCCAGCGGTGATGCAAGGCGCAGTCCCGGTATCTGGCGCCCGATGATGACTGCCAGTGGGCCGAGGCGGGTGATCATGCGTTCCGCCTGGTTCAGCCTCTCGGGGTTCAAGAACAGGTACTTTCCGTACCTGGCGAGGAGGGGCCTGCCCCCGCGCCTGCCTGCCCAGAAGAGCAGCGAGGATCCGGTAAGGGTCGCGACTTGCCCGATTGCGAAGGCCTCAAGGATTGACATCTGGCCCTGTGCGACCCGGTAGCCCGCCAGTGCCATGGCAATGTCCGCGGGCAGCGGCATTGGAATGCCACTCTCTTCAAGCAGGATTGCCAGGAAGATGAAAAGCGATTCGTGGGCGTTCAGCCAGGCGAGGACCGCCTGCCATGAAGAATGCATCGTCAATGGCACGTATCGAAAGATCCGGGATCAGGTTTCAGTTCCGCGCGAGGGGTTGACGTGTGCAGGCAACCCAAAGAACGTGAGGACGGGGTTGTTCATCGAGCCATCTCACGGGGGATGCACCCATCAAACGCTTATGTCGACCGGATCGGTGCCGAAATCTTTAACAGGCAGGCAATACGTTCCATCTATACTACCCAAGTCACGTGAACCAGAACATTGTCGCGACCCCGCTTGCTTTTCTCCGCAACTCTGGCAAGCGTGCCGGTCCGGTGCGCGCGGCGCGCCATTGGGCGGGCCTTCTGCGCGAGTTCGCACGGAACCCACGTGACGTGGGATCGATCGCCCCAAGTTCGCCTGTCCTCTCGAGGGCGGTAGCCTCCCGTGTTCCACACGGCGCGCGACTGATCGTCGAGTTGGGCCCCGGTACCGGACCAATCACCCGGGCTCTCCTTCATCGGGCGGCGCCGGATGCTGTCGTCGTGGCGGTTGAGATCGATTCGTGTTTCTGCGCACTGCTTCACGATGAGTTGCCGGACAAGCGTCTGGTGATTGTGAATCACCCGGCCGAGCACCTTCGCGAGATTGTCGCGCCGTACCAGATGCCGGTCGACGCGGTGGTCACGTCCCTGCCGCTGATGAACTTTCCGTCGTCCCTCCGGGGTCTGATCATTGACGCCATCCAGGCTGTCGTCAAGCCCGGTGGGATTGTGACTGGGTTTACCTATTCACCGGTGCACACGCCCCAGTTGTTGCGCCAGACGTTCGGGAACTGCCGGACGAATATTGTCTGGCGCAACATCCCGCCGGCTTTCGTCTTCCGGTCGGTCCGGTAAAGCTGCCGTCACGGCAGACCCCGGGGGATGATCGTCACGGCACAATGGTTGTCGCGGGCGCATTCGCCGACGCACGCCGACGAACCCGTCCCGGATCGACCTTGCGGAACGGTGATTCCCCTTCAGACGCTGGTCGTTTCTCAACCCACACGTAGAAGATTCCCGTGAGCACCGTGAAGTAGCCGAGTGCCCCGGGGATCCACATGATGAGGCCGGCGATTGTCTGGTCCTCGGCGGCGGACAGGAACGAGATCCGTTCGGCCATGAAGTACGTGGGGTAGAGCTCCTTGGAGGTCAGGGTGATCAAGGCGCCCAGGATGGTCGGAGGCAACGACTGGATGAACAGGTAGAAAACCTGACCGCCATACGGCAGGCGCGGATATTCCCACATGGTGCCGAAGATGGGCCACCAGGTGATCATTGCGGCGAGAAGCATCGTCGTGTGTTCGGCTGCGTGGACCGTGGGTTGTGCGAGGGCAAGCTCGTAGAACGCCGGCACGTGCCATCCAAGGAAGATGGCATTGAAGATGACAAACGCGGGGATCGGGGTCAGGACGGTCCTGGCCACCGCACCGACCGGACCCCACCTGAGCAACGGACGGACCATCCACGCCGGGGTACCGGTGATCAGCAGCGGCGGGACGATCATCGTGATGATGAGGTGTTGCACCATGTGGGCGGAGAGGAGGTACCCCTCACCGATCGTGTGCAATGGGGAACCGAGCGACAATCCGGCAATAAGGATGCCAAGGTAGAACCGGATCACGTGCCACGCCGTGATGGTTCCCCGGACCTCCGGCCCCTGCATGCCTGGTCCTGTCCAGTTGGGAACAGGCCCGCCGAGACGGACGAGGGTGGCTCGGTAGCGGGTCAGCGCAAGCGCGTAGGCCAGCACGAGGAAACCCAGTCCCAAGAAGACCTGAGGTTCAGCGGGCCATTCGTTCCAGACATCGCCTGAGGTCATTGGATCCGTCGGTCTGGGCGCACGAAGCGCGATGGGTGAATGACGAGGGAATGGGTTCGTAATCCATCACCGTTCGCGAGATGCCTATTTCTCGACGACGCAGGCCTTGCCTAGTTCTGGCGTGCAAGGGACGCGCGGGGCGATGATCCACAGGCCGATCATCGTTAAGAGCATGCCCGTCGCGAGGACCAGACCGAAGACCATGGGGGCGGCATAGACACCACTGTCGCTCTTGAGATGCATGTAGTAGAGGATGATCAGGGCACCCTTGACCAAGGCCATGATGAGTAGGGAAGGCGCCACGAGGCTTGTCATGCCAATCGACGGGAGAATCTGGGCGGCGACGACTTCCGCGGCGGTCACTATGAACAGCACCACGAAAATCTGGATGTAGGTAGCAGTTGTCGGGTGGGCATGCGCGTCGTGGGCATCATGCGTACCGGACTGATGGCCGGGCGAAGTGTGTGTAGCAGTCATGGCGCGTGGCAACTCCTGTGCGTGCGGTCACTGTGTCGAGGGGATGCCGAACCCGATCAGATCAGGTAGATCAGCGTGAAGATGGCGACCCACACCAGGTCGACGAAGTGCCAGTAGAGGCCGGATATCTCGACCCCGATGAAGTTCTTGGAGTTGAACCGGCCCGTTCCCGCAAAGAGCCAGCATGCGAGCAGCCAGATGACCCCGATGAAGACGTGTGTTCCGTGGAACCCGGTCATGATCAGGAAACACTGACCGAACAGGCCACTGCTCAGCGTCACCCCTTCGTGGGCAAGATTTGAGAATTCGATCGCCTGTCCAGCGAGGAAGCAGGTTCCAAGGGCCGCAGTCGCAAGGAGCCAGTTACGCCCCGATTGAATGTTGTCCCTCTGGAACGCAGCGAGGGAGAGCACCATCGTGAGGCTGCTGAGGAGGAGGATGAAGGCGAGGACGGCAGTGAAGTTGATTCCAAGTGTGTGATGAGGGTTGGGTTCACCGGAGAAGATCAAGGGACGGTTGACGAAGTAGGTCGTGATCAGCGAGGCGAAGAAGACGCAGTCCGAACCCAGGAAGACCCACATGCCCAGCTTCCGCATGTCGAGGGATTCCATCCCTGAGGGCGGGTTGGCCGGCACGGCGTGAGAAGCATGTTCAATCGTCGATACGGTCATGGTGCGTTCCTTGGATGGACCAGGGTGGGTGCCACAGCGCCCACCCGAATCGTACGTTCGGCTAGTCGGTGACTTCCTTGACCCACCCAGTGATGGCCACCACGAAGTAGATCACCGCAGTGACGACGAAGACAATCTTGAGCGTGGGTGGCGTGAAGAGCACCGCAAGGAACAGGATCATGAGCCCGAGGGCCAAGATCATCGGGTAGATGGTCGGGGCAGGAAGGTGAATGCCATGACCGCCGCCGTGCCCACCGGACTCGTGAGCGTCACCATGTTCGTCATGTGCCTTGGCAACCGTGGCTATTGCGGTCGCGGAGACACCGTGTGATGACACCGACGAATGACTACCGCCGTGCTCGTCTTCCTCGCTGATGTCCCACAGCGGGTACCGGCTGTAGACGACCGGCTCAACATCAAAGTTGTGCGCCGGAGGCGGGCTGGTCGTGGCCCACTCCAGGGACGACGCTTCCCATGGGTTGTCCGTCGCATCGGCGGGGCGGAAGGCGGTAATCACCGCATTGGCCACGAAAATGAGCACGGCGCCACCCAGGAGATACGACCCTATCGTCGCCACGGGGTTCCAGAAGTCAAAACCCTCATTCGGGAAGTAGGTGTAGATGCGTCGTGGCATTCCTTCCATCCCAAGCCAATGCATCGGGAAGAATGTGATGTTGAAGGCCAGCAACTGCGCCCAGAAGTGCCAGTTCCCGATGCGCTCATCGAGCGCCCGGCCGAACATCTTTGGCCACCAGTAATAGAGGCCGGCAAACAGGCCCATGATGGCCCCTCCGAAGAGGACATAGTGGAGATGGGCGACCACGAAGTAGGTCGCGGTCATCTGGAAGTCCACCGGCGGCGAGGCAAGCATGATGCCTGAAAGGCCTCCCACGGTGAAGGTGCCGATGAACCCGGCCGCGAACTTCATCGCCGTGGTGAAGCGGATCGATCCACCCCACATGGTGCCGATCCAGTTGAAGATCTTCACACCCGTCGGCACGCCGATCAGGAAACTGCCAGTGGCGAAGGCAGTGTTGGCGATGTCACCCATTCCCGTGGCGAACATGTGGTGCGCCCACACCGTAAATCCGAGAAACCCGATGGCCACGCTTGAATAGGCGATGAATGAGTATCCGAAGATCGGCTTCCGGCTGAAGACCGGCAGGACCTCGGAGATGATGCCGAAGGCCGGGAGGATGAGGATGTACACCTCCGGATGACCGAAGAACCAGAACAGGTGCTGCCACAGCAGGGGGTCACCGCCTCCGGCAGCGTTGTAGAAGCTCGTGCCGAAGTGGCGGTCGAACATCACCAGGAAGAGGGCGATCGTGATCGCCGGGAAGGCGAAGAGCACCAGGATTGCCGTGACCAAGGTGGCCCAGCAGAAGAGGGGCATCCGGTTGAAGGTCATGCCCGGCGCCCGCATCTTGAGGATGGTGACGACGAAGTTCAGCGCACCGGCAATCGACGCAACACCGAGGATCTGCAGGCCGATCACCCAGAAGTCGGTGCCTGATCCGCTGTACTGGTTCTCAGTAAGTGGCGCATACCCGAACCAGCCGACATTGGGCGCGCCTCCCATGACAAAGGAGAGGTTCAGGAAGATGCCCCCGAAGAGATAGAGCCAGTAACTGAAAGCGTTGAGCCGGGGGTATGCCATGTCAAGCGCGCCAACCATGAGTGGCACGATGTAGTTCCCCAGACCCACGTTGATGGGCATCACCGCGAGGAAGATCATCGTGGTGGCGTGCATCGTGAACATCTGGTTGTAAAGGTCGGGGTTCATGAAGTCGCTGCGGGGAACCATGAGCTGGGTCCGCACGAGGAGCGCCTCGAGACCGCCAATCAGGAAGAAGAGGCCGCCTGTAAGCAGGTAAAGGATTCCAATTTTCTTGTGGTCAACCGTTGTGGCCCATTCCCACAGGAAGCTCTCCTTGTAAGGCGCGGTCTCGTTGGAGACCTGTGCCCCTACCGGAGCGACTTGAGGTGCAATTTCGACGGCCATGAACCCTGTCCCTTCCGCTTGCATCCGGTCGCCGTGCGACGACCTGCTCCACCCTGACTATTTCTTTGCAGCGTTGGTTGGTGCTACCTGGCACCCACTATTGATGGACGGATCGACTGGCCGGCACAGGTACGCGGCCAGTGCGTCGATGTCCTCTTCCTTGAGGTTCAGGTTCGGCATGATGGTGCCCGGCTTGACCGCCTGCGGGTTCCGAAGCCACGCCTTGACGTTCTCCACGGTGCTCGGCAGCGTCTTCGATGCGATCGAGGTGCGGCTGCTGAAGTGGGTCAGGTCCGGGCCGACCTTGCCGATCGCCTCGGTGCCCCGAATCATGTGGCAGGTCTTGCAGGCACCCGCAGCGAACAGCTGGGCGCCCTTTGCCTGAAGCACCAGCGACTGATCAGCATTTGTGCTGCTCACAGGTGTCACCGGCGCCATCCGCTGCCTCGCCACCCAGGCGTCGAACTCGGGCCGGGGAACTGAGATGGCGGCATACCGCATCAGCGCGTGCTGGATACCGCAGAACTGGTTGCAAACCCCCGCGTAGGTTCCATCCTTCTCGGACTTCAGCCAGATATGGTTGGTTCGGCCTGGGATGGCCGAGATCTGCCCGGTAAGCATGGGAACCCAGAACGCGTGGATCACGTCCGCGGCGGTCACCTCAACGATGACCGTTGTTCCCGTCGGGATGACCATGTCAGACGCGGTGACGAACCCACTGTCCTGATACTCGAACTCCCACCACCACTGGTGGCCGATGGCCTTGACGTGGATGGCGTCGGCCGGCGGGGTCTCAAGGGGTGCTGACAGGACGTGCTGAGTGTTGACGGTCATTGCAAGGACGACGATGAACACCAATGCGGTGATGATCGTGGACGTCAATTCAATGGTCAGATTACCGTGGAACTGCTGTGCTGGAGGACCTCCGGGACGTTCCCGGAACTTGAAGACCGAGTAGACAATGAGGCCTTGCACGATCACGAATACCACCACTGCCGTGATCAGGATGGGCAGGAACAGGTCATAAATCGTTGAAGCGTAGGGGCCCTGCGGGTTGACCCATGACTGGGGTGACCGTGAATCACACCCGACCAAGCCGAGCAGTGTGAGCGAAATCAACGCAGCCCAGCGCCGTGCAGGCGTCGCGAAGTGTGTGGCTCCCATTAGCATGAACCCCTAACGCGATGGTCATCCCGTATACGGGCGCGCAACCGCGACGGGATGGCTGAAAGCCAGGTGAGAACCCCGACACGATCATCGGCCGCGACGGCCTTTGTGAAAATAGTAACAATCTTCAGCGGGACAGCAAACACTGTCCCGGAATTCCCCAGCATTATAGGGCGGAACCGCTGGGAACCATCAGGCCAAAACCCGGAGTTGTGCGGTCGCCGACCGGTTCCACGGTCACGGACGGACCAGGCTGCCGTCAGCCCGGCGGTCCTCAGCCATGAATCGGGGTTGGGCGGCGCGCGTCGCGTCGAAGAGGTTCGCTGCCGCCGTCTCGTCGATATCGACCCCGAGCCCTGGTGCCTCGTTCCCGTACATGTAACCCCGTTCGGTGACCGCGTGGCCGGGGAAGACCGCCAATTCGCCATCGGTGAAGTGGTTCTCTTCCTGGATGCCGAAGTTCCAGCTGGCAAGGTCCAGGTGATATGCAGCGAGTTGGTTGACGGGGTCGTTGTCACCGCCTTCCTGCCATGCGGTGTGGACACCGTAGAACTCGCACAGGTTGGCAATCTTGCGGGCTGGCGTGATACCGCCGGCCTTGCTCACACGGATGCGCATGTAGTCGATAAGTCTTTCCTGAATGAGGGGCAGGTACTCGGCAGAATTGATGAAGAGTTCGCCCATTGCCTGGGGTGTCGTGCAGACCTGCTTGATGTGGCGGTAGTAGGCGACGTGTTCGGGAGGCAGGATGTCTTCCACGAAGAACAGGCGGTGTGGTTCGAGCGCCTGGGCCAACGCGACGGCCTGGTGCGGGCGCAGGTGTTCGTGGACGTCGTGGGTGAACTTCGGGCCATAGCCGAAGTGCTGTCGCAGGGCACCGAACATCTCCGGCACGTTCTGGAGGTAGGCCTCATCGTCGAAAGCCCCGCGCTTCGTCGTGTCAAAGGGGGCACGGAGGGCCGATGCTCGCGGCCGGCCGCCTTCGCCGGGGGATGCCGGTTCAAGGAAGCCTCCTCCGCCGTACGCACCAAGTTGGCATCGGATGTAGACCCATCCGTCGTCGATGTAGTGCTGGACGTCGGCGATCAGTTCTTCGATCGTGTTGCCGGCCGCATGGGCGTAGACCGGCACAGCGGCCCGGCACCTCCCCCCAAGAAGGCGGTAGACCGGCAGACCTGCTTCCTTGCCCAGAATGTCCCACAGGGCCATGTCAGCACCGGCAATCACGGTCCCCATGACGGAATCCTGACGCCAGTACCCTGAAGTGAGGGTCGATTGCCAGATATCCTCGATATCGGCAGTGTCTCGGCCGACGAGTTTCGGCGCGAGGACCTCATTGATGGCGGCCACCACGACACCGGCGCGGTAGTGGTCGCTTGCCGACCCGATACCGTATAGGCCGGGCTGATTGGTTTCGATCTTGACGATGACCCAGGTGCCGTCGGCACGGGTGCGGATGGCGCGGACGCGCGTGATGGTTGCCATGCCGTGCAGAATACCCCCCGGGGCGATTGCCGTGTCCATACCGCTAGCAATCCCGCGCGACTGGCGGGGTCCGCAGAAGGGAATCAGACGCTCGTGACGGTTCGGATCGGGTTCGCCGGTGCTGGCGGTGTCGCGGTCACGCACCTCGTCAATCTCCTGCGTTTGCAGGATGCCGAGGTTGTTGCGATCCATGACGTCGATGCTGATCGGATTGCCGGGTGCGTCCGCCGTGTCAATGCCCAGCAGGACTTGGGTGCCCGCTCAGGCGACGAAACCCGACGCCTCAGGCCAAAGGCATATACCGACTACCGGGCGATGATCGCCGAAGCCGGTCTCAACGCCCTCTACATCTGTACCCCTCCGTCCGTGCGTGGCGCGATCGAAATGGCAGCAATCGAAGAGGATGTTGCCCTGTGCGTGGAGAAGCCAATTGCGTTGCGCCTGGACCGCGCCCGAGAGATTGCCACGGCAATCCGGGAACGCAATCTTGTGTCAAGCGTCTGTTATCAGGTTCGCTATTCCGAGGCCGTGACTGATGCACACAAGGCGCTTGGCACGCGTTCCGTGGCAATGGGCCTCGGGTTCATGCTTGGTGGCGTGCCTTCCGTGCCTTGGTGGCGGGTCCATTCCCAGAGTGGAGGCCAGATTGTCGAGCAGGCAACGCACGCGGTTGACCTGATGCGTGCCTTCATGGGCGAGGTGGTTCGCGTCTACGGGGCCGGTGCGCTTCGTGTCCATGGCGAGATGCCGGGGTTCGACATCCACGACACTGCGGCATCGGTCCTCCACTTTGCGAATGGGGCGGTAGGGTCACTGGTCAACACCTCCGTCCTGGGTGGTGGGTCTGCCGCAGGGTTCCCTACGGGATTGCACCTCTTCGCCGCTGACTACCGTATCGAGGTGTGGGGGGGCACCCTGAAGGTGGTCTCGCCTGACAAGACCGATGAAACCCGATACAACGCCTCACCGATGCTTGCCCTGGACACTGACTTCGTGGACGCCGTGAAACGCCGCGACCCGGCGCGGGTCAGGACTTCCTACGGCGATGCGCTTCGGACGTTGGCCGTGACATTGGCTCTCGATGAGAGTGCGCGGAGTGGCAAAGTGACCGAGGTCCCGCGGGTCTGATCGGCAGTGGGATACGGTGACACCGGAGCAATGGCAGCCGGTAGGGTTGATGATGAGACCAGGGTGCGCCGCCCACGCGTCCGGGATGCGTCCATTGGGGGCGGTCGCGCACCTATTGCCCGGACAGACCTGTCCGCGATCATGCGGGCGACGCGCATGGTGGTGCGGGAGTGCATCCCGTCGCGCCTGCATCCCGCAATCCTCCGGGCGACCGCCCTTGTGTCTGGTGCGACCCGGCTGACCCTGTTGTTGAACCTGCCCGCCATAGGGGCAGCCGCGCGCGTTGACAGTGCGGGCCGGGGGCCTGTGCCTATCGGGGCTCCGAGCGTCCTCGCCGTTGGTGCACGCCTTGGCCTGCCGGTGCGATTGCGTGGGGGCAGTACGGTCGCCGTCCCGGAGACCGTGACCGAGTGGGTGTTGCACCACCGACGCGGGGTCCTCATCAATGGAAATGACCATCCCGTGCCGGAGATTGCCTCGCGTCTCGGTCGCAATCCTGACGTGCCAGGATCGGCGATTGTCCTCCCGCTCATGCACGGCGGCCAAGTCCTTGGCGTCCTTTGCGCCGGCCATCACACCCCCGGATCCCTTACCTCTCGGCACGCCTCGGGAATGAGGGATCTTGCTCCGATTTTCGCGACGTCACTGGTCAACGCCCAGCGGTTCGCGGCGATTGCCGGGCAGTCGGTCTCGGATCCACTGACGGGGCTCTTCAACCACGGTGGCTTTGACCGGCGATTGCGCGAGGAACTGGAACGAAGCGCCCGCTCCCAGGTGTCCGGGGCCTTGATCATGCTCGATCTTGACCAGTTCAAGCATGTCAATGACACGTATGGTCATCTCACAGGCGATGCGGTGATCCGACTGATCGCGACCAAGGCGATCAAGGGTCAGACACGGTCGTATGACGTGCCATGCCGCGTCGGTGGCGATGAGTTTGCCGTCATCCTGCCCCACACGTCGCTTTCGGATGCGCTTACCGTTGCCGAAAGGATCCGTCAGGCCGTGATGAATGCGCCGACCGACACCGTTGGAGTGCCGGTCGGGACAGTTGGCGCGAGCCTGGGAGTGGCCGTCTTCCCGGCAACGGGCATCAATGCAGATGAGCTTGTTGCCCGGGCCGACCAGGCGATGTACCGCGCGAAGAACCTAGGTCGGAACCGTGTCCAGGTCTCCGGGGCGGCTTGAGCCCAGTCAGCACAGCGGCGCTTGGGAGCGGTGGGTCGGTCAGACGGCGTGAACTGCGGGCCATGCCAGTTCGAACCCCTGGCGCATGCAGAGTGCCTGGAAGTCTCCTAGCCGCTGCGAAACCGCACGCACCTGATGCGGTTCGGCGCCGGTCGCCAGGCAATGCGCGGCCAGGAGGCCGGACGCTTCGCCGATGTTCCATTCCACGGGATGCAGTCGGTAGCACCCGTTGGTGATATGCGTGGTCCCGAGGTTCTTGCACGCGGGCAGGAGGTTCCGGACGCGTTGCGGGATCAGGGCGCCGAGGGGAATGGTGAACGGCAGTGAGTCAATGTCGATGTAGTTGTCGAGACCGGTCGACGGGTGCAGGTCGATTCTGTAGCACCCAATCCCGACACTATCGGCGAAAGCCTCGCCAATGGCCGGTGCCCCGCGCGCCACGCCGCGTGCAGTCGCCCCGACATGCGCCTCGGTGACCGTGACACTGGCGCGGATGCGACGGGCCTCGCGGATGTAGGGCGCCATGGCGAGTCCGTCGGGAGTACCCATGATGTCGGGACGAAGGCGCAATCCCGGGTAACCGGTGCCGCCATCGGGTCGCGGTGCCTCGGTCTGCATCCAGTGGAAGAGGCTGAGGGAGAGTTGCCGTGCGTCACTGAGGAATCTGGATTGATCCTCGGGCGTGGCGTCGATGATGTTCCCTTCCAGATAGTCGTTCTGGGGCCAGTTGACGATGGTGACCTCTTCCGGCATCACCCCATCTGCGTAATAGCCAGAGTGGATGATCCGGCGGTAGGTCCAAAGTGCGAACGTTCCCGGATCGCGTGCCTCTTCCGGAAGCAGGACCGGCGTACGCGCTGAAAGATCGATCGGGTGCGAGTATGTCCAGTCGAGCATCCGACCGGTCCAGGCAGGCGTGAGTGCCGGGACGTAGGTGCGCCACCGGTAGTACTGTTCGGGGCGGTCGCCGACATGGTTCGCGCCGGGTCTGCGGTCGTAGCCCATCGCGAAGCACCACGTCAGGCCTTGCACGTTGCCGGGTTGTGCCGGCCCGGGAGTGGCGTGCGGTTCACCGGTATCGGCCTGGCTTTCGGCACCGGTCACGTACTCCACGCCCGCCATGGGCAAGAGGTCACCAAGTTCCGTGGCGTCCAGGATGTAGCGTGCGCGGACCTCGGTCACGGTGCCGGTTTCGCGGTTCCGGACGGTTACGCTGCGCACCGTGTCGCCATCTGTCTGCGCCGAGATCGGTTCGGTCAGGTGCCAGGTTTCCAGCAGGCCCCGACTGCGTGCCGGGGCGAGCATCTGTTCGATCACCGCGACGGCGACGTGTGGTTCGTGGCACAGGCGTGAGACCGTGCCGTTGCCGGGGTTCAGGTACGGGGTGGCGTGTGCTTCCGGCGTGAGTGGGTAGTGACTCCGGTAGAAGCCCCGGACGCCGTTGCGGAACTCCCGGTAACGGCGGGTGCAGCCGAACTGTTCGATCCAGCGGTGTTCGTCCGGAGGTACGCCCTGGCTGGTCAATTGCCCCCCAAGCCATCGGGTCGGTTCCGTAAGGATCACGCGCATGCCCATGGACGTGGCGGCCAGAGCGGCGGCAACCCCGCCCGTGCCACCGCCGACGATCAGGATCTCGGTTTGCCGTTCGCGCAAGTCCATCAACGCGTCTCCAGATGGCGTGTCTTTTCCGCATCGTCGGATCCGGGTTCACGCCCGTCGCGCGATGGTACGGCGCGACAGACCCTTCACCATGCCCCGGACGGCTTGTGGCCCTACACTGCGAACGCCCTGCTTGGTGCGAGACGCATTGGGAATTGCCCGCAACGGCGGACTGGTCGGAGGCCTGAATGATGGACGGAAAGATTGTCGTGAACGGGGTGCATTCCCCGGTCACGATCCGGCGTGACGGTTGGGGGATCGCACACGTCGATGCCTCGACTGAGGCGGATGCATGGTTTGGCCAGGGTTTCGTGGCTGCCCAGGACCGCCTCTGGCAAATGGAGTTCGACCGGCGAAGTGCGATTGGCACATGGGCTGAAGTGGCCGGACCGACCGCCGTGGCTGCCGATGTCCTGTCCCGCCGTCTGAACCTTCGCCCATCCGCGGAGGCGGACATCGCCGCCATGTCGGTGGAGACCCATTCAATGTTCGAGGCATATGCCTCGGGCGTCAACGCGTACCTCGGATCAGGATTGCCCCTTGCGCCGGAATACGCCCTGACCGGGACAGTGCCGGCACCTTGGGAGCCGTGGCACTCGGTCGCCGTGTTCCGTGTGCGTCACGTGCTGATGGGTGTCTGGCAACAGAAGATCGCCCAGGCCGAAATCCTTCTCCGGATCGGTCCGGATGCCTACGCCAAACTCGACCAAAGGTCGCCGGCCGGGACGACCACCCTCTTGCCTCCCGGCCGTGATGGCGCGGTTCGTAGCCTCATCGCCCGTGGCGCGGCTGAACTGGCCGACGCCATTGCTGTCCTTGGGCCGGTGACTTCCTTTGAGGGTGGGTCGAACTCCTGGGCGGTCCACGGAAGCCGTGTCACGACAGGAAAGCCGGTGGTCTGCAATGACTCTCATCGCCGGTTGGACGTTCCCACCGTCTATTGGCAGGTACATCTCTCTTGTCCCGAGTTCAATGCTGCTGGCGCGACCTTCCCTGGGGTGCCAGGCCTGCCGCATTTCGGACACAACGGATCGGTGACGTGGAACATCACCCATGCGTGCGCCGATACGCAGGACCTGTACCTCGAACAGTTCGACCCCGCCCATCCCGGCAGATACCGCACACCTGACGGATGGTCGGACGCCACCCTGACGACCAGTGTCATCGAGGTGGCTGGCGGCAGCCCTGTGGCAATTGAGACGTGGGATACACGTCACGGTCCGGTCGTCCACGGCGACCCGAGGAGTGGCTGGGCGATCAGCATGCGCTGGATTGCGACGAATGGCCCAACCAATCGCGCCTTTGAGCCGTTCCGCCCGATGATCCGGGCGCGAACGGTTTCCGAACTCTTCGCGGTGCAGGTGGATTGGGTCGACCCGGTCAACAACCTTCTTGCGGCTGACACTGCCGGAACGATCGGCTACCAGACCCGTGGGGTGCTTCCGGACCGCGGACCGGGCGACGGTGCGTCAACCCCTGGCCACGAACCATTCCGCCAATTCCCCACCGCCGGTTGGACTGGCGAGTACGAGTGGCGCGGTCGCGTTCCCTACGATCGCAATCCGCACAGTATCAATCCTGCTGCCGGATACATCGGGACTGCGAACCAGCAGATCATCGATGGCGATGATCCATATATCGCCGATTCATTCTCAGCGCCGTGGCGAGCCGAGCGCCTGGTGGAACTGATGGCAAACGACCGGATCTTCACTCCCGAAGAGATTGCCGGTTGGCAGGGCGATGTCACATCGGTATCCGCCCGGGCTTGGGGGCGCCTGATTGCCGGCCTGCCGTCCCTTCATGGCGACAGTGAGCACGCGCGCGCCCTGCTGGCCGGATTTGATGGTGTGATGGCCGGTGACCGTGCGGAACCGCTCCTCTACGCATACTTCCGCCGGGCACTGGCAAGGCACCTGTTCGCGCCGGTCGTTGGACCGGACACGTGGGATTGGCTGGTTCACGACTCCCTGCCTGCTTCAAGCAGTCCGGTCTCCCGGTGGATCACCTCGGTGCAGGCATCACTCATGCGTCACGCCGGGCATGCGGTCCGACCCGACATCCATCCGCGTGTCGGGCGCGACGCCGATGATGTCGCTTCAGCCGATGCGTGGTGGGCGGGCGCCGCCTTGACCGCACTGCCTGCAGCCCTGGCGGACGCGTGGTCCAGCGCGGTGGCGTCTTCTGGACCTGATCCTCGGGAGTGGCGGTGGGATGCGCGCCACCGGACCAATGCCCAGCACCCACTGGCGGTCCGGTTCCCATGGTTGCGCCAGGCCCTGAACCCCCCGGTTGCACCGATTGGTGGCGATAGCGACACCTTGCAGGCGGCATCGTATGTCTGGGCTGAGGGGCCGGACTTCGACGTCACGTCACTGTCGGTGTTCCGGCATGTGGTTCGGTTGGACGATCCCGCACGAACGACGAATGTCGTGCCCGGTGGCGTTTCCGGGGTGCCGGGTGGTCGCCACGCACACGATCAGCTGGAGTACTGGCGCACCCACCGTCGTATCCCGGCACCGTACGCGCTCGCAGACGTGGAAGCGCAGGTCGGATCGACGCTTGTCCTCACGCCTGGCTAGGCGTTGGGTCACCGGTCTGGCGGCGCCTCTTCAACGCGAATGACCGCACATCCGGTGAATTGCCGGGTGTGCGTGTCGAACGTCAGCCGCACACCCTCGGTGTAGCGGACCGCACCCCCCCACGCGTGCACCTCGCCGGGATCGGCGTTGCGCATGCATCCCACGGCAATTGCTTCCACGACGCCACCGTGACTGATCAACAGGGCCGTTTCGTCACCCGGAAGTGCCGATGCGACCTTGGCGCACCAATCGTGGAGGACGGTGCAGTACCGGGCAACCGCGGGTTCGGAGTGGGAAGCACGCGCCCATTCGGCAAAGCCTGCGTTCCACGTGACGCCATGATCGACGACATCCGGAATAAGGCCGAGGTGAGCATCCGTGCGGTCCACGGCAAACCCCATTGCCAGGGCTGTCTCGTATGCCCGTGTCACCGGACTGGTCACGACCATGGAAAACGGTCCGAGGTTGGCGCCGACCAGCCGGGCGAGCGTTACGCCCGACTGGTCGAGGTGGTTGCCTCCCGGTGTGCGCATCGTATGTCGACGGACTTCAATCGCCGGCATGGTCACTCCGGCGCACGCAGGGAGGCAGGGTCACCAGGCGCTTTCGTACAGCGAGATGATCTCGTTGATCGTCGTCTTTCGCGGGTTGATCGCGATGTTGGCACTCTTCATCGCGTCGGCGGCCATGTCCGGGATGGACGCCTTGTCTACACCGAGGTCGCGCAGGCGCGCTGGGATCCCGATGTCGGTTTCAAGGCGTCGGACGGCCTGTACGGCGCGAAGCGCGGCGTCATGCTCGGTGGTTCCGGCCATGCTCATTCCCGCAACCGATTCGCCCATTGCCTGGGCAATATCGATCATGCGCAGGGGGCACGCAAGGGCGTTGAATTCCATCACATGGGGGAGCATCAGCGCGTTGGCGACGCCATGCGGGATCTTCCAGAAGGCACCCAGGGGATGTGCCGTGGCATGGACGTTTCCGAGGCGGGTGTTTGAGAATGCCAAGCCGGCGATGTTTGCACCGACCAGCAGGGCGTTCATCGCGGCCAGGTTGTTGGGGTTTGCAACCGCAATGCGGATGTTTGCCGAGATCATGCGGATTGCCTGCAGGGCCAGGCCTTCGCTGATCGGGGTCGACAGCAGGGACGTGTAACTCTCGATGGCGTGCGTGAGGGCGTCCATCGCCGTCGCGGCGGTCACACTCGGTGGCAGGCCAAGGACCAACATCGGGTCGAGGAAGGCGATCATCGGCGCCGCCTTGGGAGACCCGATCGTGAACTTGAACTTGGCGGCGGCATCGGTGATGACCACGAAAGGCGTGACCTCGGCTGCCGTTCCGACGGTGGTGGGGAGCGCGAACAACGGGTCCGGGGAGTTCGGGAACTTCTCCCACCCTTCATAGGACCGCAACGGACCCGGATTTGTGGCGAGGATGGCCGTGGCCGTGGCGACGTCGATCGAGCTGCCGCCACCGACGGCAACGATCAACTGGCCGCCGAATTCCTTGTAGGCCTTGAGGGTGGCCTCAACGAGTTCGATGCGCGGATCCGGTTCAACCTCCGAGTAAAGGAGGGTCTCGATACCGGAATCATGAAGGGAGTCGATGACCGATTTCGGGATGCCCGCGCGGACGACGCCGGGATCCGAAACGACCATGACTTTCGTCGCGCCGAGTTTGGCCGCATGTGGTCCGACTTCGGCCGCGCACCCCTCGCCGGTGATGACTCGCGTGGGATTCTGGAACGTCTGGGGGACCGCACCCGAACGGATCGGAGCGCCAGGGGGCAGCGGCGGGGCGGGTGCGCGATGGGTCGCCGGAGTCGTCGACATCAGTGCGTCTTCCTTCACTCTCACAGGGGAATGGCGGCAGTGTAGTGCCGGTTCTTCATCGATGGCAACAAACAGGTCATCATCCGTCGCTTGACAATCGTGACTGGCAATCGATTGACAATGCTCATTTCTTGGTAGGATGGCGGTACAGGTTCCGTCAGGCACCTTGGAAAATGGGGTGGCGTAGCGCCTGCGGGCGCCACCGATGCATGAACGATCGAGAAGCACGAACCACAAGGTTCCGTCGTCGCGAAACACCTCCCGACGACCCATCCGACCCGCCTAGTGACCTCTGGCATGACCTTGCCTTGGCACGCGACGCCTTCGACCGTGGGGTATCGCCAACGGGGTTGGATGCCATTCGCGGCCGTGCCGAGACCCGTGGCGACGCACTGGTCGGACCCAGGCGTCCCCTGACTGGACCGGATAGGTCGCGGGCAGACGCAATCACATCAACCACCAGCATTCGGCGGCAACGGGATATCGCCGTTGATCGGGACACCGGGCGTTCTGGGGGCCGAACGGATGCACCACCGGCCTCCTTGGCGTCCCGATCATCGTGGACTGCGCGCGGTGGGCGCAATCGGGGCACCGAACCGCCAGTCACCATGGCGTTAAGTCGCCGGGATGAATGGCTCGCCTCTTCCGGTCACTGGGCCACGGTGCCACCGGGCGGCGTTGCACGGGTGAGGCCGTCACCAGCGCGCCTTCGGTGGCCACGAATCGCGGCGATGATCGCCGGGGTCGTTGTGGGGTGGCAGGTTCTGACCGGCCTGGCAATGCCAGCCCCACCACTACCGCCCCAGCAATCTGCCACCCAGGTAGTCGGCCAGTCTGATGCATCCGGCCAGGACACTGCCGTCACCTGGGTAACGCCCACCTCAGTGCCGACATCTGTCGAGGCAAGTGGGGATGGTCGTGTTCCCGACGTTGCCCCGGAACCCGCATCGGACGTGCCAGCTGCTCCAACAGCGGTCGTCCGCCCAACGAACGCACCCGTGGCACCGACGAGAGTTCCCAACGTGCCGACCCGGGTACCGCCGACGGCCACGCGCGTGCCACCAACCCGCGTCCCCAGTACTCCGACTGCGGTTCCGCCTTCCCGGACCCCAAATCCAGCCATTCGCCCACGTGAGATGACGGTCACGGCGTATTGCCTGCGCGGCAACACCTCGAGTGGCGCACCGCCCACCCCGGGCACCGCAGCGGCCGGTCCAATGGTTCCCATCGGAAGTCGCTTCAGCGTGCCGGGGTACGGTGAGGTCGTGGTCCGTGATCGCAATGCGAACTATGGCCCCAACCAACTGGATGTGTGGCTTGCCGATTGCAACCAGGCGATTCGTTGGGGTCGCCGCACTCTGGAAGTCACTCCGGAACAGTGACCGGTGTCTGGTCGCGCTAGGGCCAGGGCCTCAAAACGAGAAACCGGCCGCCCTGAAAAAGGAGTGGCCGGTCGTTTCGGTCTTCTCAGTCGGTTGACCGACCGGAACGAATGTCTTACTTGCCGTGATTGGGCTTCGTGCCGTGATTGGCCTTCTTGCTCCGCCACCGCAACCGACGCTTGTTCGCACTCTTGTCAGATGCCATTGAGGTAACCCTTCGTCTGTCTAGGGGGTAGGATACCAAGAGTTCCCGCAAACCGGAAACGCTCACCCGAGATACCGGTCACCGGCTTGTGTAGCGTTGATCGGCCCGCGGGTTTCCTGTCCGTACGGTTGCCTACTGGCAATGACAACGGCTTGGAAGCGGTTGGGAGGCACGTAGTGGCACAACAACCGCGAGGGTCGCAGACGTTCGAGGAGCTTTCCGGGCGGGTGCCAAAGCCCATCTGGAGGTGGGGTGTCGTTGAGGCATTCTGCGCGGCCGTCTGGAGTGGTCCCACAGCATCGTTCCTTTCGGCCTTTGCCGTAGAGCTCGGTGCCGGTGGTGGTCAACTCGGCATTCTCCTTGCCCTGAACACGTTCCTCTCAAACGGCCTCCAACTGCAAGGCGCCCGATGGGCACGCGCCGGTAGCGGTGCACGGCGTGTGTACGGCACCGCCATGGTGGCACGGGGCAGCTGGCTTGTCGCAGGTGCCCTGCCGGCAGCCTTGGTGGTTGCCGGATATCCCGTAACGGCGCTTGTGCTCTTCCTTGTGGTCCTCGGCATCGCTTCGGTGGCCGCGGCCGCGGCGAGTCCGGCGATGGGGGCGCGGGCCTCGACGGCCGGTGGCGAATCCGGAAGGACCCGCTACCTTGCTGACCGCGCCATCGCCACGTGGGTCGGTTCACTGATCGGCACGGCCGCGATGACCGGGTTGTTGCAGGTCGTGCCTGGCGTGACCGGATACGGCGTCGGGTTCGGGTTGGCGGGCCTCATTGGCCTGCTAGGCATCGGCGCGTATGCCACCCTGATCGCGACGGAGCGCCGACTTGCAATCAGGACGCTTCCACCTCTCATCGCACTGGAAACCACGAGGCCAGGTTCAGCTGCTGCATCCACCGCCACGGTGCGTGAGGTGGGGCAACTGAACAGGCAGGATGACGCGACCGGGGTCTGGAGGGCCATGGCGCGCCGGTTCGGTGCTCCACCTTCGATGGCGCTTGGAAGCATCGTCATCGGTGCGGCAATCCTTCAGGGTGGGGCATCGATGATCGGCCCGGCGGCTCCGATCTGGCTGGTTCGGTACCTCGAAGTGCCCGCCAGTTACCTGGGTGCCTTGTCGCTCATGAGCAGCCTGACGGCCATCGCTTCGCAACGCCTGTGGGCGCGATGGATTGACCGGGCGGGACCCGGGCGGGTCCTGACGTTTGCCGGCGCGGGCGCGGCGTTGATACCCATCGGCTGGATGCTGGTGTGGGCACCGTGGGTTGCCATTCCGCTGAACCTGTATTCCGGAGTCGCTTGGGGCGGGTACAGCCTTGCCATGACATCCAGACTGCTGCAACTCGCACCTCCCGCAGAACGACCGGCGTACTTGGGAACCTACGCCGCAGCCGTCGGGATCTCTGGTGCAATCGGGTCGTTGCTCGCGGGGGGCGTGGTAGCGTTCGTGCCGATCGGGTGGATCCCGGTGATCTTCCTCGCGTCGTTCCTCACGCGGGGCCTTGGCTGGTGGTCATTGAGGGCGAAGCCGGCACCTGCGGCGTGACCGGCGGTCTTTGACCAAGTCGGTTACCTGAACGTCTCGTCCCACAGTGGAAGGAGATCCGGTGAGGCCGCGAACAGGTCTGCAAGGGTGGGAAGGACCGCATCCTTTGCGGACACCACTAACGATCCCACATCTCCGCCAAGGTCAGGCCAGGCAATCCCGTTTGCCTGGTCGTTCCACCTGATGCCTCGTTCGGCAGACGGCGTGTAGAAATCGCTGCACAGGTACACGAAGTCCGCGGTCTCGGATGTGACGCAGAACCCGTGGGCAAATCCATGCGGAACCCATAACTGGCGACGGTTCTCGGCCGAAAGCATGACTGAGAATGACTGTCCGAACGTCGGTGATCCACGCCGGATGTCCACGACCGCATCGAAGACTTCGCCCTGTACCACCCTCACCAACTTGATCTGACCGTGCGGGTGCTGGAAATGCAGGCCGCGGACGGTGCCTCTCCGCGATTGCGAGTGGTTGGCCTGGACCATCCGTGCATCCAACCCGGCCTGACCATAGCCGAGTTCATGGAAGGTCTCCATGAACCACCCGCGGGCGTCATTGAATACGCGCGGTTCGATCACATACAGGCCGGCGAGGGGCGTCGATTCAATCTTCACGACGCGGCATCCTAGCAAACGACCGGCGCGGCCGGTGCCCTTCTGGCGCCCAACCGTGGATCGGGAAAGCACCCCGACGGGTGCCGGAACGGCTCAAGCCGCACTCTCTCCGAGGGCCTGTTCCAAGGTGGAAAGGGCGGCACCTGCGAAGGCAAACATGTTCGCTTGCCGGTCGTCCGAACCGGTGGCAATGGTCGCCGCCACGACCTTCCCGTCCGGACCCGTTGCGGCGACACACGTGTGTCCTGCCGGATCTCCGTACCGGTTTCCGGTGGGGCCACTCGCACCCGTCTCGCCAATCCCCCAGTGCGTGCCTAATCGGTCACGAACGGCATCGGCAAGGCGCTGTGCGTGCGCTTGGGTCGCTGCCCGAGGTTCGGACATTGCCTGGGGGGTCTGGTCCAGGAACCGGGACTTCGCATCAACGGTGTAGACGGCTGCGCCGCCCCGGAAGTACGCCGATGCCCCCGGTACCGCGAGCAAGGCGGCACTGATCAGTCCCCCCGCAGACGATTCCGCGATCGCGACAGTCTGTTTCCGAGAGACCAACTTCCCGCCGACGCGCGAGGCAAGCTCGCACAAGCCTGCCCAGTCAGAGATGCGGTGGGAGTGCGCGTCGGTCATGGTTCTCCTCTTCCGGGCTACCCGGGGTAGTGATGCAGTGCGTGCGGGGTCAGCGTACCCGAGACAGCAGTCGTTGCGCGCGATGCCGGACGATCGGCCTCGCGCACACGTGTCGGCGGCGTATCCTGTCGCACCGGACGCCGCACGACGAGTGCGACGAAGATACCCCGGTGCCCGGCGGTGGGATGTCTGGTCCGCCACATGGGTCACGCCGATGCGGTCATGTCCACGGGAAGGAAGCAGTGATGTACGACTTGGTTATTCATGGTGGCGAGGTGGTCGACCCCGGGGCCGGTCTCCGTGGGGTCATGGATGTCGCGATCGAGAACGGACGCATCGCGGCGGTCGGACCGGACCTTGGGTCGCAGCCGGCCCGGGAGCACCTTGATGCAGCCGGAAACCTGGTCCTCCCCGGGTTGATTGACCTGCACACCCATGTCTATCACGGGGCAACGTACTGGGGCATTGATCCCGATCCGGTTGCGTGGCACACGGGCGTTACCACGTGGGTGGATGCCGGATCCGCGGGCGCGACGACGTGGCCCGCCTTCCGCGACTGGTGCATCCGGCCGGCGCGTACTCGCATCCTTGCCTACCTGAACATCGCGACATCCGGCCTGGCGTCGGCGACGCATGAACTAGCCCATCTTGACAACATGGACGTGTCGCTGTGTGCCCGCACGATCGAGGCCAACCGCGAGTTCCTCGTTGGCGTCAAGGTGCGGATGGGCGCGCCCGATGTCAACCCCCATGGCATGGAACCGCTGCGGCGCGCAATTGAAGCAGCCACCCGGGTTGGCCTGCCAATCATGGTCCATCTGGGCATGTCGCCACCGTCGATGGACGAGCTTGTTGGTGCTCTCCGTCCCGGCGATAGCATCACGCACGCCTTCAACGGCAACACCATGCGCATGATCGGCGAGGATGGCGTGATCGTGCCGTCGGTTGCCCGCGCCTGGGACGCCGGGATGATCGTTGACATCGGCCACGGTGCCGGAGGGTTCAGTTTCCTGACCGCCGAGGCCCTGATTGGGCAGGGACGTGCACCGGATGTGATCTCGACTGACCTGCACCAGTTGGCCGTGAATGGTCCGGCATTCGACTTGCCCACCGTCATGAGCAAGTTCCTTGCGCTTGGCATGACCTTGGACGACGTGGTCGAACGCGCCACGACGCGCCCGGCCCGCGTACTCGGCCGCCACGACCTCGGCACTCTCCGACCCGGCGCCCACGCGGACGTTGCTCTCTTCAAGCTCGATCACGGCGACTTCGCATTCTATGACGTGCGTGGCATCCGACGTGACGGCCACAGCCGTCTTCGCAACACCAGAACCCTCGTGGGTGGAAGGGTCCTTCCGTCGCTGCCCCCGACTCCTCCCGCACTCTGGATGACGCCGTCGTACCTCCAGACGCGGATTGCGCAAGCCGGGCATGTTCCAGACGGCTACGTGTGGCCGTACGGCAATCTGGACTGAGGGCATGCCCGCCAGCGACCGGTTGCTACCCTCAGAACCGTCCGGTCCCGGTGACGACGTAGTGGGGCGTATTGCCCCGCGCCATCATTCCGGATGATGTGGAGATGAAGGCAGTGACGACCACGCAGGTGTCAAAGGCGGGTACCAACGGGCATCCGGTTGCATCCGAGGCCCTTCCCGCGGCGGTTCGCCCGGCGATTCCGGTCGGCGCCGCATCGGACCTCCTGATCGTCGATTGTGACATTCACTTCACGCCAGATCCGAAGGCAATCGAACGGCGCCTGCCCCAACCGTGGCGGTCAAGGTGGGAGAGCGGCAGCCGCGGTGCCGGAGGAAGTGGGTACTGGAACCCGAATGGGGTGATCCGGCGCGATACCCGCCTTCCAGACGGGCGGTACATCGACACCGACCCACACGCGATGGCCGAACACCATCTGGACCGCAATGGCATCACCTACGGCATGCTGAACCTGGCGTCGTTCACGTTTGCCGTCACGCCGGAGTCCGACTGGGGCGCCGCGATTGCCTCGGCGACGAATGACACCATCATCGAGGATTGGCTTCCGGTCGACCCCCGGTACCGCGTGTCAATGCTTGTCTCCCCTGTCGATCCGGTCCTCGCAGCCAAGGAGATCCGCCGGGTCGGACGGACTCCCGGCGTGGTCCAGGTCCTGATGCCAAGTGCGACCCCGATGGCCCTTGGACGTCGCTTCTTCGATCCGATCTACGAGGCCGCCAGCGAACTCGGTCTTCCGGTGGCGGTGCATCCAGGCTTCGAGGGTGTCGGGGTCTCCCTGCAGGCAACGGCCGTCGGCCAACCGGGCAGCTATCTTGAATGGCATACATCGCTCTCCGGCACCTTCCAGGCGCATCTGGTCAGCCTGCTTGCCGAGGGAACCTTCCAGCGGCACCCGGACCTCAAGTTCGTCCTCGTCGAAGGTGGTGTGGCATGGTTGCCAACGTTGTTATGGCGTCTTGACAAGAATTGGCGCGCGCTACGCATGACTGCGCCGTGGCTCGACCGTCCACCGAGTGAGATCGCAGCTGATCACGTCCGGCTCACGACCCAACCGATCGAGGAGTCGCCAAACCCGGACCATGTCCGCCAGATCATGCGGATGTTTCCTGCCGAGCGGATGGCGATGTTCTCGAGCGACTTTCCCCATTGGGATGGGGACACTCCCGACTTCACGGCGGCGTCTTTCCCTCCGGAAGTCCGGCGCCAAGTGATGGGACTCACTGCGTGCGACCTGTACCACCTTGACCCGATGGTCACCGTGCGCGCACCGGTCCCGGCTCCCGTTTCAATTACCGGGAAGTCGGCAAGCGCCGTGTCCACGGATGCCCCGCGTGGGGGCTACGAGTGACCGCGGACACACCCCGCACACCCGCGCGGGGGCAATGGTGGTCGGTCGTGCCACTGGCCGACTTGCCTCCGGGATCCCGGCGCGTCGTGCGCGCGGGAACGTTCACCGTTGGGGTGTTCAACCTGAATGGTCGCATTGTCGCCATTCTTGACCTTTGTCCACACGAACGTGTCCCCATATGTGGCGGGCGGGTCGACGGGACCACCCTGCCGTCGTCCTATGGGACGTTCGACTGGTCGCGCGACGGGGAGATCATCGCCTGTCCGTGGCACGGATGGGAGTTCGACCTGGTGTCCGGGGCCTGCCTCGTCCATCCGGGCAAGCGATTGCGACATTTCCCGGTGCGCGTCGAGGATTCCGTCATTTATGTCCAGGCCTGAGCGGATGGGTCTCGCCGGAACCGCCTCGTGCCGGGAACGTTCACGATGAATGCCCTGATCCTTGCTGCCGGCTATGCCACGCGCTTGTATCCCCTGACCCTGGACACGCCGAAGCCACTCCTTCCGGTCGCCGGCCGGCCGGTGCTTGACTACATGCTTGACGAACTCCGGGCGATTCCCGGCTTGCGTCGGGTCATCGTCGTGACCAACCACCGGTTTGCGTCGCATCTGGCACGGTGGGCGGACACGACCGACGCTGCCGGTGATCTTCTGATCGAGGTCCTGGACGACCAGACGCAGAGCAACGAGACCCGGCTCGGAGCGATCGGCGATGTGGCGTTTGCCGCGACGGCCATCCCGGACCTCCTTGGATCGCCGTTGTTCGTGCTTGCCGGCGACAACCTGACGGATTTCCGGCTTGCTGACCTCGTCGCCGACTTCCACGCACGACAGGGTGCGGCCTCGGTGATCTGCCTGGTCCGCGAACCAGATCCGGTGACGCTGAGGCGGTCCGGGGTGGTCACCATCGACGCCACTTCACGCGTGACCGGGTTCGTCGAGAAGCCATCCGACCCGCCATCGGACCTGACCTGTCCGGCCTTCTATGTCTATTCGGCCGAGGCACTCAGGCTGGTTCCCGGGTACCTTGCCTCGGGCGGTTCACCAGATGCACCCGGGAACTTCATTGCGTGGCTTCATGGCGTTGCTCCGGTCTACGGGCACGTGTTTGACGAACCGCGCTACGACATCGGTTCCGTGGAAAGTTACGAGGCGGTCTGCCGACTGTTTGAGGGCCGACTTGCGAACCGGGGCGATGGCTTCGTACCGACCCCATAGGCAATTCAGAGGTGCGCGATGACCGGAAGCAGGCCGAACATCCTGGTGATCTTCGCCGACCAGCAGCGGTGGGACACGCTCGGTTGCAATGGACACCCGATGGATCTGACCCCGGAACTGGACCGTCTGGCACGGTCGGGAACACGGTTCGTCCTGCCCATCACCAACCAACCGGTCTGCGCGCCGGCCAGGGCCACGTTGCTCACCGGCCGGTATGGCACCTCACACGGGGTTTGGCGCAATAACATCGGCCTCGCGCCCGGGACGCCGACCCTCGCCACGAGGCTGTCAGGTGCCGGGTACCGAACTGGCTACGTCGGCAAGTGGCACCTTTCCCCCGCTGAACTTGGTCGCGGTGCGGTGCCCGCCGAGTACCGCGCCGGTTTCCGTGACTGGTGGGAGGCCTCGAATGCCCTGGAGTTCACTTCCCAGCCGTTTGACACCGTGATGTTCGATGCCGATGGTGCCGAGGTCCGCCCACGTGGATACCGGGTAGATGCCTGCACCGACCGCACAATCGAGATGATCCGTCACCTCGGTTCCGCAGATGATCCGTTCCTCGCGATGGTCTCGTTCCTCGAACCCCACCACCAGAACGACGTGGACGAATACGTCGCGCCCGTCGGGTACGCCGAACGCTACGCGTCACCATTCGTCCCGGAGGATTTGCGCCCCTTGCCGGGTTCATGGGGACAGCACCTTCCCGGCTACTATGGCGCAATTCGCAGCCTTGACGAGAATGTCGCCAGACTTGTCGCGACGCTTGACGAGATTGGGAAGCTGGACAACACGATCATCGTGTATACCGCCGATCACGGGTGCCACTTCAAGACCCGGAACCGCGAGTACAAGCGGAGTTGCCACGACAGTTCCATCCGGGTGCCACTCGTGATCGCGGGTCCGGGATTTGATCGCAGGCAGGTCATCCACGAACCCGTCAGCCTGGTTGACCTCTGCCCAACCCTTCTGGATGCGTGCGGTGTCGACCGCGACGAGACCATCCAGGGGCGATCATTCCTGCCACTTGTGGCGCGGGACGCCGATACTTGTGCGACCTGGCCCGAAGAGGTGTTCATCCAGATCAGCGAGTCCGGTGTCGCCCGCTCGTTGCGCACCGAACGGTGGGCCTATGGAGTACTGGCGATTGGACTGGGTGGCAGCCAGGTGCCTGGTTCGGATGACTATGTCGAGACACATCTCTATGACACCTATGCCGATCCGCACCAGCATGTCAACCTGATCGGCCGGTCGGGCTACGACGAGGTACGGCTACGCCTGCGAGGCCGTCTGGTGGCGCGCATGGTCGAGGCCGGCGAAACGGCGCCAGGGATACGCGACGTTGTCGGAAGCACCACTGTCTAGGAATTGCGCCGTCGCAACGGTCAACCGGTGGCGATTGCCGGAGGGTGGGTTCGCGTACGCCTGGCTCGCAATCCAAGAACCGCCACCCCAAGGCCGCCCATCGCGCCCGCGGCGATGGCGAGCGCACTGCGCGGGCCGAGATGGTCAAGCATGAACCCGCCTCCGGCAGCCCCAACCGTCATGCCGGTGTACGCCACCCACCGGTACGCGCTGTTCACCCGTCCCTGAAGCGCGTCCGGGATTGCGGCGAGGCGGAAGGCGACCTGGACGATTCCCGTCAGCGACTCGCAGAACGTGGCGACGGCCATCCCGGCCATCGCGACGAAGATGTGGGGCGCGCCAGCGAGGATTGCAAAGCCGGCGGCGTTCGCGAAGACGACAACGATCATCAGGGGCCAGATTGCAAACCGGGCCCGCAGTCTGGTCGCCACGAAGGCTGCAACCAGGCTGCCCCCGCCCCCGGCCGTCAGGACCCACCCGATCTCCTGTGTGGAAGCCTTCAAGGTGGATTGCGCAAGCACGATTGCGCCCAACACAAGTGACCCGAGCAACATCCGGTGCACGAAGTTCATGGCCATCATGCCCTGCAAGTCGGGGTCGTTCCACAAGTAGCGCAGGCCTTCGGCGATGTCGGCGCGGAGTCGCCCGAGGCCGGTACTGCCATTGGGTCCGGTTGCGGCCCGGGGTGCCTGAAGCCGGGTGGCGACCGAGACCAGGGCGATCATCGAGAAGGCGTAGGTCATCGTGTCAAACGAGTACCCATACGCCGCCCCGGCCGGGGTGGTCGCGCCGAGGCCGATGATCGTCGCGCCGAGCGCCGGGCCGAGGACCGTCGCCACCCCGTTCGACGCCTGGTTGAATGCCTGTGCCGCCGTGATCTGGGCGCGGGTTACCACCCGTGGCAGGGCCGACACCTGGGCGAGGTTCGCGAACGCCTGCGACGCCCCCTGCACCAAGGCGACCACGTAGAGTTGCGGGATCGTCAGAGCCCCGAACCACCAAGCGACTGGCACTGAACCGACGGAGATCAGTCGGGCGACATCGCACCCGATCAGGATCCGCCGACGGTCGTTGCGGTCGATGATCACTCCGGCCAGCAGGCCGATGATCAGGAACGGCAAGGTCTGGGCCGCGGCAATCAGTCCGGCATCGGCCGGCGAACCGGTCAGGGCAAGCACGAGGAGCGGCGTCGCAAGTTTGCTGACGCCCGCCCCGATGGCCGACGCCACCTGGCTTCCCCACAGGCGCACGAAGTCGGCGTTCCGGTGCAGGGGCCGGTCGTCAGGCACCACTACGGGTGAATGCGGCGGCTCGGTTGGCGGTGCCTTTACCGGGATGAGCGTCGTCATTGCGATGCCGTGGCGAGGCGGAGGCCAAAGCTGACAAAAACCGTTCCCAACAATCCCTCCTGGAAACGGCGCACATTCGGTCGACGAAGGACTGGCGCGACGAACCCCAGCGCGAAAACGTAAAGACTTAGCCAGACTATATTGACAATTGCCATGATGATGGTCAGCAGGACCGCCTGGACGATGACGAATCCGGTCGGATCGAGGTACTGCGGCAGGAACGTCAACATGAACACCGCCATCTTGGGATTGGTGATGGCGCTGACCACGCCTTGCGCGAATGGTGAGGCGCCAAGGCGTGCCGGTCCCCACCGCTGCAGCATGGTCACGAATGGCGCGGGTGCCGATGGAGCGATCTCGGCGTGCTTGGTTGCCTCGGTCGCCTCGCTGTCCAGTGGCCTTGTCACGTGCTTGCGGAATGCCTCGCGGAACGCCAGGATGCCGAGCCAGAAGAGGTAGAGGGCGCCAACGACCTTGAAGACCGTGAATGCGGTCACCGAGACCGCAAGGAGTGCCGCCACCCCGAAGACCACCGCAAAGGTGTGCGCGAACATGCCGGCTGCCGATCCCCAGGCGGTGGCGAGACCGGCGCCTGACCCGTGGATCAGCGTGTTGCGCAAGGTGAGTGCAGTGTCAGGTCCCGGGGTGACCGCAATGACAAGCGCGGCGACGAGGAAGCCGCCGAGGGTCGTCATGGTCAGCGGAAGCAGGGCGTGGACGTCCATGACAGTGGCAATCTGGATCGGCAAGGCACAACTTCGCCGGTCTTCCGGTGACGTCGGCCCAGTATACGCCGGTCCCCGGTCGCACCTCCGTCTGGTTGGGCGCCCGTCGCAGGGAAGGGGCGGGCCTGCCTGAAGAGCAGCTTGCGTAAGTTGAACTACGGACTTATACTTGCATCAGGCGACCGACGCAGGTTGCCAAAGTAACCATGGGAGGCTACACGCAATGCTGTTCACTGCTGCACGTACCCCGTTAGGCCGGCTTCGTGCCTTCGATCGCGAACTCACGGCCCGCTATGCCGATGCGATCGTCCACCGCCACTTCGATGAGGCGGCCCGGATCTACGACCGTCGTCGCGCGGCCCGCCGGGCACTCCTCACGGCCGAAGAGTTGGGCGGGGACCGCGCCCCCGTGCCTGCTGTCTAGGCCCGCCTGGGCACCAGACCGTGAACCTTCCCCGCGCCCGTCTGGCGTCGGGGGTATCCTGACCCGCGCCCCGGCGCCGATTTCCGGCCGGCCTCGGGTGCGCGGGAAAGGGTGACTGATGCCTAGGTTCTCCGTGTGTGTCGAGATGATTTTCCGGCACTTGCCCTTCATTGAACGCCTCGAGGCCACCTCCAAGTCCGGCTACGACGCCTTCGAGTTCTGGCAGTGGCAGGACAAGGACATCGGAGCCATTGC
>Ga0214923_10001458_pt1 | contig 33525 bp, 53 predicted proteins | sample LL1510_MetaG_FD_177993 | JGI IMG/M metagenome (GOLD analysis project Ga0214923, IMG submission 177993) | Freshwater microbial communities from Lake Lanier, Atlanta, Georgia, United States - LL-1510 | ecosystem: Environmental > Aquatic > Freshwater > Lake | place: USA: Georgia | collected...
CGCCGACCGCAAGGGGAAGGCGCTCTTCCTCGGCACGCCGAAGGGAACGGGAGACTTCCACAGGCTCTTCAGCGAGGCGGAAGGTGACACGACTGGCACCATGCGCGCATTCAGAATCGGGACCGTCGCGAACCCGCACATCGACCCCGACGAGGTCGAGGCCGCGCGGCGGTCGCTGCCGCCGGAGGTCTTCGCGCAGGAGTACGAGGGCATTCCCGCCGAGGACGGCGGCAACCCGTTCGGACTCGATGCGATCCGTGACTGCATCGGATCGATGTCGGATACCGCGCCAGAGTGCTGGGGAGTCGACCTCGCCAAGAGCCAGGACTACACGGTCGCCGTCGCGCTCGACAAGGACGGCGCGGTGTGCCGGCTCGAGCGATGGCAGGCACCATGGTCTGTCACGCGCGAGCGCATTGCGAAGATGCTCGGCGACAAGCCAGCGCAGATCGACTCAACGGGCGTCGGCGATCCGATCGTCGAGGACTTGCGAAAGGTCTGCCGTCGCGCGGAGGGCTTCAAGTTCACCTCGCAGAGCAAGCAGCAGCTCATGGAGGGCTTGCAAATTGCCGTGCAGGGACGCGACATCCGCTATCCCGACGGCTGGCTTCGCGCTGAACTAGAGGCTTTCGGCTACCGATACTCGGGAAGGACTGTCTCCTACGAGGCTACCACGGGTCACGACGACGGCGTGTGCGCGTTGGCGCTTGCCGTGCATGCAAGGCGGCAGAGGAAACCCCTGATTATGAAGGTCATCTGATGTCGCGATTCCTCAGTCTGTTCGGCAAGGCAGTCACCGATGCGCGCAAGTGGATGTCTTCTTCCACGCGCGTCATCAGCGGAGACACCCAGCGCCCGTCGTTCTCGAACGAAGCGGCGATCAAGCACTACAGATCGTGGATCTACGCGGCCGCGAACCTCAACGCATACGCGGTTGCGTCGCAGCCTCTGCGCCTCTATGTGCGCAACCGCAGCGCCGGCACGAAGCTCTGGAACACACGCAGGACGGATCGCCGCACCAAGTCGTATCTGTCAGGCTCGCTCGACCAGCTCCCATCGCGCTACGCGATGACGAAGGCGGCGGAGTACGGAGACGAATATGAGGTCGTCACGGACACCCATCCCGTCCTCGACCTGCTGTCGAAGGCGAACCCGTGGCAGAACGGTTTCGAGCAGACCGTCCTGCGTGTGCTGTATCTCGAATTGACGGGCAATGCGTATCTCCATCCCGTGATTGACAAGCGCCTTGGCATCCCCGTCGAGCTGTGGACGATGCCGTCTCCGTGGGTCGAGATCGTGCCCGGCAAGGAAGCATTCATCGACGGCTACCTGTACGGCGTGTCGTACGAGAAGCGCGCGTTCTTCGAGGTGGACGAGGTCATTCACTTCAAGCGCCCGAATCCGAAGGACATCTACTACGGGATGGGCAAGGTGGAGGCGGCGTGGGGCGCGGCGACGAACAACGAGTCGTTGCACGACATGGACTACCACTGGTTCGCGAACAAGGCGCGGCCCGACTACCTGCTGACGATCAAGGGAGACGCCAGCACGGAGGAGATCGAGCGGTTCGAGGCGCAGATCGACAGCAAACTTCGCGGCGCGCGGCGCACGGGCCGCTTCCTGACAGCGACCGCCGACATCGACATCAAGCCGCTGTCGTTCTCGCCGAAGGACATGATGGGCCGCGAGCAGATCGTCGAGGAGATCGCGGCGGTGTTCGGCGTGCCTGTGTCGATGCTCAAGGCGAACGACCCGAACCTCGCAAGCGCGACGGTCGGCTTCACCTCTTGGAAGGCGACCAGCGTCCTTCCGCTGATGAGGATGGACGAGGAGGTGCTGAACCAGACGCTCCTGCCGATGTTCGGCATCGAGGAAGACGCCTTCCTCGCGTACGACAACCCAGTTGTGGCCGATGAGAAGTTCGAGACGGAGAAGCGCCGCGCGTATGTCGCCGGAGGAATCCTGACGGCGAACGAGGTTCGCGAGATGGAAGGTCTCGAGGCCGTCGCCGATCCCGCCGCGTCGAAGCTGCTCATCAACGGTCAGCCGCTCGGCGGTCAGCCGCCGCAGCCTGCGGCGTCTCCGTTCGGCGGTCTGTTCGGCGCTTCAGCACCGAAGCCGCGTCAGGAGGCCGTGCCAGCGGCCAGCACATCGATCGACACCAATGAAGATCCATTCGCGCGGACGGTCGCCGAGGCCCCGGAGACGAAGTCTGTGGAGCGCAAGGACGCGCTCGGCGACTGCGTGTCCGCGAAGATCAGCACGCTCGTAGGCGAGGGATATCCTGAGGATCAGGCTATCGCGATCGCGTACTCCATGTGCCAGGGCAAGGGTCTCGAGGAGTCCATCGGCAAGGCTGCTGTCGGCGACATCGACACCAAGCCGCCTGCGTCGGTCGCCGAGAACGCCCGCCGTGCGCTCGCCGTGCGCGAGGAGAAGCCTGAGTCTCAGCGCGGCATGACCGAGATCGGCATCGCGCGCGCGCGCGACCTCGCGAACCGCGCGAACCTGAGCGAGGACACGATCCGCCGCATGGTCGCGTACTTCGAGCGGCACCAGTCCGACAAGCAGGGCGAGACATGGGACGAGCAGGGCAAGGGCTGGCAGGCGTGGAATGGCTGGGGCGGCGACGAGGGCTGGTCGTGGGCGAAGTCGAAGGTCGAGGAGTTCGACCGAGCGCGCGAGAAGAAGGCTTGCGGATGCGGATGCAAGAAGGCAAAGCCGCGCGTCTCGCAGAAGGCGCTCTGGTCTGCCGTGTTGACGAAGGCCGGCGAGAAGGACGCGGAGCGCGAGTTTGAGGCCATGACCGAGGACGAGAAGAAGATCGCGCGCGGCGTGGCTGGCGTCTTCGACCGTCAGGTCAAGGATCTCCTCGCGAGGCTTGAGGCGATCAACGGAGCGCCGACATCGTCGCTCGTCGCAGAGGCCGAGCGCCTGCTGAGGAACCGCAAGTGGAACAAGGAGCTGGCGAGCGTCCTGCGACCATATATCCAGACGGCTCTTGAGAACGGCGTGACGCTCGGACTCGACACCGTCGCCAAGGTCGCGACCACCGTCGATTTCGAGGTCGAGAAGGCCGATCTCCGCGCCTATGCGCAGTCGGAATCGGTGCGTCTGGCATCAAACGCGGCCGACTCCATCAACAGGTACACCGAGGTTCGCGTATCAGACATGCTCGGGCAGGGCATCGCGAACGGCGAGACGATCCCAGAGCTGGCCGATCGCGTGCAGGCATGGGCCGCAGACGACGAGAACGGCGGCAACATGAATGCACGGCGCGCCGTCACGATCGCGCGTACCGAGGCGAACCGCGCCACGCGCGTGGCCGAGGCAGAGGCGTGGAAGCAGACTGGCATGGTGCAGGGCAAGACATGGTTGCTCGCTCCTGACCCGTGCGAGTTCTGCGAGGCCGCTGCGGCGCGCTACGGCGAGAATGGCATCGGCCTTGGCGATTCGTTCTTCCAGAAGGACTCGACTCTGACTGGTGCCGATGGCGGCGAGATGGTGCTCGACTACGAGAACATCGACGGACCTCCGCTGCACCCGAATTGCCGCTGCTCGATGCAGCCTGTCTTTGACGACGAGATGGAAGCAATCATGCGCGATGTCGAGAAGGGGTCGGAAGAGGCGAGCGTACAGATCAGGCTCGAGGAGGGCATCAAGTGAACGCAATCAACCGCAAGGCTCTGCCGGCGAAGCTCGAGGGAACCGCCAAGGGATTCACCGCAGTAATCACCGCAGAGACGATCGACCGCGACGGAGAGGTTCTGATCCCGCAGGGAATGAACTCGAAGGAGTTCGAGCAGAATCCCGTGCTCTTCTGGAACCACGACTACTCGGAGCCTGTAGGAAAGTGCGTCGGACTGAAGCGCCGCGAGCGCGACATCGTCGGCGACTTCGCATTCGCGCAGCGTCCTGACGGCTATGCGGGCGAGTTCTTCCCAGAGGTCGCGGCTGCTCTCGTCGGTCAGGGCATCGTGAACGGCGTCAGCGTCGGCTATGTGCCGGAGGACGGCGGAACGCGCCGCGCGACCGAGGTCGACCGCAAGAAGTACGGCGGCAATGTCTCGACGATCTTCTCGCGCTGGAAGCTCCTCGAAGTCAGCCTTGCGCCGTTGCAGGCGAACCCAGAGGCGCTCATCACGGCCGTCAAAAAGGGCATCGTGTCGCCTGTCGCCGCGAAGAAGTGGTTCGGCGTCGAGGCTCCGAGGCGCGTGGTCGTGACGGTGAATGTGCCTGCGCCCTCAACTGCGAAGAAGCGCGCGCCGATTGACATCGACACCATCGTCAAGCGAGAGATCGCGAAGGCGAAGGGCGCGATCTATCTCTGACCCGGCTGATCCTACGGCGAGTCGCCTGCAAGACATCCTTGGGACGAAGAGAACAGACCGTGCATAGACGGAGATTTTCCAATGAAGACCATGAACCTCAGCGACTTCTCGGAAGTGCTGGAGAAGGCCGCGAAGCAGAAGGGCGAGGCAGGCGCGATCGCGCAGAAGGCTCTCGTCCTTGAGAACTACATGATCGTCGACGAGGCCGGAATGGCCGTCGACCCCGCTAGCCTCGATGTCGTCATCAAGGCTGCTGCCCCCGCAGCTCCCGAGACGGAAGCGGATGCCGTGAACGAAGAGGCAGTCGCCAAGTCGGTTCGCAAGAACCTCGCCGAGCAGGTGCTGTCGACCAAGTTCGCAGTCAAGGCCGAGATCGGCCGCGACTGGGAGAAGGCCCGCATGTACGGCTCTCTCAAGAACCTCAAGAGCAAGGAGACCGCGTACAAGTTCGGTCGCTGGGCGCTCGGAGCGATCGGCCATCAGAAGTCGGCCGACTGGTGCCGCTCGAACGGCATCCCGCTGATCCGCGTCAAGGGCAGCGTCGAGGGCATCAACAGCGCCGGTGGATTCGTCGTTCCCGACGAGTTCGAGTCGGAGATCATCACGCTTCGCGAGCAGTACGGCGTATTCCGCCGCAATGCGCGCATCGTGCCGATGGGATCCGATGTCAAGCGTCTCCCCAAGCGCACCTCGACCTATACCGCGTACTTCGTCGGAGAGGCTTCGGCCATCACTGAGTCGCAGCCCGTGCTCGACCAGATCCAGCTGACCGCCAAGAAGCTCGCCGTCGTGACCACGATCTCGAGCGAGCTGAACGAGGACAATGTCGTGAGCCTCGGCGACGAGTTCGCTGGCGAGACCGCATATGCGTTCTCCCTCAAGGAAGACGACTGCGGCTTCAACGGCGACGGCACCTCTTCGTTCGGCGGAATCGTCGGCCTCAACACGGCGCTCTCGAACGCGACCTTCCAGATCTCCGACGGCGCTGCGACCAACTACGCTGGCGTGACGCTCGCCGAGATCTCGGCAGGCCTCGCGAAGCTGCCGGCCTGGGCGGCGCAGCGCAACAACATCAAGATCTACTGTCCGAAGCAGGTCTTCCACGCCGTGTTCGAGCGCATTGCGGCGACCGCCGGCAACGGCGCGAGCATGACCGAGATCGCCAACAGCATGACCTCGCCGCGGTTCCTCGGATACCCCGTCGAGTTCACGCAGGTCATCTCGACGACATCGCCTGGCGCAGGCTCTGTGTTCGCGTACATCGGCGACCTCCAGCAGGGCTGCATCGTGGGCGACCGCCGTGCGCAGACGATCGCCTTCTCCGACTCGGCGCTCAATGCGTTCGAGCAGGACGAGATCGCAGTCCGCGCGACCGAGCGGTTTGACATCGTGTGCGCGAATGTCGGCAGCGCGTCGGCCTCCGGCGCTGTCATCAAGATGACGCTCTGATACCTCCCTTTCTCGGAGGGGGGCGGATGATCTCCGCTCCCCTCCGCTGCCAGAACCTCAACCGCAAGGAACCAATCCCATGCGTCAGAACTCCAAGTTTGTCCTCGCAGCAGTCAGCGCGACCAATGCGTCGAATGTCACTGCGAGCATCGACACCCTCGGCTTCTCGTTTGCCCGAATCTACTGCCTCTCGAACGGCGTCAATACGGGCCTCTCGACCACTACCGCGAACAACACGCTCGCGGAGAACGACGACAACAGCACCAACTGGACGACCATCACGGCGGCAGGCTCCGGAACCGCCTACACGGCGACCACCACCACGCAGACCACGACGCTCGCGAAGATCATCTACGAGGTGGATCTGCGCGGCCGTCGCCGCTACCTGCGTCCGACCTTCACCCTCAACGCGACGAACGAGCACATGATCGCCGTCGAGCTGAGCGAGCCGGCAGACGGCTGCACGACCGCAGCAGAGATCGGCACTGCCTTCCTTTCGCAGGTCTGATCGCACAGTCCTCTGTAGGATGGGGCGGAGGCTTCGGCCTCCGCCCCGTCTGCGGGGACATCACACTACAGAGGAGGAATCATGGCAGCAGAGGACATGATGGACTTCGGCGATGCGCTCGCGCGCGCGCCGATCGGCAAGGAACTGGATGTGGCACGGGAATGCGCCGCGAGGCTGGCCGACGGTCAGCGCGCGGCGTTCGTCGTTCCCGACTTCGACGCGGCGATGAAGGCGTACATGGACGGGAGCGGAAGCGTCGAGGACATGGCCCTTGGAAGCGGCGCATACTCGAGCCTCTGGAACCGCGAGAAGTTCAGCCGTGTCCTTGACATGGCTGGATTGCAGCGGCTCGGAGCGATCGAGCAGGATGGCGGAATGCTCTTGGCCGTCGTCCGCAGGTTCAGTCTGCCGAAGCCGAATGGACCGATGAAGGACATCCATGCCGTCATGTCCATGCCGCGCATCGCGTGGACCGACACGATGGCGGCGACGCACCTTTCGTGCGCGAAGCTCGGAATCGACTTCTTGAAGTCAACTGGAGTCTTCTGGGGACAGTGCCTTCAACGCATCATGGAGACATGTTGCGAGCAGCCGGAGCGCAAGTACATCCTGACGATCGACTTCGACTCGATCTTCGATGCAGAGGACATAGTCAGGCTTTGGCAGGTGATGGAGACTCGGCCGGACATCGACGCCCTGTTTCCGTTGCAGATCGGTCGCGACAGGAACACCGTGCTGCTGACGATGGTCGGGAAGGACGGCAAGCGCATCGGTGCGGTCGACGCGGCGGATTTCCATGCAGACGCCGTGAAGTGCGAGAGCGGTCACATGGGACTGACGCTGTTCCGAATCGACGCGATGAAGCGGATGGCGAAGCCGTGGTTCTGGTCGACGCCAGACGAGAACGGCGAATGGGGTCCGAACAAGGTCGACGACGACATCTACTTCTGGAAGAAGTGGAACGCGGCAGGAAACAATGTCGCCGTGTGTCCGCGCGTCAGGATCGGTCACCTCCAGCTCGTCGTGACATGGCCCGACGAGAATCTGAAGGTCATCAACCAGTGGACGAACGCATACAGCCGCGATGGGAGGCCCGAGCAATGCAAGACCTACTGATGTGCCTCCGCAACTGCGCGGTCTTCGTGCCAGGCTCTGGACGGCGCGAACTTCGACCGGGCACGGTCTTCAACGCCGACGAGGCGACGGCCGAAAGGCTCGTTGCCGGCGGGTACGCGAGCAGGCTGGTCGAGCCTGCGCCTCTGTTCGTGGACTCTACGCGGCCTCCTAAAGCGCCGAAGAGAGGATCAAAGAAGGAGTCCTGATGGCCGTCGCCGCTACCTCTCTCGTCACTCTCGCCGAGCTGAAGACCTTTCTCGGCATCACGGGAGGCGGCAGCGATGCGATCCTCGAGCAGTCGATCGACCGTGCGTCCGCGTGGGTCGAGCGGTACTGCGGCAGGCGCTTCACCGATGCGCGCGTACAGGAGGTCTACGACACATTCGGTCACGACCGCGTCGTGCTGAAGAGTCCTCCTGCGACCAAGGTCTACTTTGTCGGTGCGCTGAAGCAGACGGTCCTGTCGGTCTACAGCACCGGCCCGAGCGACTCGTTCGCGTCGGTCTCGACCGACTCCACATCGCTGCATCTGGTTCGCAGGGACAGCACGGGAACGGAGACGGTTACGAGCCTGTCGCTGACGACCTACGACACCACGAACGAACTTGCAACGGCGATCACGGCTACGAGCGGTTTCCGCGCGACGGCGAACCTGAATATCCCGTCGATCTACCTTGACGGCGTGGCTGGCCGCGACCTACGCATCTCGGGTTGCCTGATTCAGGGATGGGTCTACTCGCTGACCGACTACGGCGTCGACGAGGACAAGGGAATCATCTACGGCGAGACGCTTACCGGATACCAGCAGGTCATCGTCGACTATACGGGCGGCTATACGACGATCCCTGCGGATGTCGTATATGCGACCCTGATGGTCGCATCGAAGTTCTACCGCGACAGGACGCGAGACATGAGCGTCGCCAGCGAGTCGCTCGGAGGCTACTCCTACAGCCGCCGCGCGGCCGCAGAGGCGCAGCAGGAGATCCGCGACATGCTCGGCCCGTATCGGAGGATCCGATGAGCATCGAGGGCATCGTCGCGCGGTTCGGCCGTTGCCTGCATGTATTCCGCGCGACGACCGGAATCGCTACCGACGGACAGGTGACGCGGTCCTATGCGCGCGTCTTCGAGGTTCACGGATTCCTTCAGCCGCAGGGACAGACGGAGGAGGTCGCGCAGGGCAGGATGCAGGCCCGCACGGCGGGCGCGGTCTACATCGCTGGGTGCCACGACATCAGGATCGACGACGAGCTGCACGACTACTACGCGGGCGGCGTGCGCACATGGCGGGTGAATGGAGTCGTCAACCCCGGCGATCTCGGCGAGACTGGCCTTGCCCCGCACCTCAACCAGACGGTCGTCTCGGTCGTCGAGGTCGAGCCAGAGGTGACGCTATGAGCAGCGTGAGGATCGATCAGGAGAAGATCGACCGCGTCACGCGGCAGGGCATGGTGAATGGCATCCTCGCGATTCAGCTCGTCCTGTCTCGAGAGGTGAGGCGCAAGCTCTCGCAGCCGGGTACGGGACGCATCTATCGGATCGGCACTGGCAAGCGCAAGGCGAGGAACCTGCGCGAGCAAGGGCTACATCGCGCGAGTGCGCCGGGGCAGCCGCCAGCAGTCGACACGGGAAGGCTGCGCCAGTCGTGGGCCATCGGTGCAATCGGAAAGGGTGCCGTCATCAACGCGAGCCAGAAGTTCGGTCGCGGAAAGGTGCAGTCAGAGCAGAGCCTTGCATCGATCAGCTTCCAGAGCACGCCAAGGTCGATCTCGTTCGTGTACGGATCGAACCTAAGGTACGCGCGCGCGCTCGAATACGGGTCTCGACGAAACCTGCTGCCGCGACCGTATGTCAGGCCGTCGATCAGAGGCGTCGAGCCGCAGGCATCGAAGATCATGCAGCTCTGGGTACGCCGCGCGTTTGCGGAGGCTGGGACGAAATGAAGCCGATTCTCGATGCGATCAAGACCCGTCTCTACGCGACCTCGACGCTCACGGCCGCGCTCGGCAGCCGCATCTACCTCGATCAGGCTCCGCCCAACGAGTCGCTTCCGCTGCTCGTCTACGGCATGAACGGGACGGCGACGGTGACGCGGATGATGGGCGGCGTCAGCCGCTACGAGATCACGGTCGAGTTCACCTTTCAGTACGCGAACGCCGGCACGACTGCGATCCACACGGCATCCGAGGCGCTCGAGACGGCCTTCGCGACATCGATGACGGCGACGGGCTTCGACCGCGTGACGGCGATCAAGGCGTCAGGCGGCGTGCCGTCATTCTCCGACGATGCTTGGTCGATGACGGACACATACCGCGTCATCGCGCACGACACCTGAGGAACTACACATGCCAATCAACACCTATTGCATCGGCAACGACGGAGCGGTGACGCAGCCAAGCGGCGGCGATGTCATCAAGGTCAAGACATTTGCTGCAACGCTCCAGCGCACCGAGAGCGACCTGACGGGATTCGGCGACACGGGAAAGCGCCGCCGCGTCGGCCTGCTCGACCTGACCGGCTCGCTCAACGGCGTTCCCGCCGTCGATACTGCCGCCAGCACCACGACCGCGTCGTTTTGGACCGCGACATCCACGGCCGCGCTGACGCTGACGATCTACGACGGTGCCGCAGCAGCCGACGCGAAGATCGCCGCCAACTGCATCTTCAACAACTTCGCCTTCAATGTCGACAAGAACGGCGACAGCACGATCACCTGCAACTTCTCGAACGGCGACGGCACCGCTCCCGTCGTGACATGGCTCGTCTGAGGACAGCATGAGACCAGCAAATACAGAGGACATCGTGATGGCCTTCGGCGGGCCGTCCGACAACGACTGGATCGTGACCATCGTGCAGGTCGACGGCCGCACATGGTCGCGACGCATCAATCCCGGCACGGTCTCGGAAGAGGCAGCGCTGGGATTCGCGCTTGCGGCGAGCGGCGTCAGGCCGCATGAGGTCGACATCTGGCGCATCAGGCGCGCGGGAGACCGCAAGATCGTCATCGATGATCCGTTCGCCGCGCTTCTCAAGAGGAGGCATGGATGATCCGTGTGGCACCGTGGGAGGTCGCAGGCGTCACCGTGCGCCCGCTGACCGTCAGACAGCGCATCGGCCTGAGCGAGGCTCTGGCGTCTCGCAGGGCCAAGGACGCGGCCGAGGATGCCATCGCCTGCGGGATGTCCCGCGACGAGGCCATGAAGGCCGCATCGAAGGCACGCGAGGACGCGCGGGTGTCGAGCGCGATCGTTCTGGAGGCGTTCACGCCGGCAGGTTCGATGGCAGTCCTCGATGTCGCGGCAGGCGTCGACGGTGCGTCGAGGCTGGCCGCATCGCTCGACCTCGCTGCGCTGTCGAATCTCGCCTGCGAGTGTCTCGGGATCGACATCGAGGCGGCGGCCGAGACGGCCGCGCGGTCTCAGGGAAAAGTGGAGGCCGCATCGGACCCGAGCGGAAGCGGGACTGGTTCGGCCACGCACAGCTGATCGCGAAGATCGCGCCGGGACTCGGAAATCCGCTCGACCTTCCGTGCGCCGAGTTCGACGAGCATCTCCGCATCGCAGCGAACGAGCGCAGCGATAGTGCCGATGATGACTGGGCGCGCAGGTATGTAGAGCAGCAGCGATGAACGCAGGCGAGATCAACATCGCAGTGACGGCGTCGATGGACAGGTTCCAGGCGACGATGAATGCCGTCAAGGCCGAGTCGCAGCAGACTGCCTCGCAAGCAGGAGGCTTCTTCAAGAACAAGTTTTTTTCCGAACTCGGAGCGAAGCAGGGCAACAAGATCGGAGAGATGCTTGGGGCTGCGGTCGGGATCGGAATGGCCGATCAGATGGTCCGCAAGATCGCCGATGCGATGAAGAATGACAAGAGCATCGGAGAGGCGATGCTGGAATCGATTCGTGCGCTTCCGCTCGTCGGAAGCATGTTCTCTCTCGGCGAGGCGCTCGAAGCCAGGATGAGCGGGCGGATGCAGGACGAGGCCGAGGAACGCGCGGCCAATCAGGCTGCCCGCGAGCTTCAGGCCCAGTACGAGAAGGAAGACGAGGAGCGGCGCAAGCGCATCGCAGACCGCGAGAAGGAAGTCGAGGACTCGAAGAAGAATCAGGTGTCGCTGGAGCGTCAGATCGCGGACATCGCGATGGCGCGCGAGATCGCTTCGCTTGAGGCCGTCGGAGACAAGGATCTTGTCGCGCGCCTGAACGCCGAGAAGTCGCTCGTCGATGCGCGCCGCAAGTTCGAGGACGACTTCAACAAGGCCAAGACCGTCGAGGAGCAGAAGCTCCTCTATGCGCGGCACGACCTTGAGAAGAAGCTGATCTCGGACACGCTCGAAGCGCAGCTCGATGCCATCGCAGAGGACGCTCAGAAGAAGCAGCAGGAGGACAAGAAGCGCGCTGCCGCGCTTGCAGAGCAGGTCGACGAGGAGCGCAAGAAGGCGATGGAGGACCGCGACACGCTGCTCCAGCAGGGCGTGCAGAGCGCCTCTACCGGAATCGGTGCCTACAGGTTCGACGCCTATCCGGCGACCATGAAGAAGACGATCGATGAGAACATGCTTCGCACGCTGCGCGAGATCAGCGCGAAGCTCACTGGCGGCGTTACCGCAGGATTCGCCTGATGCCGAGCTGCATTGAACTCAGCGAGACGAGGTCGAGCGCGACGAACTCGAACGGGAAGGTCAGCGCATCGCGGCGCTTCGCCGTCTGGGACGACTCGACTCCAATCACGACTCCGTCGACGATCCGCGATCTGTTCGGCACGACCGTAGGATCGACGGCGCTGCCAGATGTCGGCGAGATCTTCCCAGGCGAGATAGATGTATTCTGCGTGTCGTACGCGATCAAGCTGGTGCAGGAGTCGCGCAACCTATGGAATGTCGACTTCCAGTACGAGTCGAGCGAATTCGAGCCGTCATCCGAGAAGAAGCCTGACGAGCCGGGATATGTCGAGTTCACGACGAACCACACGGCTGAATTCCGCGATGCATGGCGCGTGGCTCCCGGCCTTGTGTTTCCCTCGCAGGGCGATGCAGGGATGAACAACGAATGCGGCGGGCAGAAGTTCGACACGGCCGGCGAGCCGCTGTCGATCATGCGGAAGTTCACGACGCTCGAAGTCACCGAGACGGTCCTGCTGTCGACGCTCGTCTACCGGCTGTCGCTCATCAACGCCGCGCGTGGCGCGCGAAACAACGACAACTTCTACGGCGGAGCGCCAGGCACCTTCCTCTATCTCGGCGGGCAGTCCTCGCGCATCTCGATCAGCGCGGCACGCCTGACGCATAGGTTCCTGCACGACGACTGGTACCACATGATCCAGTCTCCATCACGCGGCCCAGACGGTCGCATCGCGCTGATGTCGATGCAGGACGGACGCCGCGTGGCTGAATCCGTCTACTGGCGGCAGCCGTTCCCGAGCAAGGTCTCATTCCAGTCGATCAGCGAGAACTTCTAATGGCAAACGAAATCACGGTCACGATGAGGATCAATGTCGCGAACGGATCTCTCCGTCACCGCGAGGAACCCGGCCCGATTCAGGTCAACCAGAGCGGCACCACGGCGGCAGGCGGATCGCAGTCGATCCCGACGACCGCTGCCGGCACGGCAGTATCGGTCGGCAGCGTGTCCACGCTCGGATACGCGTACTTCCGCAATGTCGACACGACGAACTTCGTCGAGATCGGCGTTCAGGTCGGCGGCACCTTCTATCCGCTCATGCGGCTGAACGCAGGCGAGGCCGCGATCACGCGTCTGTCGCAGAGCGCGACGGTCTACGCGCGCGCCAACAATCTTGCCGTGAATCTCCAGTACTACATCCTCTCGAACTGATGTCGCTTCCTCGCTTCAACTCGGGAGAACTCGGAAAGTTGCGGTTCGATCATCTGAATCAGGTGTTCGACGCGGTTGAGGGCGGTACTCCGATCCGTCCTCCGAGCATGATCGAGCCTGACGGAGATATCATCGTCGCGCAGCTCGGGACGAGCCGAACGATCTTCAACGAGGCGACGCAGGTCGTGCGCGGCTACGAGTTCTCGTGGCGCGAGATCTATGTCGACGCGACCGACAGGATCAGCACCACGCCGAACGGAAGGTCTTCGAGCGGCCAAGGAGCATCGGGCAACTCAGATCCATACGCGGTTCCGGCGCGTTACTACAAGTCGCTTCTTGCGGGCATCGATCCCGAGGCACAGAAGCCGTTCACGGAAGGCACCGTTGTCGCGCTGAAGCAGGTCACATTCGAGAACGGCAAGCGCGGATGCCTCATCATCGGAGGCAGCGAGGAGCGCACTGCGTTCCACATGGTGCTCGACCATGTGCAGATCGCGAGGTCTTACTCAGCGCAGGACGGAGTGAGATACTACGAGGACCGCTGGCTGTACCGTGGATGGCGGTATGTCCTGTCGAGCTTCACGATTCCGGGCAGCAACTATGCGAGCTATGGATGGACGCAGGTGCCAGGGCAGAATCAGGAATTCCCGCCGCTGTTCTTCAACAGCATCGAATGGGTCGACGACACCAGCACCGTCATCTCGACGGGGTCGCCGAAGCGCGGAACCGATGTCGAGCGCAAGCCGCTGCGGAGCGGCCTGATCGTCGCGGTCCACAAGGATCCGCTCGGCGCGTTCAACTTCTGCTGCGTGCCGAACGGATATCAGATCAACTGCAACCAGTAGAGGAGCAACGATGGCAGAGCCAACGAGCCTGAACGCGATCGATGCGGCGGCAGCCGTCGCGCAGACGGCAGCACCGTCGCGCGAGACATACGCGGAGTACATGACGCGCGCCATGAGCGGGCAGCAGGCCGGCCCCGTGCGGGTCGGACCATACGCTGGTCCGATGTCTCCGAACATGCCGATCCCGCAACAGCGCGACACGCGCAGCTCGAAGCAGCGCCGTCTCGCGCGCGCGGCGGCAAAGACAGGCGATACGATCCTCTACGAGGCACCCGCCGACAGGCCCGCGATCGTCATGGGCATCTGGATCTGCTCGAGCCACAACAACGCGGTCGCGATCAGGCTGTACCACACAGAGCCGGGCGAATCGCCGGCTGTGTCCAATGCCCTGCTGCATGGTTACTCGCTTGCCGCGAACACCACGGTCCTCTACTCGCAGATCCAAGTGATGATGCAGCCAGGAGACAGGCTGTGGATCCGTGCGGCGACGGCGGATGTGGTCGCATTCACGGTGTACGGTATCGAGCCGTGAGCGCCTTTGAGATCGGACACCTCTGCTGCTGCCGTGGTGGAGACGGAGGCGGACCACCCGGTGTCCCGTGCGCCGAACTGCTCCAGTGTCCGACTCCGAAGATCGTGACGATCACATATGAGGAGATATCGTGGGACAGCAACGGCAGCTCGTCGATCTATAGGTCGACATGCACAGGTCCGGTCAACGGCATAGGAGTAAGGACAGAGTACTTCAACGCGACCCAGTATGTGCGCTACTTCAATGTGGGGACCGATTGGTACTACTACTGCGAGTATCCGCCATCTGATCCAAGGGAATATGGATGCTCGTACTGCATGAGCGTTCTATTCGGCTGCGACCTTCCATGCTCCTATCTCGAACTGTCATATCAGTACGAGAATACGACTCAGGAAAGCACGGTCTGCGCGAACTCCTGGTGCCAGGGTAGCGGACCGCTTGGTACCGATCCTCCGTTCCGATTCTGCTTTCCCGCGTGCAGGGTAGTCACTGGATCATCTGGGAATCAGTTGATCGAGGTCTACACGAACTGCGTCCCATCGGATTGCCCGCATCCGTATGAGGACTCCAATGCCACGGTGACCACGACTGGGTATCAGCCGGGTGGCACGGCCGAGAGCATCTGTGTTTGCGTTCCGCTGGCAGGTGGACCGAATCAGGTGATCGCCAGCCGCATGTGCGAGGATCCCGGTCTGACCTATGGAACCACGGCAACCATGTCCATCACCTACACCTAAGATCGCGCTCTGCATCTACAGGATGCGCGAGACGGTCTGCGGACATCCGACGGTGTACGGAGACACAGACGACGCTCGTTGCGCCACCTGCGATCATCACATCGGCAGGCCGCGCGGGCTCGGCGATGTGGTCCACGGGATCGCAGAGGCTACCGGCATCGGACCTGCGACTCGGATGCTCGTCGGCGACTGCGGCTGCGCGAAGCGCCGAGCCGCGCTGAATGCTGCGGTCCCGTTCACCGATAAGGAACGACATGGCACTGACCTATGACGGAACCGGAGGTCTCTTCACGAGGCTCGGCAAGCTCATCTACACGATGGACTTGATCCGCACGCACCAGTCGAACATGAAGTCCCGCATGTCCGATGTCGCGGGCGCTTACTCGAGCGCCGACATGTACATGGTCTCCGACTACATGACGAACGCAGAGCGCCGGATTCAGGAGATGGGTTCGATGCTGCTTGACATTCAGGCAGCCTGTGAGAAGACGCTCGTCGAGATGTGCTGGACCGAAGCGACGAGCAGCACGACGAAGACCAACACGATGCGGACGAAGACGCTCGGCGACGCTCTCGTCTGGCTCATCAGGGAGATGCGTGCGGATTCCGAGTCGATCGACGGAAACACGATCACCAAGTCAAGCGCGACATTCGGCGCGTCGAATGTCGGAGCTGGCAACTCATTCACCTACCTCAACAAGACTCCGAATGTGCTGCTCGGAGGGATGCAGGACTGGCAGAATGTTCGCGAGGAGGCGATCGAGTGCCGCGTGATTCAGGACTCCGTCTCTGGCGGTCTACAGCCGGGTAGCGAGATCTGGAGCGTGCGCGGTCAACCCGCGTACCCTGGCCTCGACTACAGGTTCCCGAGGGGCAGCGGCGTCAACATCATGATCGCGACGATGTGCGCGTCGGTCGATGCCGGCTGCCGAGGCCAGAACATCCTGACCAACAGCGACTTCGAGGATCAGACCACGAACCTGCCCGACCAGTGGACGGTGTCGAGCGGCACGGCAGGGACCCACTTCACGACGGAGACGGGAACCTACATGCGCGGCGCAAAGAGCCTCAAGCTCGCGGCCGGCACTGGCGGAACATTCTCGATCAGGCAGCGCATCGGCGCTGCGTCGGGAACCGTTGGACGCATTGTTCCTGATCGACCGTACCTCATGTCGTTCGCCTACAAGATCGATGCAGGATGCACTGGCGTGGTGCGCATGTGCGTGAAGGATGCATCTGGCAACATCATCGATAGCGGCGGGTTCACCCAGTCGTACACGCTGAACGGCGGATCGACATCGTGGGTCAATGTCGTGCAGAGCTTCCGAGCGCCGATCAATGTTCCGAGCGAGATCTATCTGCACCTAGAGACCACCACGACGATCGCGACGGCGGCCGCGTACATTGACGAACTCATACTTGCCGAGATGACTCCGATCGGCTTCGGAGGTCCTGCGATCGGCATCGTCGCCGGATCGACAGACCTGCGCGTCGATGACAAGCTGACCTTCTACTTTGAAAACAACAAGGCAGGGTTGTTTGCGATTGCGCTGGATCGCCTGTTCGACATGTACGGCCGTGGTCTTCAACTGCCGAGCAACTGGTCAGGCACGGAGACGATCGATGACGCGCTGATTGTTTGACGCGATGAGGTGCGCGATTATAGTTCCGCGCGCCTGACCGACGAGGAACCTGAGTTCATCGTCGTCTGCTTCGTCGAGCGCGATGGTGTAGAGGTCGAGGCACCGCCATGAGATCTCCGTCACCGAGATGCATGACGATGCCTCGCGCGTGACGCGCGCGGCGCGCAGCTCGACGAGAACCCGATGTACATGCTCTCGGACTCGCCTCGCCCGCAGTTTGGCGGGGATGGCATTTTTGCTCCGCATGTCAGAAAAAGTGTAGACGATTTCCGAGTCGGTCGATAGAGTGGTCGCAGGGACAGATCGTCCCTCCCCTCGAGCGTGGTGCTCGGGGCGAATCAGAGGAGGCTTCCATGCCTGACTGGGATCTGACGCCGCTCGTATTCGCGGCCATGTTCATCGTTCCTCTCGCACTCGCATCGATGATGGGAGGTGGCTCCGATGAGTGACCTCACCATCCGATCTGACTCGGCTCCGCAGCTCGACCCGATGAAGGTCGCGCAGGTGTTCCGCGCGTCCGGCATGTTCCCAGACATCCAGTCCGAAGCGCAGGCCGCGACCAAGATCATCATTGGTCGCGGTCTCGGCCTGACCGACTTCGACGCGATGAGCGGCCTGCACATCATCAAGGGGAAGGCTGTCTTGGCTGCGAACCTGATGGCCGCTGCCATCAAGCGCGCCGGCAAGTACGACTACCGCTCGTGCGTCAACGACGATGAGGCTCGGATCGAGTTCCGTCAGCGCACCCACGACGGAAAATGGGAGACGATCGGCATCACCTCCTTCACGATGGAAGACGCGAAGCGCGCGAACCTCGGCGGCGACAACTGGCGGAAGTACCCGAAGGCCATGCTCTTCGCCCGTGCGATCTCGAGCGGTTACAAGCAGCACTGTCCCGACGCGCTCGGAGCGGCTCCCGTCTATGTCGAGGCGCACGGAGAGTCTGAGATTCCCGACGAGCCGAAGCCCGATCCGAAGGCGAAGGCGCTGAGTCCTGCCGCCATGCGGTCGCTGTCGCCGGCAGAGCGCAAGGCCGAGACGGAGCGGCTGCTGGCGTCGACCCGCGAGGAGTTCGACGGGTTGGTCGCTCCGAGCGACGAGTTCACTATCCCTGCCGCTGCGCGGATTGCGTCAGTGAAGACCAAGTCGGGCGAGGTCTGGCGCGTCGACATCGAAGGACGGGATCCGATTGCCGTCAGGGAGCCATCCATCGCCAGTGCGATCGAGGCCAATCTCGCATTCTCCGAGCCGACCTACTGCCGGCTGACACACGACGGCAAGCGCGACATCGTGACCGAGATCGTCAAGGCTCCGAAGGAGGTGACGGCATGACGCGGCTCGAGGAACCCGGCACGCAGTCGATGCGCGCGCAGCTCGACATCGAGCAGGAGGATCCCAGGATCTTTCGGCCCGTCACCCTGCGCGAGGCGCTGCGCGTAGCCCGTCTCGTCAGGGACGACGAGACGCTTCCTCCTCCTGTCAGGCGTCTGGCCGAGGTTGGTCTTGTCCGTGACCTGATGCCAGGTCACCTGACGCCGAGACGGTCGGATCACGGATTCACGCTCGGCCTGACGCCGAGGACGATCAGCCGTCGATCGGTACGATGGTCTGGCATTGATCCGAGCCTGCGCGCAACTCTGGTGCAGGTGACAATGCGCGCGATCATCGCGGAGCGCGCGGCCGCGCTACGATAGACTCACTGATATCCCCCATGTGGCGGCGCGTCGGCTTCGGCTGGCGCGCCGCTTTCGTTCGTTTCGCTCGTCGGCCGCATCGTCGATCTGCCGCAGGAATGCCAGCGCCGCGTCCATGATCCCCTCTAGATCGCTCGTCATGGTGCCTCCTGAGTCGCCGCCTCATCGGACAGACGCGGCGGGAGATCCGCCTCGCTCAAATGCATATGCATCGATCTGCTGAATTTTTGAAGATCGGCGCAATTTGGCCGTTGACAGTTCGCGGCCCCTCCCCCTAAAACCCCCTCCCAGCAGTTGGCGCTCAGGTCGCGTGGCGCGATCTCGAATCAGGCACAGCGCAGTCGGATTGCCATCTGTCCCTCCGATGCGCATCAGATCATCAGTGATGATCTAGATCTACAGAGGGTACATGGAACGGGAACAAATCGTACTAGTACGAACGCGCGCGCGCGAGCTGTTCAAAGGCGGCGATTTCGACCATGAAGAGATCATGCATCTCTGGATGCGCCGCATGGCCTCGCGCGAGTACACGCTCGAGCGCGCGATGCGGGCGCTCGACCAGTACGCAGTCCGGCACGGCGGCAGCAAGGGCCGATTCATCGTCGGTCAGTTCATGCGGTTCGTGGACGCCGAATCGCGCGAGGATCCGCGCACCGTGCTAGTCGATCGTGCCGCGCTGCGTCGCGATGCCGAGTTGAAGCTCGCGCGTCAGGCAGATCAGGATGCCGCGACGGCAGAGGCCATCGAGGCCGACAGGCGCGTCGTGCTCGATGCCGACCCAGCGGTCGTCCATCAGATCATCAATGATCTGATTTCGTGGGGCGCACCTCCGCTCCGAGTCGCGCCGTCGTCTCTGCCGCGACCCTGGCGGATGGCGGTCGCTGACATCCTGCTCGACCGCATCCGAGCCGCCCCTACGGAGGCTGGCTACTACGAGCAGGTCCGAGACGATACGGGGGCATGGGCCGACGACCCGTCTCGGCCGCTGCGACCGCTCCCCGCGCGTGAGTGGTGGCGGCTGTACGGGGCGGCAGGGCTTGCCGCGCGCGGCGTCCTAGGCGTGGCGTAGGGTCTTGGTGGGGGTCGGCGCTCGGACGGCTCAGACGGCCGTATAGGCGGTTTGCATATGCAAGGTCCGTGATAACGGAAATCTTATACAGAATCGCCAAATATTCAAGGCATCTACTAGATCTGGCCGAATCTAGATGTATAGTGATCGTGTCGCGTCGGGACGATGAATCTCTCTCGCGCGCGTTGCGCGAGTACGCCAGCGCCGTCGCCGTCGGTTCCATGTTGCCGCCGGCGGCGGCGATGACGCACAACCAAACACAGAGGACATCATGCCAACCATCTATGACATCTCAGAGGACATGGCGGCGCTCGACGCGCTGCTAGCGGAGACGGGCGGCGAGATCACGCCTGAGGCCGAGGCCGCGTTCGCGGCGTTCGAGGCCGAACTCGCCGCGAACCTGCACAGCAAGACCGACGCGTACTGCGCGCTCATCGCGGAGATCGACGCCAGGGCGGCGGCGCGCAAGGCCGAGGCCAAGCGCCTCGCCGACCGCGCGAAGACGGACGAACGCACGGCCGACGCGCTGCGCGAACGCCTCCGATTCGTGTGGGAGACGCGCAAGCTCGGCAAGGTCGAGACCGATCGATTCACGGTCAGCCTCGCCAAGAACGGCGGGAAGGCTCCGCTCGACATCCGCTGCGGCGTCGAAGACCTGCCGTCGTGGGCTGTCAAGACCGAGACCATCGCCAGCGCCGACAAGGACGCGATCCGCGCGCGGCTTGAGGCCGGCGAGGCGCTGCCGTTCGCCTCGCTCATGGAGCGCGGGACGAGGATCAGCATCCGATGAGTACTCGCCCCTACTACAGCCAGAGCGTCAGGCTCGGCATCCGTTCGATCATCTACCGTGTCGTGCCGCAGACCGAAGACGAGATCGCCGCGATCAGGTACCTGACGCGGCGCGCCGCAGCCTATGACCATGCTGCTAGGATGCGTTTGAGCGCGCATGGATGCGCGAAGGCCGGCGCGTTCCCTGATTCCGCGTCGGCCGTGCCTGTCGCGCCGGCGAAAGCCGACGCGACGGATTCGAGCGGAGGTGCGGCATGACGCAGAAGCTCGCCGCGAAGCGAGTCGCTCCAGCAGACGACGAGGTGCTGACGACATTCGCGCGCACGATGCGCGAGGGCGACACTATCTGGCTGCTCGACCGCACGGGCGTTCCTCTCGGCCGCATCCACATCGAGCGCGCGCGCAACGGACGCGCTCGGGTCGCGCTTACCGCGCGGCGCTGGATCCGCATTGCGCGCATGGAGGATCAGGATGGATGACAGAAGGATCCGCAATGACCGCATGGCGATGGTCGCCATCGGAATCAGCATCGCCCTGAACCTGTATCTCATCGGATACATCATGGGCAGGATGGGCTAACTGCGGCAGTAGCCGCGATGAATCAGGCATGAAGAAGGTTCTGGTCACGCCGGACATGGCAAGGGAATGGCTCGAGAGCCAAGGAACGAACAGGAAGCCGGCTCCGACAGTCATCGCGAGCTACGCGCGCGCCATGAGCGACGGCGTGTGGATCGCAGACCCCGCGCTTCCAATCTGGTTTGATGATGACGGGTCGCTGATCGACGGACAGCATCGCCTCCATGCCGTCGTCAAGAACGGAAATCCTGTCGAGTTCTACGCGGCTCGGACGACGCGAGAGATCATGGACTTGGTCTGCAACAACAAGTCACGAACCCTATCGGAACGGCTAATCATGACCCACTCCTACGGGAGCGGTGACGCGAAGGCCATCGCCGCCGTTGGTACGCTGCTCTGCGACCGCATGGAGGGGATGCTTCGCGTCAATGCGAAGCGTCAGGGACACGGCAACAAGAAGCGACGGACTGACGAGCTGTTCGCGGCGTTCAAGTGGGCGAACGCCGATCCCATTCAGCTGACGGGCGCTGCGCGCGCGATATACGACATGCAGCCCGCTCGATACCGGCTTCTGACTCCCGCCATCGTGGCGTACACGCTCGTCCAAGATGCTCCAGGCGTCGTCGATTTCCTTCATGAATGCTGCATGGACGAGCATCCGAGCCGCCGCATGTCGGTTGTCTCGCTGCGCCGGCAACTTGGGAACTCAGACTACGGAACGACCGTGAAGCTCGCGATGGTCGCTCGCGCCTACAACGACGATTCGCTGCGTCATTTCAAGCTGACGACATTCGTCCATGATATGCGAGGCGGAATCTTCGAGGGGAGGAACGATGGCGACATGGACTGACTACATCGTTCTCGGCAGCGCCGTCGCGATGCTCGGACTGGCGATCATGTACGCGAGGCGCGTCGTGTGGCAGCTCGACGAGCGCGACCACGACGCGCAGAAGGAGGAGCGATGAACGACATCGATTACGATCTCGTCAGGACACTTCGGACTTGGTCCGAGGATGCAAATCAGCAAGGAGTCTTTTGCGTTGAGCGAGGGCTTCGTGATGCGGCTGACGAGATCGAACGGCTGCGCGCGCGCGTTGCGGAACTCGAGGACATCATCGCCGGGAGGAAGCCGATCATCGACGGAGGTGTCGAATGAAGGAGTACGGCACGCCATCGCGCGTCGACTTCGGCGCGCTCGACCTGTTCGCGGCTGCGACGAGAGCCAGGGCGAACGATCCGAGTACGAGCCGCTCCGCCGCGCAGAGCCTCGACACGCGCACGATCCTCGCGCAGTTGGCGCGGGCGTACCGCGATGCCGGCGCAGCGGGACTGACAGACGAGGAGGCCGGAGAGCGCGTCGGAAAGGTCGGCGCGTGGAAGAGATGCGCAGACCTGCGCAGGCTTGGAATGATCGCGCCCGATGGTCGGACGCGAACAGGGATCAGCGGACGCGAGCAGCGCGTCTGCACATGGAGGAACGCATGAACACGCTCAGAGACAACGCAGAAAGGCTTGTGACGCGGCTCCACATCGAGGGTCGCAAGGACGACGCAGACACGGTATCTGCGCTAATCCGCGACATGCAGACCCGTGACGCAGATGCGCGCCACTGGATCGCCCAGTGGAATCAGGTGCGCGTGGAACTGGAAGACCTCAAGGCGCTGCGGCGGCGTCAGATCGAGACGGAGGAGGTGGCCGACACCACCAACACCAACGACATCGACGCGCTTATGAAGGTATTGGATCCGAATTCCGGCAAGCGTCCTACTTGGGATAACTGGGAGGTCGTGATCTTTGCTGCGGACGCCATCCGCCACCACGCCGCGCTAAGCGCGCTCGTCGCGGAGCGGGACGCGCTGCGGAGGAACACGACAGAACTGGAATCGGAACTCACGGCATCCGCACAGCGTGTGTCCGACCTGATCGCGGAGAAGTGGCGATTGCAAGATCGAATCAAGGAACTTGAGGCGCAGCCACCCGCCGACCGCGACCGCAACATGCGCGAGCGGCTGGTGTGCGCGATCTGGCCTGTGCTCATCCAGCAATGGCGCGAGTACAAGGACGCCATCGACCCGCGAGGATGTGCGAGGGATGATGCTCTTGAAGAGGCCGACAAGATGCTCGCCGCGATGCGGAAGGGGGACGAATGCAATCGCTGACACCACAGACACCGATCAGGTCGTGGGCCGTCATGTCGCGTCTTGACGGAGGCCAGCGCTGGGAGATCGAGCACGCCAAGAATGCTTCGGTCACGACGCTGGCGGAACTTGCGGCGTGGGGTAGACCAAAGCAGGGACAATGGCGGGGCTTCGGTGCGACGAAGCTCGCGCAATGGACTGCGATCCTGCATGAGGCCGGACTGGAGTGGCAGGGGATGGCCCCCGTGTATCCACGAGGGAATCCCATGTACTGCAATGTCACCCCGCTGACCGAGATCGACCGCCTCCGCGCCGAGGTCGCCCAGCTGGACGCCGCGCGCGACGCGCTAAAGGCCGAGCTGGAGAGGCTCGAATATGCACTAAGCCACGCGCTGATGCGTATGGACGGTGCGTGGGTCACCACGGGCGATGCGACGCGCGAGATCGAGCGCCTCCGCGCCGAGGTCGCCGCGCTCAACGCCGACCTCGTCGTGATGTGGGCGCGGCGCGAGGCGATGCTAATCGACCTTGAGGAGAAGACCTCCGAGCGCGACGAGGCGCGGCAAAACGCTGACGCGATGCTCAAAACGATTATGGAGGCGAATTCGATCATCAAAACGCGCACCGCCGAGCGCGACGAGGCGCGGCGGGAAATCTGCGACAGGATTGCAGCCTACGCGCAATCGATGAATGCGAAGCAGTTTGCCAAGGAACGCGGATGGGACTGCTTCGAGAAGGAGGATGTGTAACCATGAGCAGCGATTTCAAGAACTGGTGGGACGACTACGGCAGCGGGCTGATACGGCACACAAACCACGACCACGAACAACATGCCGAGCGCGTCGCGGCTCACGCATGGGAACACCGCGACTACCGCGAGGCAATGATGCGAGGCGAGATTGCTACGCTCAAGATCAAGAACGACAACCTCCGCGCCGAGATCGCCGCGCTCAAGGCCGAGCGCGATGCGCTCAAGGCCGAGGCCGATCCGCTCGCGGAGATGTGGCGGGAACTCTCGGAGTACCAGCCGCAAGCGGACGCTGACGGACACGGCAAATCGTGGCGCACGATGTGCGAGGAGCGGACGCAAGAGGCTGCGTGCGCGGCGGCAGAACAGGCATATGCAACGGAGGCGCATGGAGAGGCTGCGGCATGGGCGGCAGTCGATGCGGCTGCGGCGTGGGGAGAGTTGGCAGCGGCGGCGGTCGCTTCCATCGCCTCGATCCGCCGTGCGAAGGGGGTGAAGCCGTGAGCGACACCAATGACATCGTGACTAATCTGCGAAGCGCGTCTCGCTTTGACTGTGCTGGAGGTCTAGTTGAGCGAGCCGCCGACGAGATCGACCGCCTCCGCGCCGAGGTCAACGACCTTTTTGCCGCGGTCGCCGCGCTCAAGGCCGAGGTCGCGCAGCGCACCGCCGAGCGCGACGAGGCGCGGCGGGAGTTGTGTCTCCTCCGCGCACCATCGACGCAGTTGAGCGACATCGCGGCCTACGCGATCAGACGGAACTGGGACTGCTGCGACGCGCCGCACGCGAACACGACCGATGTTGGCGTGCAGAACGGAGGTGCGTGATGTGGCTATGCGGACTAGACGCGGACGACCAGCCGACCGCGATCAACATTGCAACCTGCCAGTCCATCGTCCTCGTGTCCGATGAGATTGGTGATTTCCTGCTCGTCGAGTGGAGCGACAGCGAGGTGAGCCAGACGGTACAGGCGAGAGGTGCGACCACCTGCGATGCGGCGATGCTTATTCCCGTGATGGACCACCTGAAGGAGCGCAAGCCATGAGCGAACGCGAACGCCTCCTCCTTGACGCCGCCGCCGCCACCCGCGAGCGCGGCGCGTCCTACGGCTCACCGCGCGACCACTTCGCCCGCACGGTCGGCGCGATCAACGCGATCTTCGCGCACAAGCTTTGCGAGCCGCTCACGCCTGCCGATTGGGGGATGTTCATGGTCCTCGACAAGCTGGCGCGGGAGCAGCACGCTCCGAAGCGCGACAACATGATCGACGCCGCCGGATACGCCGCGTGTGTTGCGGAGATCCGCAGCGAGACGGAGGCGTTCAACGCATCGTGGGACAACGCGAGAAAGGCCAGCAATGAGACCTGTGCATGACGAGGAGATGATCGCGGAGGCCGTGCAGTTCGCCGACCAGCTCGACTGCATCGCGCCCGAAGCCGTAGACTCGGACACCGTCAGGGTTCCCGTCGCCACGATAAGGGCGGCGGCCAGGTTCCTTAGATCTGTGATAAGGGACGCAGAGGAGCAGGCAGCACAGGCGCGCGCCGCTCACGACTGCGTCGTCGCGGCAGACCGAATCATTCAGCGCCTTGAAGAGAGGAACGCCACATGAGATCAATGCTCAAGTACACCTGCTACACATTCACGGCCATCGGGATCCTGTGCACCATCGTCGGATGCCTGACATCCGACGCTGGTGCCATCGATGCCGGCGTAAAGATCACCGTTCTCTTCGGTATCCTCTCTGGGCTGCTCCATGTGAAGCGCCTGTTCTAGCTCTCACGCATTCACCTCGGCGGCGGCTTCGACCACAGACGGAGCCGCCGCTTTTCATTTCGTGTCCGTGCCGATAGATGCGTCATGCAGAGGCTGCGAATCGTCCTGCCGCTACCGTCGCCGCACCTGTCGCCTAACGCTCGTGTCCACTGGGGCGTCAAGAGCCGCGCCATCAAGGCATACCGCGCACTCGCGGCATGGAACGCATCCCAGCAATGGAGCGATCAGCAGCCCCCGATGGCGGAAGCCGACATCGTCGCGACATTCCGTTTCAGGGACCGCCGGCGGCGCGACAGGGACAACCTGCTGGCGATGCTCAAGGCCGCGTTCGACGGCATCGCCGATGCCGGCGTAGTCGAGGACGATTCTTCGTTCCGCCATGAGGTCAGGATCGGAGAGACGACCACGGACCCTCATGTGGTGATCGAAGTCATGGAGAGGATGCCGGCATGAAGACGAACCGCCCATCGTCGCAGGTCATCACCGTCGTGGCCGACCTCGACAAGGCAGGTGATGAACTGAGGTTCCTCCTCAGGTCTGATGCGCACCACGATGCCGTCTGGTGTGACCGCGAGCTTGAGATGAAGCACCTGATCGAGGCCGAGAAGACCGACGCCTACATCATGGACATCGGAGATCTGTTCGACTGTATGCAGGGTCGCTACGACAAGCGCGCCGACCGTTCCGCGCTCAGGGAGGAATACCGCAGCGGCGCATACCTGAACCGTCTCATCGATGTCGCCGTCGATCGTTATTCGCGATTCGCGAACAGGTGGGTCCTGATGTCGCGCGGCAACCATGAGACCTCGGTCGCAAGGCACAATGACTTCGACCTCACAGAGCAGCTCTACGCGCGTCTGAAGCCGTCGGCACCGCTCCTACAGCTCGGTACCTATCAGGGCTTCGTGCGCATCCACATCAAGAGCGGCGGCTCGAACAGGGGTTCGATCATCATCGCGTACCATCACGGATACGGCGGATCCGCTCCCGTCACGCGCGGCGTCATCCAGACCAACAGGATGGCGATCTCCTATCCCGACGCGCATATCGTCTGGTCGGGCCACACGCATACCGAGTTCTACCTGTCGATTGCACGGCAGCGCCTGAACTCTTCGGATGAAGTGGATCGCGACGAGCAGATCCACATCAAGTCACCGGGCTACAAGAACGACCTCGCGGATGGCGAGGGCTGGGCCGTCGAGAAGGGATTCATGCCGCAGTCGCTCGGAGCGTGGTGGTTGCGGGTATGGATCGAGCGGCACGCAATCAATGGCAAGCAATTCCGCAGGATCCGCTACGCGGTGGAGCCGGCCAAATGAGCGACGAGAAGCCCAAGCCGGAGCCGAAGCCTCGGGCCGCAGCTCCCGACCCCGTCGCAGTCGAGGCGGCGATGGTCACGCAACAGGCGCGCGAGATCGTCGAGGTTGTCGGCGCGGACGCCGTCCTGATCGTGTGGACCAAGCAGCGCCGGCGAAAGACAAGCGTCAGCATGACGAGCCTCGGAAACGCGCTGACGGTCGCCGGCCTGATGAAGTGGATCGCCGACAAGATCGAGGACGATGGCGACGATGAAGGCGAGGACGAGGACGAGGACGAGGACTAAATGAACAGCAGTAAAACGGAGTGCGCGGTACAACTGTTCGCGCATTGCCGATAGATCTACCATGTCGGACGAGAAGCCAAGAATCTCACTCACGACGATCCTTATCGTCGGCCAGATCGCCGTCATGGTGGTCGGGTTCGGCGGCATGATCTTCGCGCTCGGAGGCAAGGCCGAGCAGCTCGACACGCACAGGCGAGACCTCGACAGGCTCGCCGACGCGACTCGGGATCTCGCGCGCACTCAGGCATCGTCGGCGGTCGTCGATGCAACGCAGAGCAAGTCTCTCGACGAGATCCAGCGCAGGCTTGACCTCATCGAGAGACGCATCGGAGATAGACCATGAAGGGATCGTGGAAGACTTCTACGGCGGGCATCGCCGCCATCCTCACGGCTGCGGGCGCTGCGCTCTCGGCCATCTCGGATTCGGATCCGGCCACGAACCCGGACTGGGCCGCGCTCATCGCGGCCGTGATCGCCGGCATCGGCCTTGTGTTCGCGCGCGACAACGACAAGACCAGCGAGCAGGCGGGAGCCAAGTAATGGCAGAGGACGGGAAGCACGGCTGGATGGAGGCCAGTCTGGCGTATCAGGCGCACCGCGATGCCGTCACAGGCACCGTCGCGCTGCTGCTCGAGACATCCAATCTCCCCGTCCACAGCGTCTGGATCGACATGAAGGTGCTGATGCAGCGGGCAGCGGACGAACTGGCGCAGGCCAGGTGCGAGGTCGCGCACCTGCGACAGCGGAACGAGTATCTCGAGGAGCGCGTCAAGGCGCTCGAGGCATTCGAGGCATGAGCGCATGGCCTACAGACTACTGGCGCAGATCGTCGCGGCCCTCGCAGAGTGGCTCGTCAAGCGCATCGAGCGAGGACGCACTGCGGTGGATTCAGATCGCGATCTGGGTAGGCTTCGCTCTGCTGGCGGTCGCGTTCGCGAGTGGCTGCGCGAGGACGGTGCTCGTCAGCGACGGGAGTCCGGCAAGGATCGGACCGAAGGCCAAGGCTAGGCTCTACGCGCGCGTCGACGGCGAATGGCGTCTGAGCGAGCACGATGTCGAGATCCCCGAGGGCTGGTATCTGGTGCCGCCAAGATTCGTGGAGGAGGACGAGAAGCGATGAGCTGCGACGGCGCGAACAACGATCTCCATCTCCAGATCAAGCGCGGAGCCACCTGCACGCTGACCGTCACCTACCCTGCGGTCCTGACGGGCTACAACGCGCGCATGATCGGACGCGCGTCATACGATGACACCTCGACGCGATTCTCCCTGTCGAGTCCGTCGCTCGGGATCTCGGTCTCTGTCGGAACGGCCGCGACAACGGCGGTCGCGACGATCTCGTCGACCGTGACGGGAGGCCTGACGATGAACGAGACGGGCGTGTTCGACTTCGAGTTCTACGACACATCGTCGCCTCCGACCGTGAAGCACGCGCTCCAGCGCGGCACATTCGAGGTCATTCCGAACAGCAACACCGCGCCATGACCACATACCAGGTCACAGTCAATCCCGTCGTGAACGCGATCACCGTCGAGCTGGATCAGCCGACGGTGACTGTCAGCACCACAGTCTCGACGGCTACTGGCGCAGCAGGCGGCGATCTGGCCGGCAACTATCCCTCTCCGACGGTTGACGGCCTTCAGGGCAGGTCGGTAGCCTCGACGGCCCCATCGAACGGACAGGCGCTCGCGTGGAACGCCTCGCAGACGCAGTGGGAACCGACGACGATCACGGCGTCGATCTCCGACGGCGACAAGGGCGACATCACGGTCTCCGCGTCTGGTTCAACATGGACCATCGACAGCGGAGCTGTCACTGGCACGAAGATAGCGTCTAGCGCGGTCACCGAGACGAAGATCGCGACTGGTGCGGTATCCACGACGAAGATCGCTACCGATGGCGTCGAGTCTGTCAACATCAAGAACGATGCCGTCACGCAGACGAAGATCGGAACGAGCGCGGTCACGAACAGCAAGATCGCCGCGAAGGCAGTCACATTTGACAAGATCGCGGACAACACGATCACGGCTGCACAGATAGCCAACAACACCATCACTACCGCGCAGATCGCGCAGGTTCCGCAGCAGACGATCCTCGGGCGCGGTTCGATCGGGACTGGCAACATCGAGAACATCGGTCTTACGGCCGACTTTGGCATCGATCCCGCAACGCTGGAACTCTATCTGACGAACCGCACGGGATCGAGCATCATCGGTCGCAGCGCGGCGTCTTCTGGCGCTCCCGCAGACATCACCGCGACGGCTGACGGTCAGGTGCTGCGCCGCGCTAGCGGCACGGTCGGATTCGGGTCGATTCCCGTGGCGAGCGTCACGAACGCAAGCAGCAGGTCTTTCGCGATAGCGATGGCGGTGGCCCTATGAACAGGACTCTCGGAGTAGACATCCCTGCGCGCTGGACATTCACGCCGGGCGCTGCGAACGCTGGCACCATCGCGTTCGTCGGCGTGACGCTGCGTCTTGAGCAGATCAAACTCATCACGAACACCACGCGGAACGAGATCATCTACAACTTCGCGGATTCGACGGCAGGCGAGTTCGCCTTCGCCAACAACACGCTGACGCTCGTCTACGACACCTCGACGCACGCAGCAAGCGACAGTCTCCAGATCATCGTTGACATGGACTCAGCGCAGCGCGTCACGGCGACAGACGCGCTTCCGATCGATGACGGCGGGCTTCTGTCGATCATCCGAGAAGACCTGAACGAGGTCGATGGAATGGGACCGGGCCTGCTGCTGCCGCCATCGGTGCAGCCTGATCCGCAGCGGCCCGTCGGCATGGCGTTGCAGGCGACTTTGCGCGACCCCGTGCAACTCGATCCGAGCGGCAACAATGTGATTGGCGGCGTCGATCCGAACGGAAGCCCGAGACGCCTGAGCGTCAGCAGCCTCGGACAGGCAGTTCCCGCAGACGGAACGACATTCGTCGGCAGCGCGACTAGCGCGAGGACGCTCGTCGTCGTCGATACCACGGGCTACAACAGCATCGCCGTGCAACTCGTAGGCGGCGCTGGCACAATCATCTTCGAGACATCGACCGACAACACGACATGGGCGACGCAATTTGGCTGGTCAGCAGGTAGCGCGAATGCTCCGATCGCGACTGCGACGGGCAACGGCGTGTGGCTGTTCCCTGCAATGGGACGCTATTTCCGCGTCCGATGCTCCGCATACACATCGGGAACATGGGTCGCGTATGTCACCCTGCGGAATGGACAGGCGTTCGTGCCTTTCGCAACGCCGACCGTGAACCTGTCGCTCTACGGCGGTCAGGCCGTCGTGACGGCCAATGTGAACGGCATGGCCGCAGTCGGCGGCAACATCGCCGTCGGCTCTGCGCCGACGGCGCATCCGATCCCGCTCGCGTGGGACGGAACGAACACGCGCCGCATCCTCACCGATGCGGTGAGCGGCGGTGTCGCGCTCGGCGCTGCTGGTGTCAGCAACGGTGCGACGGTCACGACGCTGATTTCCGCAGCGACGAACAACCTGACGCAGCTGAAGGCATCGCTCGGAAAAATCTTCGTGATCGACATCTTCAACACCGTCGCATCCGTGCGGTATCTGAAGGTCTTCAACCTGCCGTCTGCCTCGGTGACGATGGGAACGACGAACGCGACGATGAACTTCCCGATTGCCGCGTCGGGCCGTCTTCAGATCGTGAGCGACTTAGGCATCAATCCCGGCGGAACGGGACTCTCGTACGCACTTACTGGCGGCTCCGCGCTGAACGACAACACGGCGATCGGCGCGGGCGATCTCATTTGCAACTTCCAGCATGTCTGACACAGACAGGAGCATCAGATGATTATTCAGGGACAGGCAGGCGCACTTACCACGACCCGACAGAGCGGCGGCAACCCGACCGCGCCCGCAGGCGGCTACGGCGAGATCCTCACCAGCGCGATCGCGCCCGACTACTACACGCTCGCGAAGGCTGGCCGCGTGTATCAGGTCGGCTTCAACGCGATCAACGCATCCGCGTTCACGGGCGGCGCGGCAGGCACGCCAGCGATCGGCCTTTTCAACCCGCAGTCGAGCGGCGTGGATCTCGTCATCCTCATGGCCAAACTCGCGATCCGCACGACAGGCACCGCGGCCGTCGCGTACAACTGGAACTTCTGGGGCGCAAACCAAGGCGGCACCGCAGTCACCGGCACGCAGACCCAGTCGCGCAACCTCAACGGATTCAACGCGACTGGCGGCGTTGGCTACGCGATGGTCAACACGGCCAATACGGGCGCTCTCGCGTCGTCGTTCCTGATGCCGAGCGCATCGGGCGGCCTGACTGCCGCTACCGCCGTGACGAATGTCACGACGCTCGTCGATGAGATCCGTGGCGCGATCATCGTGCCGCCCGGCGCGTATCTCGCTTGGGGTCAGTCTGCGGCGCTGACAGCTGCATCGTTCGACGGAGCGCTTGTGTGGGCAGAACTTCCCGCATGATCGGGGGAACGATGACGCACGAAGAACTGGTTGAACTTGCGCGCAACAGGATCGCTGCGCTCAAGGCAGAGCGCGAGGTATCTTGGCGGCATGGCGACATCGTGGGCGTCGAGAAGTTTGACGCCCAGATCGCCGTCGCCGAGGATGAACTCGAAGCGATGATCGCGAACAGGTAAGGAAGGCTTACAACATGGCTACAGAGGACTGGCATTCACAGGCATGGCAGGATCAGTTCGTCGCGGCGGCGCTGCCGAACCGAAACGGCGTGTTCGTCGACATCGGAGCAGGGCATCCGACGAACGGATCGAACACCGCATGGCTGGAGCATGAGCGCGGATGGCAAGGGATACTCTGCGACCGGCAATGGGCGCAAGAACTCGCCAGATGTCGCGATACCCGCAACATGGTCTTCTCCGACGCATTGGATGTCGAGTGGTCCAAGGTGCTTCCGCGCCTCGCGCGCGACGGGTGGATCGACTACCTGTCGCTCGACCTGGAGCCACCGATCCTGACGCTGCAAGTCCTTACGGCGCTTCCGTTGCAGTCCGTTAGGTTCAAGATCGCGACAATCGAGCACGACCTGTACCGTGGAAACGCGTCGATTCGCGCTGCCGTGCGCGGCATCATGCTGACGCACGGGTACGAACTCGTCGCCGAGGATGTCTGCTGCATGATGGGAGACCGCGCGTTTCCGTTCGAGGACTGGTGGGCAGCGCCGGAGTACGCGGAGGCCGCGCGTGCGGCTATCAATACCGTCAATCCCGTCACGATGGAGGCTGTGCAGAATGCCGCGAGGACGACCGAAGGTTGACATCGACCCGAAGAAGGTGTTCGAGCTGGCGCGCTTGGGTTGCAGCGGCGATGAGATCGCTACCGTGCTCGGATGCTCGCGCGTCACCCTGTACAACCGTTTCAGAGACGAACTCGACAAGGGAAAAGACGACATGCGGACGAGCCTGCGCCGTTGGCAGTACATGAAGGCGAAGGAAGGCAGCGTTCCGATGCTGATCTGGCTCGGCAAGCAGTACCTCGACCAGCGCGACAAGGCCGACACGACCACGCGCGAGGAGGTCGTGACGATCGAGCGCATCGAGGCCGCGATGCCGAAGGCGGCTGATGCTTGAAGGTAAGGCTACCGTCGCTCGAGTCCGTCCTGCATGATTCGCAGCGCGAGGTATACAGGAACCTCGCTCGTTTCAGCGTCCTTGAGATCGGCCGTCGATGGGGCAAGACGACATTCGGCATACAGCTCGGGATCGAAAATGCCATACTTGGCCGCAAGTGTGGCTGGTTCGCTCCGACCTACAAGTACCTTGCCGACCCGATCCGCAAGTACGAGCGCGCGCTCGCGCCCGTGACGGCGCGCATGGACCGCGTCGAGAAGCGCCTTGAACTCGTCACGCGCGGCGTGATCGACTTCTGGTCGCTCGAAGATATCGACGCAGGACGCGGCCGCGACTACGACCTGATCGTCGTGGACGAGGCTGGCTTCGTCCCTCACCTGCTCGAATGGTGGCGCAATGCGGCGCGACCGACGCTCGCCGACCGCAAGGGGAAGGCGCTCTTCCTCGGCACGCCGAAGGGAACGGGAGACTTCCACAGGCTCTTCAGCGAGGCGGAAGGTGACACGACTGGCACCATGCGCGCATTCAGAATCGGGACCGTAGCGAACC